>OGZW01003374.1_pt1 | contig 11848 bp, 10 predicted proteins | sample 1577001 | NCBI WGS metagenome assembly OGZW01 (sample SAMEA3541519, study PRJEB24748) | human gut metagenome | biome: human gut; feature: human-associated habitat; material: faeces | place: China | collected 2012
TCTGCCAATAGTTACATCGTGCTGTGGCAGTCCGACGACGGGATCAAGTTTGAGAAGATCGCCGAAATCAGGGAAGGATTGCAGCCGGGCGCGCATAACTGCGGTTGGAGCGGAGACGAGCAGGGGCACATAAAACTCGGTGTTCAGCAATATATCAGTTATGCCTATACGCTCGATTTTAGTCCGGAGTCATGGGGTAAATGGAATACCCGCTGGGCGAAACTGAACTGGTAAGCCGTAGGAGAGAATCGTATCCGTTTGTCCGGAGACTTCGTTTGGGAGTCTCCGGACTTTTTATGTAAAAATGCATTTCGTTTTTTTTGCAAAAATATTTTTTTAGTTATCTTTGCATCAAATAATGCTGTATTCGTCTAACGGTTAGGACGGTAGATTCTCAGTCTACAAATAAGGGTTCGATTCCCTTATACAGTACGAAATTTCTTTTGCCATTCTTCGACAATATTTTTAGCCGATTATTTTGTGTAAAATTTTGTTTTAGAGTATTTTTTCTTTTTTTGTTATTATATTTGTATAATTATACGATTTAATTTATTCTTTGCCATTCAATCGGAAGGGAATTTTGTGGGTGGTAGTAATGATTATTACATTTTTTATTTTAAATATTTTTTATTCTCACATTTATAATAGCTATGAAAAAAGTTTTTCTTTTATTAACAGCTACTGCGATAATGCTGGCAGTAGGAGTGTATTCGTTAGTCGATACGAAAAATGTTGTTGGCCTTATGACATTGTCGGACGATTTTATTACAAAGCCGGAAAGAGAAAGGGCGTTAAGCAAAGGTTGTTCAAGCGAACTCCCATTCACGACCATTTCCGTACTTCCATGAGTCTGATAGAATCGGGGTGTACAGTGAAGTTCACAACGCCGACCAAGCTGTTCCATGAATCAAAGATAACAGTCCGCTTCTGGATTGTGACGATTGTATTGGCAGCGATAACAATTATAACATTAAAGATAAGATAATAGAGCTGCCAGCCGCGAGCTACAAGTGCTCGCTACTGGTTGCTGATAAATAACAAACTTGTAGCAACTACCAACTCCAGCCACTTACTGATAGCTTGTAGCTGGTAGCCTGTAACTTTAAAGAATATATGAGTAGAATTGTAGTATTAGGAGCCGGAGAGAGCGGTGCAGGTGCTGCCGTACTCGCCAAAGTGAAGGGTTTCGACACATTCGTATCCGACATGTCCGCCATCAAAGATAAATATAAGGAAGTGCTGGATAAGTACGGCATTGCCTGGGAAGAAGGACAGCATACGGAAGAATTGATTTTGAGTGCGGATGAAGTGGTGAAGAGCCCCGGTATTCCCAACGACGCTCCGATGATACTGAAACTGAAAGAGCAAGGTACGCCTGTTATCTCTGAGATAGAGTTTGCGGGACGCTATACCAATGCAAAAATGATATGTATTACCGGTTCAAATGGCAAGACCACTACCACCTCACTTATTTACCACATTTTCAAAAGTGCAGGTCTGAATGTGGGATTGGCTGGTAACATAGGTAAAAGTCTTGCCTTGCAGGTAGCCACAGACCAACATGATTATTATGTGATTGAGCTCAGCTCTTTCCAACTGGATAATATGTATAAGTTCCGTGCCAATATTGCCGTGCTGATGAACATCACACCCGATCATCTGGACCGTTACGACCATTGCATGCAGAATTATGTGGATGCCAAATTCCGCATCACACAGAACCAGACACCAGAAGATGCTTTCATCTTCTGGAACGATGACCCCATCATCAAGCGGGAACTGGACAAGCATGGACTGCGAGCCCATCTTTATCCGTTCTCTGCAGTAAAAGAAGATGGAGCCATAGCTTATGTGGAAGACGGCGAAGTTGAAATCAACGAACCCATCGCCTTCAATATGGAGCAGGAGAAACTGGCCCTGCAGGGTACGCACAATTTATACAATTCTCTCGCCGCAGGTATCTCAGCCAATCTTGCCGGAATAGAGAAAGAATATATTCGTCGGGCATTGTCTGATTTTAAAGGTGTGGAACATCGCTTGGAAAAAGTTGTAACTGTACGTGGCGTGGAGTTTATCAATGACTCTAAAGCCACAAACGTAAATTCCTGTTGGTACGCCCTGCAAAGCATGAAGACGAAGACCGTGCTTATTCTAGGAGGAAAGGATAAAGGTAATGACTATACGGAAATAGAGGATTTAGTACGCGAGAAATGTTCAGCCTTAGTCTATCTGGGATTGCACAATGAGAAGCTACATGACTTCTTTGATCGCATGGGATTGCCCGTCGCCGATGTACAAACCGGCATGAAGGATGCTGTAGACGCTGCATTCCGTCTGGCCAAAAAGGGTGAAACCGTATTACTCAGTCCTTGCTGTGCTAGTTTCGACCTTTTCAGCAGCTATGAAGACCGGGGCGACCAGTTCAAAAAGTGTGTAAGAGAATTATAGGACACATTACCACATTAAATTTATGGATTTATTAAAAAGCATATTCAAAGGTGATAAGGTAATCTGGATTATATTCCTTTTCCTTTGCCTCATTTCTATCGTAGAAGTGTTCAGCGCTGCGTCTACCCTGACGTATAAAAGCGGTGACCACTGGGGGCCGATTACACAGCACAGCATCATCTTGATGGTGGGTGCCGTAGTAGTGGTGTTTATGCACAATATCCCCTACAAATGGTTTCAGGTATTTCCTGTATTCCTGCTTCCACTATCCGTGGTACTGCTGGCCCTCGTTATGATGATGGAACGCATTAACGGTGCTGCACGCTGGATGACCTTCATGGGGGTTCAGTTCCAGCCTTCGGAAGTAGCCAAAATGGCTGTCATCATCGTTACCGCCTTTATTCTTTCGAAAGGACAGGACGAAGATGGGGCCAGCCCGAAAGCTTTTAAACGTATCATGATTATCACAGGTATTATTTGTCTGCTGATTGCCCCGGAAAACCTCTCGACGGCAGCACTGCTCTTCGGAGTGGTTTATCTGATGATGTTCATCGGGCGAGTGGCAATGAAAAAATTATTAATACTGGCAGGCGGCCTGGCTGGAGTAGCAATTATAGGTGTGACATTCCTTGTACTGACCAAGAATAGCGATTTACCATTCCTGCACCGTTTCGACACATGGCGTGCCCGTATTGAGAAGTTTACAAATGACAATGAGGTACCTGCTGCCAAATTCGATATAGACAAAGATGCTCAGATAGCCCATGCACGTATTGCCGTAGCTACGAGTCACGTTGTAGGCAAAGGACCGGGTAACTCGGTACAGCGCGACTTCCTGAGTCAGGCTTTCTCTGACTTTATCTTTGCTATCATTATCGAAGAATTGGGATTGATAGGTGGAGCTTTCGTCGTATTCCTTTACATCTGTCTGCTGATACGAGTCGGGCGTATTGCGAAAAAGTGCGAACGAACATTCCCTGCTTTCCTTATAATAGGAATTGCACTACTACTTGTATCGCAAGCTATATTCAACATGATGGTAGCAGTAGGATTGGCCCCGGTAACCGGACAGCCGCTTCCGCTTATCAGTAAAGGTGGTACTTCTACACTTATCAACTGTGCTTATATCGGCATGATACTGAGTGTGAGCCGCTATACCGCCAGACTGGAAGAGCAGAAAGAACACGATGCTTTGATACCCATGCAAGTAGAAGTACCTGCCGAAGAGACAAATAGCGATGCACAAACAGCTACTGAACCGACGGCAAAGGTATTGAACAGTGATGCTGAATTTGAATAAAAATAAGATATATGGAAACAAAAAATAACGGACCACGCATCATAATCAGTGGTGGAGGTACAGGAGGGCATATATTTCCCGCAGTATCTATCGCCAACGCCATCAAGGAACTGCGCCCAGATGCAGAAATCCTCTTTGTAGGTGCAGAAGGACGAATGGAGATGCAACGCGTGCCCGATGCAGGATATAAAATTATCGGTCTGCCTGTAGCAGGTTTCGACCGTAAGCGCTTATGGAAGAACTTTGCAGTAATTATCAAGTTATTGCGTAGCCAATGGAAAGCACGTCGTATCCTGAAAGAATTTAGCCCGCAGGTAGCAGTAGGTGTAGGCGGATATGCCAGTGGTCCTACATTAAAAGTAGCGGGCATGATGGGAGTCCCTACTTTGATACAAGAGCAGAATTCTTATGCAGGAGTGACAAATAAGTTGCTTGCACAGAAAGCATGTAAAATCTGCGTAGCATATGATGGAATGGAGAAATTCTTCCCCGCAGATAAGATTATCATGACAGGGAATCCTGTACGCCAGAACCTGTTAGCAAATAAACAGAGCCGCGAAGAAGCTGTAAGCTCTTTCGGCTTCAATCCGGAGAAGAAAACAATATTGATACTGGGTGGTAGCTTGGGGGCACGTACCATCAATCAGACCCTCATTGCTGTACTGGATACGATAAAAGTAAACGGCGACATTCAGTTCATCTGGCAAACAGGAAAAATATATATCCAGCAAGTCAAAGATGCTATTACTACCGCAACGGGCGAAGCTATACGTAATCCACGGATTTCTGCCATCCCGAATCTGTATGTAACGGATTTCATCAAAGACATGGCAAGTGCATATGCAGCTGCCGACCTCGTCATTTCCCGTGCAGGTGCCGGTTCTATCTCTGAATTCTGCCTGCTGAACAAGCCGGTCATCCTAGTGCCTTCACCAAATGTGGCAGAAGACCATCAGACTAAAAATGCACTGGCACTGGTAGATAAGAAAGCTGCTATTTATGTGAAAGATGTAGATGCTATGAAGCATCTGATTCCTGTGGCTCTTGAAACTGTCACAGATGCCGAGAAGCTGAAAACATTGAGCGAGAACATCGCTAAATTGGCTTTGCCGGATTCGGCAACCATTATTGCAAAAGAAGTATTAAAACTGATAAATAACGATAAGTGATAAGTGTATTATGAATATAGAAAATATAAAATCCGTATATTTCGTTGGTGCCGGTGGCATCGGTATGAGCGCCCTGATACGCTACTTCTTATCAAAGGGAAAGCTCGTTGCCGGTTACGACCGTACCCCAAGCGAACTAACCGAACACCTGATTGCAGAAGGAGCACAGATACATTACGAAGAGAATGTGGATCTGATTCCTGAAGCCTGCAAGAATATGGAAAGCACTTTGGTAGTGTATACTCCAGCTGTTCCGCAAAAGCATGCCGAGTTAGTATATTTCCGTAACAATGGTTTCGAAATTCAAAAACGGGCACAGGTTTTAGGAACGATCACACATAATAGCAAAGGCTTGTGCGTAGCCGGTACACATGGTAAAACAACTACCAGTACAATGACAGCGCATCTGCTTTACCAATCACACGTAGGTTGCACTGCATTCCTCGGAGGCATCTCCAAGAATTATGATACTAACCTGTTATTATCACAGTCCAGCCCATACACTGTGATTGAGGCAGATGAATTTGACCGCTCATTCCACTGGTTATCACCTTACATGAGCGTAATAACTGCTACAGACCCCGACCATCTGGATATTTATGGCACAGAAGAAGCCTACCTGGAAAGTTTTCGTCATTATACGACGCTTATCCAGCCGGATGGTGCACTCATTATACACAAGGACATCGCTTTGAAACCTGATGTGCAGGCCGGTGTAAAAGTCTATAGTTACGCCCGTACCGAAGGAGATTTCCACGCAGAGAATATCCGTATCGGAAATGGTGAGATCTTTATCGATTTTATTGCACCCGACACGCGTATTAATGATATCCAACTGGGTGTTCCCGTCAGCATCAATATAGAGAATGGCGTAGCAGCCATGGCACTCGCCCACCTCAACGGTGTGACAGACGAAGAGATCAAGCAAGGTATGGCAAGTTTCCGTGGAGTAGACCGTCGTTTCGATTTCAAGGTCAAGAATGACAAAGTCGTATTCCTGAGCGACTATGCCCATCATCCTGCCGAAATAGCACAGAGTGTGAAATCCATTCGTGATCTGTATCAGGACAAGAAGATTACAGCTATCTTCCAACCACATCTCTATACCCGCACGCGCGATTTCTATAAGGAATTTGCCAACAGTTTGTCGTTACTTGACGAAGTCATTCTCGTAGATATCTACCCGGCACGTGAGCAACCAATTCCCGGTGTCACCAGCCAATTGATATACGATAACCTGCGACCGGGCATTGAGAAATGCATGTGTAAGAAAGAGGATATACTGGAACTCTTATCTCAAAAGCAGATTGAAGTTCTGATAACTTTAGGTGCCGGAGATATAGACAACTACGTCCCTGAAATCACAAAGCAATTGACAATTGATAATTAACAATTGACAGTTAATAGTTGAATAATGATAATTAGATAGTTGATACATGTTTAAAAGAATTCTATTGTCTATCGTCCTACTGCTCGTCATCGCCTATCTGGTGGTAGCTCTCTCGGCTTTCAACCGGAAGCCTGCCGGACAGGTGTGCAATGACATGGAATTGGTTATCAAAGATACCGTCTATGCAGGTTTCATCACCAAAAAGGAAGTGGCTGACATATTGGAGAAGAAAGGGATTTATCCTGTTGGTAAACCAATGGATCGCATCCGTAGTAAAACGCTGGAACGGGAACTTGCCAAACATCCGCTTATCGATGAAGTGGAATGCTACAAGACTCCCAGTGGCAAACTTTGCGTAGAAGTCAGTCAACGTATCCCTATCCTGCGAGTGATGAGTGCGAACGGGGAGAACTACTATCTGGACAATAAAGGTACTGTGATGCCACCCGATGCAAAGTGCGTTGCACACCTTGCCATAGTGACCGGAAGAGTAGAAAAGTCGTTTGCCATGAGGGATTTATATAAGTTTGGTGTATTTTTGCAGAAGAATTCTTTTTGGAATGCACAGATTGAACAGATTCATGTACTGCCTGGCAAAAATATAGAATTAGTGCCACGTGTCGGCGACCATCTCATCTATTTGGGTAAGATGGCCGGTTTTGAAAAGAAACTGAAACGTGTAAAAGCATTCTACGAAAGAGGTTTGAACCAGGTGGGCTGGAACAAATACTCCCGCATTAACGTTGAATTCGATAATCAGATTATCTGCACGAAGAGGGAGTAAAGAGATTTATCCCTTATCAAAGCGCAGTAAATTGTAAATTGTAAAATAGTAAATAAATAGATATGGCAACAACAGATTTCATCGCCGCTATCGAGTTGAGTTCTTCCAAGATTTCCGGTATCGCAGGAAAGAAGAGCAGTGACGGAAGTATCCAGGTGTTGGCTTATGCACGCGAAGATGCATCCCCGTTTATACACAAAGGGGCCATCTACAACATTGACAAGGCCGCACAAGCGCTGACTTCCATCATCAACAAGCTGGAAGGCCAGTTGAACAACTCCATCGCCAAAGTATATGTAGGCATCGGCGGACAATCATTGCGCACGGTGAGGAATGCGGTAAGCCGTACGCTGGAGGAAGAGAGCATCATTTCGCAAGAACTGGTAGACGAGATTTGCGACGAGAACCGTGATGTACCCTTGGTAGACATGAGTGTGCTGGATGTAGCCCCGCAAGAATACAAGATAGACAACACGCTGCATGTGGAGCCCGTAGGAGTTGCCGGAAGATACATCACCGGGCAGTTCCTCAACATCGTAGCGCGTGCCTCGCTGAAGAAGAACCTCGAACACAGCTTCGAGCAAGCCAAAGTGGAAATTGCCGACGACCTGCTCGTGGCTCCCACTGCGTTGGCCAAAGCCGTGCTGACCGAAAACGAGATGCGTTCGGGCTGTGCACTGGTGGACTTCGGTGCCGACACCACCACCGTGCTGGTCTATAAGAACAATATCCTGCGCTACCTCAGCGTACTGCCGCTGGGTGGAAACAACATTACCCACGACATCACTTCCCTGCAAATGGAAGAGGAAGATGCCGAGAAGCTGAAACTGCAATACGGTAATGCCCTCTACGAGGAGGAAGAAGACGCCGAGACCCCTGCCGTATGCACGTCGGAAGACGGCCGTACCTTCGAACTGGCCCTGCTGAACAATATTATTGGAGCACGTGCAGAAGAAATTCTTGCCAACGTATGGAACCAGTTGCAACTTTCCGGCTACGAGGACAAACTTTTCTCCGGTGTTGTATTCACCGGTGGAGGAGCCAATCTGAAGAATCTTGAGAAAGCCTTCCATAGAGTGAGCAAGATTGAAAAGGTAAAGACCGCCAAGTTCGTACAGACCACCGTCCACACACGCAGCGACGAGCCCAAGAAGGACGGCATGCACAACACACTGCTGGGCCTGCTGGCTGCCGGCAACGAGAATTGCTGCCTGCAAGAGGTGAAGCCGGTACAGCAGCCTGCCTCCAATGTTCCTCCCAAACCGGTCGACATATTCGTTGACGACGAAGCGCTGAAAGAGCAGGAAGCCGCCGCACGCGCCGCCAAGGCACAGCGCGAGAAGGAAGAGAAAGAACGCAAGGAGCGTGAGCGCAAAGAAAGGGAGCTGCGCGAAAAGGAAGAAAAGAAGAAGAAAAAGAAAGAAGGCCCCAGCTGGTTCGAAAAGACTTTCAACAAGCTTTCCAACGAAATCTTCTCGGACGACGATATGAAGTAATAATGTGATAATGTGCCAGAAAATTAAGTTATTATGGAAGATATAGTACAATTCGATTTCCCGACCGATTCACCGAAAATCATTAAAGTAATCGGTGTAGGCGGAGGTGGCGGCAATGCCGTGAACCATATGTACCGGGAAGGTATACACGACGTGACGTTCGTACTGTGCAACACAGACAACCAAGCGTTGAAGGACTCTCCCGTGCCCGTGAAGTTACAGCTTGGGAAAGAAGGCCTGGGAGCCGGAAACCGCCCTGCCCGTGCCCGCAAGGCAGCAGAAGAGAGCATCGAAGACATCAAGAATATGCTGAACGACGGCACCAAGATGGTATTCATCACTGCCGGAATGGGCGGTGGTACCGGTACGGGTGCCGCACCCATCATTGCACAAACCGCCAAGGAAATGGACATCCTGACCATCGGCATCGTCACCATCCCTTTCCGCTGGGAGGGCGACAAGAAGATAGACCAGGCACTGGATGGCGTAGAGGAAATCAGCAAGCACGTAGATGCCCTGCTGGTCATCAACAATGAAAAGCTGAGCGAGATATACAGCGAGCTATCCGTAGACGACGCGTTTGACAAGGCCGACGACACCCTTTCGGTAGCCGCCAAGAGTATTGCCGAAATCATCACCCTGCATGGAAAGGTGAACCTCGACTTCAACGACGTGAAAACAGTGCTGAAGGACGGCGGCGTAGCCATCATGAGTACCGGCTACGGCGAAGGTGAGAACCGTGTCAGCGAAGCCATCAAGAACGCGCAGCACTCGCCGTTGCTGAACAACAACGACATCTTCAACTCCAAGAAAGTACTCCTCAACATCTCTTACAGTGCACAATACAAGCTGATGATGAGCGAAATGGACGAGGTGAAGGAGTTCATGAACCGTTTCAGCCGCGACTTCGAAACCAAATTCGGTATGGCCATTGACGACAAGCTGGAACAGAAAGTGAAAATCACCCTGCTTGCCACCGGTTTCGGTATCCAGGACATCCACATGAAGGAGATGGACGACCGCATCACCCAGCGCACCGCCGAAGAACAGCAACGCCTTGCCGAGCTGGAGGAGGAAGAGGAACAGAGACGCAACCGCCGCGAAGTGTACTATGGCAAGGATGCCAATGCCCGTTCCCAGCGCAGCCGCCGTCGCCATATCTATCTCTTCAATCCCGAAGACATGGACAACGCCGACATCATCAGCATGGTAGAGAATTCTCCGACCTATCTGCGTGACAAAAGCACGCTGAACAGCATCAAGATGAAGGCAGAGCAGGAAGGGCAGCTCGCCACCGAAGCCGCGCAAGAGGCAGAAGGCGGTGCAGGGGGAGTCATCACCTTCTGATTTTTCCGTTCCCGATATGTAAAACCATCCTCCTCCCCTTCGGGGGAACAGGAGTAAACCTATAACAATATGGATTTATTTGAAAAAGTCAGCGAAGACATTAAAACAGCCATGAAAGCCAAAGACAAAGTGGCTCTCGAAACATTGAGAAACGTAAAGAAAGTATTCCTTGAAGCCAAAACCGCTCCCGGAGCCAACGATACCCTGAGCGATGCAGATGCTTTGAAGATTATCCAAAAACTGACCAAGCAAGGCAAAGACGCCGCTGAAATCTATGTACAGCAAGGTCGCCAGGACTTGGCAGACGATGAGCTGGCACAAGTAAAGGTGCTTGAAACCTATCTGCCCAAGCAGATGAGCGCCGAAGAACTGGAGGCAGCCTTGAAGGAAATCATAGCCGAAGTCGGCGCCACCAGCGGCAAGGACATGGGCAAGGTGATGGGTGTAGCCAGCAAGAAACTTGCCGGACTTGCCGAAGGCCGCGCCATCTCAGCCAAAGTAAAAGAGTTGCTGGGATAAAGAAATACACTTCCCCTATCATATAAGCCGTGCTTCAACAGAGGGACTCAGCGTCCAAAGTCTGTTGAACACGGCTTTTTACATACCAATCCATATCCTCCCCCCACAAGAGATTATACGCTATCTATCAACGCATTATATTTACCGACCGTTTACCATAAGATGTAAAAGCCGTTACCTAATGATGTAACGACGGTTACCCTATATTGAAACGGTCGTTACCCTATATTGTAACGACCGTTACAGCTTATCGTAACGACCCTTACAGCAGTAAGTAAAACTCCCTACTCCTATAATAAAGGCAGCGCACACTTATTGGGCCGTTACATCGACGATAATCAATCAAAAAGCTCCTTCAATACCTCAAGTGATTTCAATACCGGGAAATCCGGCAGATGCAGACGATAATATTCATTCATAATGTTCAGGCAGCGGGTACGCTCCAACCGGTTCATGGTGAAAAGATGCATCGTTTCATAATTCATGCGCATCAGCTGTGTCAGGCGGGCCGCCTCCTCGGGAGCGATGTAATTGGAATGGAGCTGCGGACGCAAGGGAGTGAAACAAGCATTCTGCAAATCGAAGTAATCTCCGGCATGATAATCCTCCAGGTTGGGATACAAACCGAGAAAACGGGAAAGGCGCATCAGGAAGACCAGATGGAAATTGGCAAACCCCTCCCTGCATTCATCCAGCCAGATGACGGAATGATACAGATAAGCAAACAGCGGACGGTTCTCCGCCTCCTCCCGGACGGCGCGATAAAGGAATTCCGAAAGAAACAAAGCGATGGCAGATTTGTAGGGATCGTAGGGAAGCGTGGCGAAAGGATAAAGAGACTTCGCCTCCTTCACCTTATATATAGTGGCATTAGGACGGAAATCGGCTTCAAGTTCCACCAATGCCAGCGGCTGGAAGAGTACCGGCTTCACCGCCGCCTTGCGCGAACGGGGTATGGACACCATGAAGGAAGCCCTGCCAGCCACCTCCGTATAGATGTCTGCAATGAGAGATGTATCCTTATATTTCAAGGTATGCAGCACAATTCCCAGTGTTTTCTGTAACATTCCCGATTTCTTTATCTGGTTTCAATCTGATAACAAAGCTACAAAAAAAGCCCGAAAGAAGAGAAACAAAAGGAGAAGAATAAAAAAACAAGGTAAGGAGTGCAAAAAGCAAAAGCACGTATTACACTGATTTTCAACAAACAAGACGCTAACCTATGACAAAAAGCAACAAAAAGCTATATTTTTTTCTTGCGAATGTTTTGGTAATTCAAAAATAGTTTCTACCTTTGCATCCGCAAACGAGAAATAAAGGCTCTTTGCAAGAGCGGAAACGCTCACCAAAGGATGGCCCGTTCGTCTATCGGTTAGGACGCAAGATTTTCATTCT
>OGZW01003375.1_pt1 | contig 11848 bp, 11 predicted proteins | sample 1577001 | NCBI WGS metagenome assembly OGZW01 (sample SAMEA3541519, study PRJEB24748) | human gut metagenome | biome: human gut; feature: human-associated habitat; material: faeces | place: China | collected 2012
TGAATGTCAGCACGGCGGCAGGTAGTTCATTGAAAACGACTAACCGAAGGTCGAGCGGGTCAGCTTCGTGGGATTCGACACGCACCCGAGCCATGAAAACGCCCGCAAATACTACCGCTACGGCTCATCGGCGGTCTTCACCGTCGAACTCAAGGGCACGCTCGAAAGCACCGTGCGCTTCGTCGAATCGCTCCGCCTGGCGGCCAACATGACCATGATCGGCGACTCGATCACCGTCGTGACCCATCCGGCGTCGACGACCCACAAACAGTTGAGCGACGCCGACCTTACGGCGGCAGGCGTCACGCCCACGCTGCTGCGCATCTCGCTGGGACTTGAAAACGCCGACGACCTCATCGAGGATTTCGAACAGGCTTTCGCACAAATCGGATAATGGAACCGCAGATTTACATAGCTCCCGGACCGTTCGAACTCGAAACGGGCCATACGCTGCCCGAGCTGCGGATCGCCTACCACACCTACGGCACGCTGAACGCCGCCAAGGACAACGTGGCATGGGTGTGCCACGCGCTGACGGCCAATTCGGACGTCGCCGACTGGTGGCCCCACACGGTCGAGGCGGGACGGTTCCTCGACCCCGCGCGCCATTTCGTCGTCTGCGCCAACATCATCGGCTCGCACTACGGCACGACGGGGCCGCTGCACGTGAATCCCGCCACGGGGCGGCCCTGGTACAAGGATTTTCCGCCCTTCACGATTCGCGACATCGTGCGGGCGCACCGGCTGCTGGCCGACGCGCTCGGCATCGGGCGCATCGGGACGCTGGTGGGCAGCTCGGTCGGAGGTTTTCAGGCCGTCGAGTGGGCCGTTTCGGAACCGGAGCGGATCGAACGGCTCGTGCTGATCGCCACCGCGGCCAAGGCTTCGCCCTGGGCCATCGCCATCGACGAAACGCAGCGCATGGCCATCGAGGCCGACACGACTTTCGGCCAGCCGCGCGACGACGCCGGAATGAAAGGACTGGCGGCGGCCCGGGCCATCGGCCTGCTGAGCTACCGCGGTCCCGAAGGCTACAACCTCACCCAGCAGGACCGCGAGGAGCTCCCCGCCGTGCACCGGGCGTGCACCTACCAGCAATACCAGGGCGAAAAACTCCGCCGCCGTTACAACGCCTACTCCTATTACGCGATCCTCGACGCCTTCGACACGCACGACGCGGGCCGCGGGCGGGGCGGACTGGAGCAGGCGCTCCGCAGCATCACGGCCCGGACGCTGGTGGTCGGCATCACGACCGACATCATCTTCACGCCCGCCGAGATGCGCAGCTTGCACGCCATGATCCCCGGCAGCGCGTACCACGAAATCGACTCGCCGTTCGGCCACGACGGATTCCTCGTCGAACACGAACAGTTGAACGACATACTGCTGCCTTTTATGAACAATTAAAAACCGGATACCCCATGACCAAAATCAAAATCGGACTGTTCGGATTCGGCGTCGTCGGACAGGGCATCTACGAAGTGGTGCGCAAATCGAAGAACGCCCACGCCGAAATCGTGAAAATCTGCGTCCGCGACCCCAAAAAGCCGCGCAAGATCGAAGTCGACCCTTCGCTGTTCACCACCTCGGTCGACGACATCCTCGACAACCAGAACATCAACCTCGTGGTGGAGGTCATCGACGATGCCGATGCCGCCTACAACATCGTCAAACGGGCCATGCTGCGCGGCATCCCGGTCGTGTCGGGCAGCAAGACGATGCTCGCCAAACACCTTCCCGAGCTGATCGAGATTCAGAAAACCCGCAACGTGGCGCTGCTCTACGACGCTTCGTCGTGCGGCTCGATCCCCGTGATCCGCAACCTCGAGGAGTACTACGACAACGACCTGCTGCTCGAAGTCAAAGGCATCCTGAACGGTTCGTCCAACTACATCCTTTCGCGGGTGTTCGACCACCAGGAGTCCTACGACGCGGCGCTGGCCCAGGCCCAGGCATTGGGATTCGCCGAGAGCGATCCTTCGTTCGACATCGAAGGCTACGACTCGCTCTTCAAATTAGTCATCATTACCGTTCACGCGCTCGGAGTGTATGTCCATCCCGACCGGATCTTCACCTACGGCATCTCGACTATCCACGACTCGGACATCCGGTACGCCCGCGAAAAAGGGGTCAAGATCAAACTGGTCGCCCAAGTGGTCAAGGTCAGCGACCGGAAGTTCACGATGTTCGTCATGCCCGAATTCGTCACCCCCGGCAAATACATCTACAGCGTCGATGACGAATACAACGGCGTGGTGATCCGGGGCGAATGCTACGACCGCCAGTTCATGTTCGGCAAGGGCGCCGGCAGCCTGCCTACCGCCTCGTCGATCCTGAGCGACATCATGGCCCGTCAGCACGACTACCGGTACGAATACAAGAAACAGCACTACCTCGACCGTCCGGAGTACACGACCGACGTGGAGCTGAAAGTTTATGTGCGATACACGGAAACCGACGTACTGAAAATCCTCCACTTCGACCGCATCACCGAGCAATATCGGGGCGAGGACGGCAATTACGTGATCGGCTACATCCGCCTTTCGGAGCTGCTCGCCAAGCGGGAAGTACTGCGGGGCAAGGACGTTTTCATGGCCGATTTCCAGAGCTTCTTCCAAGAGCTGGATCGTTAGAGCCAAAAGACAGGCCGCCATCGAACGAACGCCTCCCGAATTTCAGATTCGGGAGGCGTTCGTTTTTCAGAGCCACAAACTATTTACTCGAACGGGACCATCGCCTCCGCCGCATCGTAATCGGCATTGGTGAAGACATAAGTCCAACGCTCTTTAGGTTGACGACCGTTACCCCTCAAATCCTCGAATACATAATTATCATCGATCGAAGGGTCGTAATGTGCGTCGTAATTCGGAGGGTACGACCGACCGTCGTCCTGGTAATAACGGACACCATAAGTGAATCCAAGCCTCCCATCGTCGAAAATAATCGTCATTTTCCAAATGTAACTTGAAGGAACGGGGCAAACACCCATACCATTATCCATCGCAGTAAAACTTTCTCCAGGCAGTATCACTTCATTTTTGAACTCACACCCTAAATCGGATTCTACGAAAAGAGTGATCTTATGATCGCTGTCGTTGACCCACACAAAATAACTGATTGCATTGTAATCGGTATTGCAACCTGCCGGAGTCCCTGCGGTAAATATCGCCGACAACGCAAAAAATAAGAATTTCCTCATAAACCCATTTTTATATATAACCGTTACGTTGAAGCCAGCTACGCTCGTAAAAAAGAAATTCATTTATTTGATTTTCTGTAAAATATGACCCTGTATACTTACGAAGTGCACTTTCAAAATCATTCCAGGTTCTATAGGCTCCAAACAAATTCACCACGAATTGAGGCATCTTAATTTGATCGTAGCAGCGAGAAGGATAGCCAACACCCTGGTTGTAATCATCCACCAAATCGACAAACAAAGGAGTATAATAATTATTGGTTGTATTTTGATAATCCCATTCTTGCCTTGCTTGACCTGTTATATCCGAGTTTAGAGATGTTTTTTTCCAACCCTGATTTAAATAATATGCTTCTCCCATATGCCATCCGGCATAAGAAGCATAACTTTCGAGCAATATATTCCAAGTACCATCGTACGCACTGAATGTGCCGCCACGCAAATGAAATTGACAATAATGTCCCAATTCATGCAAAGTGGTTCCTATTAGTCTCGGATGATTATTCCTGTTACAATTGCCAACTTGTATAAAAGGCATTCTCCCCACAGAAGTCGGCCAATAATTAAATCGGCCTTGCCACCCACCAGGATCAACGGCTAATGCAACTATTGATATTCTGTTATTAACAAAAGTAGAAATTATAAAATCGTGTTCGCCATAATGATAAAAATTGACAGCACGATGAATTTCGTAGCGGGGATCCGGAGCCGAAGAAGAGTTAATATTAAAGTTCAAATCTTTACCACTTCTTAATTCTCCATAAATTCCCTTTATTTCCTCTATCCGTCCTCCTTCCTCAGAACCCTTGACAATCGTCCATTTTTCGTGCTGAAAAACAAAACTTACCGTTGCCTGATTGTCGATCAGCTTATTATTGATAGCATAATATCCCGTTTTGTCCGTATAAACCTCATCAATACTCGAGCCCAATGTAAACCGGATTTTCAGATTCTCCAACGGCACATAACGCTTTAAATGAGTATCGTAACATAGTACTTTTCCGCGCGGGAATCCACCTGGTAAATGTCTCTCTTCATCTAAAGCCAAAGCAATGGCTTCTTGCTCCAAAATTTGTATTGCCTCCGCACTCAATCCATTCTCACCAAGAGTAATATATTTAGGGAGGAAAACTTCATAAAGGATTTCAAAATCCATTTCAACAGGGAACGTTTTTTCGACAGGCCAAACGGCATATAATACAGGCAATATAATTGTCACAGGCTCCACTGGTCCATCCTTAATCATACCGCCCTCGTAAGTCACAGAATAACGCCTCTCCTCATCTTCCTCGCAAAACTGTGTCCGGAATTTCGAAAACACAAGACTCTGGGTCGCCTCATCAGGTAATGACGTATAATTGAAAGGCGTATACGCGATCTTGATCTGCTCGTCCAGTTCAAGGCTTCGTTGTTCCTCTTCCGTTTTTGGAAAAATTTTCAAGGCATAGTGGGTAGCTTTCAGTTTCAACTGCGTTTTGGCAGTTGCTGAGAATTCTTTTCGCACACTCCGCGCGCTTGCTGCAAACTCATCAGATGCCCTGACAATTTTCGATTCACCCGATACTATATTGTCGTACGCCTGCTGAAAGTTCTCAAGCCTGTACGGATCATTCTGCGGCCGGATCCAAGACTGTGTCTCTATGATACACCGCATCCGCCAACTCAATTTCGGTCGTAACAGTAGCTAACATTTGTTTCGGCGAAATTTCGTCCAACAAATCTTCTTCATAATTAGCACAACCATAAGTGCCGATTAACAAGATACCACCAATTAAAAATAGTAATAATTTTTTCATAAGCATAATATTTAGGATTAGATGGTCAAAACATAAATGCCGTTCATGTGTATTGCAATATATTATATAAAATTTGAAAATCAAAATTATCCGAAAATAATATTTACTCTCTTTTTTATACTTATTTGTTTGTGAACATACGGGTAATAACCTATCTTTGCGACGGAAATTTCGTTTAACATTCTATTATTCCGACATGCCTCTTACCAATAACGTAATGATTGTCAGACACAAGTTGCTGACCAATCTCATCAAATTGTGGAAAGACAACCAGCTCGTCGAGCGAATCGACCGCTTGCCGATCGAATTGAGTCCCCGTACCTCACGGGTTTTGGGTCGCTGCTGCGTACACAAGGAGCGCGCCGTGTGGAAATACAAATCTTTCCCGCTGATGGGTTTCGACATGTCCGACGAAACCGACGAACTCACCCCGCTGTCCGAATATGCCCGCAAAGCCCTGGAGCGCAAAGGGCAGCAGCAGAAAGACAATATTCTCTGCGTAATCGACGAAGCCTGCTCGTCGTGCGTGCAGACCAACTACGAGATCACCAACCTCTGCAAAGGTTGCGTGGCCCGGGCCTGTGCCACCAACTGCCCGAAAAACGCCATCGAATTCAATCGTGCCGGCAAAGCGGTCATCAACCACGATCTCTGCATCAGTTGCGGCATCTGCCACAGCAACTGCCCCTACCATGCCATCGTCTATATGCCCGTACCGTGCGAAGAGGCCTGCCCCGTAAAGGCGATTACCAAGGACGAACGCGGCGTGGAGCATATCGATGAGAGCAAATGCATCTACTGCGGCAAGTGCATCAACAGTTGTCCGTTCGGAGCGATCTTCGAAATTTCGCAGGTGTTCGACGTGCTGCAGCGTCTGCGCGAAGGAGAAAAGATGGTCGCCGTCGTCGCTCCGGCCATTCTCGGACAATACAACGCCCCCACGGAAAAAGTATATGGCGCGATTAAGGCCATCGGTTTCGAGGACGTGATCGAAGTAGCGCAGGGCGCCATGGAAACCATCCGCAATGAAGGTGCGGAACTCGAAGAGAAAATTGAGGAGGGACAGGCGTTCATGACCACCTCCTGCTGTCCTTCGTGGGTCGAACTGGCCAACAAGCATATCCCCGAGATGAAGCCCTTCATTTCGAGCACCGGATCGCCGATGTATTACGCCGCGCGGATCGCCAAGGAGAAACACCCCGACGCGCAAGTGGTCTTCATCGGCCCGTGCGTAGCCAAACGCAAGGAGGCACGCCGCGACGAATGCGTCGATTTCGTGATGACCTTCGAGGAGATCAACTCCATTTTCGACGGCCTGGGTATCGAAGTCGCAACCACCGATCCGTTCCCCATTCCGTTCGTTTCGACCCGGGCCGCCCACGGCTTCGCACAGGCCGGAGGCGTGATGGGCGCCGTACAGCTCTTCCTGGCGGACAACAACCGGCCGCAGGTCGAAGGCATCCAGGTCTCCAACCTGAACAAGAAAAACGTATCCCTGCTCCGCGCCTATGCCAAATCGGGCAAAGCCCCGGCCAAGTTCATCGAGGTCATGGCCTGCGAAGGCGGATGTATCACGGGTCCCAGCACCCACAACCTGCACGATGCCGGTAAACGGCAATTCGCGAAGGAACTGGCTAAACGCTAAATCCGACGGGGCTATGAAAGAGCTCGTCGATCAGTTGAAACGCAACCGCACCCTTTCCCCGGAAGAGTTGCGCCTTCTGCTGACCGATGCGTCCCCCGAAGAGAGAGAATACCTGCACAGGGCGGCCCGCGAGGTCGCCCGTGTGCATTTCGGAAACGGAGTTTTCGTTCGGGGGCTGATCGAAATCAGCAATTACTGCCGCAACGACTGCCGCTACTGCGGCATTCGACGCAGCAATCGTCTGGCAGAACGCTACCGTCTGACCCCGGAAACCGTACTGGTACTTTATTAAAAATGAACAGAAATATGAGTTATGAAAATGATTTAGCCACTAATTATACCATAAGTGATGATTATAAAACATACACTGTTCAAATAAGAGATGATGTTAAATTTACCGACAACACACCATTAGATGCTGAAGATGTTGCATTTACATATAATGAAGCTAAAAAAACTGGAGCTAGCTTAGACTTAAGTAATATGAATAATGCAACTGCAGTAAACCCAACTACAGTACAATTTGATTTAAACAAATCTGATTCTACTTTCCTAGATAAATTAGCATATATTGGCATAGTACCTTCTGATTCCTACAACAATGAAACCTATGGAAGTAACCCTGTTGGATCAGGACCATATAAATTTGCTCAATGGGATAAAGGTCAGCAAGTAATTTTAGAAAGAAATGACAATTATTATGGAGACCAACCGGAATTCAAAAAATTAACTATTCTTTTTGCTCAAAATGAAGCTGCATTTAATGCTGCTAAAAATAAAGAAGTAGATGTATCTGCTGTACCTTTAGCTTATGCAAAAGAAAATGTTGACGGATACAATATGTACCTCTTAGATACCATTGATGTAAGAGGAATTTCCCTACCAACTAAAATGAATACTGGTGAAAAGAATCCTGACGGTGGAGATGTAGGTAACAATGTAACTGGAGATATCGCAATTAGAAAAGCTCTAAACTATGGTATTGACAGAACCAGCCTTTGTGAAGGTGCATTAAACGGAATAGGATATCCTAATTACGATGGAATTGCTCACCAATTACCATGGGCAAACAATGCAACTGCTATTGAAGACGGAGACATTGCAAAAGCAAATGAAACCTTGGAAAAAGCAGGATGGGTTGACAGTGATGGTGACGGAATCCGTGAGAAAAACGGAACCAAAGCATCCTTTGAACTATATTACTCATCTGATGCTCCTGAAAGACAAGCAATTGCAGTTTCTGTTTCTGAACAAGCAAAAGAAATAGGTATTGAAGTAAAAGCTATTGGTTCTAATTGGGATGAAATGGATGGAGTTAAAAATTCACAGGCAATTGTCTGGGGATTCGGAAGTACTGACCCGTCAACAATCTGGTCAGAATACCACAGTTCCCAGGCAGGTGTTGGATACAATAACCCATCATATGTAAACGACAGTGTTATTGATCAACATATTGACAATGCATTTAAACAATCACGTGAAAGTTCATATTCCGAATGGTCTAATGCAGTTTGGGACGGCAGTCATGGTATTTCACCACAAGGTGACGCATCATGGTTATGGATCGGTGAAATCAAATACGGATATTTCGTAGATGACAGCTTAGACATATCCAACGATACTGCTCTTTTACAACCTCACGGAGGAGACATATTTGGAAACATATATGACTGGAAACGTGTTTCATCAATAGAAAAATGATTTAAATGATTCAAATCATTTAAAATCATTTTATTACTTTTTTTGGACAACGATATTATGTCAAATTATGAAAAAATACTCAAATTTTTAGGATATCGGCTGGTAAGATTTATCATTCTACTTATTGCAATTATTATAATCAGTTTTATAATGGTCGATTTATCACCAATAAATCCTGTAAAGACTTATATCAGTAATATGATTGTCAGTCCCGAACAAGTTGCCGCATTGGAAGCCTATTGGGGTGTTAATGAACCTATAACTGCCAAAATAATGAATTGGTTAGGTAATATTATTCATGGTGATTTAGGAAATTCATTAATATTTAGAATACCTGTTATAGATGTTATTAAAGAAAAATTTTTCGCATCATTAATCTTAATGATGACATCCTGGGCAATATCAGGAGTTCTTGGATTTTTATTAGGAATTGTTGCAGGGTATAAAAAAGATACCTGGATTGACAAAGCAATCAAAGTTTACTGTTACATTTTACAGTCTGCTCCAACATTTTGGATTGCATTAATTATATTAATGGTATTCAGTATTCAGCTTGGATGGTTCCCTTCAGGACTTGGAGTTCCAATTGGAAGTTTAAGCCAGGACGTAACTATATGGGAATGGTTAAACCGTTTAATTTTACCGGCATTTACATTAAGTATCTTAGGTGTAGCTCAAATTGCATTGTATACCAGAGATAAGTTAATTGAAGAAATGAACAGTGATTATTTCTTATTTGCAAAAGCAAGAGGAGAACACGGATGGTCACTTATTAAAAGACACGGAATCAGAAATGTTCTTTTACCAGCAATTACACTGCAATTTTTAAGTTTCAGTGAACTGTTTGGAGGAGCAGTTCTTGTAGAACAAGTATTTACATATCCCGGAATTGGACAGGCTGCAGTTTCAGCAGGTTTAAGAAGTGATGTTCCATTATTATTGGGAATTGTCATGTTCAGTGCAATATTCGTTTATGTAGGTAATTTAATAGCAGATATTATTTACAACTTTGTAGACCCTAGAATTAAAGAAGGTGAAGAGGATGGTCAATAAAAACAAAAAAACATCAAAATTGAATATGAATCTAAGAACAAAAACATTATTGACTATATCTTTAATAGTATTACTTTTAGTTTTAGTAATAATTACCAGCTTATCCATAAATCCCGGAGATATTAAAACAAATTTCCAGCTAATGAACCAGGCTCCGTCATTTGAACACTTATTCGGTACTGACTGGATAGGCAGAGATATGTTTACCCGTACATTAAAAGGATTAGGATTAAGTATCCAAATTGGAATTGTTGCATCAATATTAAGTAGTATAATAGCAGTGATTCTTGGATTATTGTCCAGTTTCAACAAATATTTTGACTCTTTTGTTTCATGGATTGTAGATTTATTCCTGTCTGTGCCTCACATATTGGCAATAATTCTTATTTCAATTGCATTAGGAGGCGGGGCATTTGGAGTTACTGTCGGTGTTGCATTGACACACTGGACATCCCTAACAAGAGTTCTTAGAGCTGAAATAAAACAGATTCAAACTTCAGAATATGTAAAACTATCTAAAAACCTTGGAAAATCTAAACTTTGGATAGCTACAAAACAGATATTGCCTTTAATTGTAAGTCAGATAATAGTTGGAACTATATTAATTTTCCCTCATGCAATTATGCACGAAGCCAGTGTTACATTTTTAGGATTCGGATTATCTCCTCACGAACCTGCTATTGGAGTTATCTTATCTGAATCAATGAAATATCTTGCAACTGGAAACTGGTGGTTAGCACTATTCCCTGGTTTATCTTTATTAATAATTGTACTACTCTTTGATATAGTTGGAGAAAATATTAAAAAATTACTTAATCCGGCAAGTGCAAATAACTAGGAAGTGTCAAAATGAATAAACTATTAGATGTTAATAATGTATCAATCTCATTTATACAATACACAAAAGGATTAAAACAGCAAAATCTCAAAGTAATTACAGATTTAACCTTGGATATTGAAGAAGGGGAAATTTTAGCAGTATTAGGTTCAAGCGGATCTGGAAAAAGTTTATTAGCACATGCAATATTAGGCATTTTACCTGATAATGCTGATTTAAATGGAGAAATAAAATATAACGGAAATGTTTTAAATCAAAAAGCAAAAGAAGAAATTCGAGGAAAAGAAATTTCATTAATTCCACAGTCCGTTAATTTTTTAGACCCTTTAATGAAAATAGCTGATCAGGTTATTGGAGAATGTGAAACTGAAGAGGAATGCCGTGAAAAGCAAATAAAACAAAGAAAAATATTTGAAAAATACGGATTAAGTGAAGATGTTGACAATATGTATCCATTCCAATTATCCGGAGGAATGGCAAGACGTGTTTTAATTTCAACAGCTCTTCTTTCAAACCCTAAATTAATAATTGCTGATGAACCAACTCCAGGATTAGATCAAAAATCAGTTAAAGAAACCTTAGATTATCTAAAACAGATGGCTGATGACAATGTAGGAGTACTGTTAATTACTCACGACATTTATGCAGCTTTAGAAGTTGCCAACAGAATTTGTATATTTTATTCCGGTTTTGTAATTGAAATAGTTGATACAAAAGACTTTAAAGAAGGTAAAAACTTATTACATCCATATACTCAGGCATTATATGAAGCATTACCTAAAAATGGATTTAAACTAACTAAAGGGCATCAGCCATTACACGGAGAAATTCCAAACGGATGTCCTTACTATGACAGGTGTGATTCTCCTTTAGAATACTGTAATGAAAAAAGACCTAACTTAATTAACAACATCAGATGTTTTAAATACAATCAGGAGGAATAAAATGGAATTAATTGGAAAAAACATAAACTACAAATATCCTTCTTCAAAAAAATATGTTTTAAAAGATGTGGATATCACATTAAACAGCGATAAAATTACTGGACTAATTGGAGAAAGCGGAAAGGGTAAATCAACATTATGTAAAATATTATCTAATTATATTCCAAAATATGATGGAGAAGTTTATCTGGATAATCAGATACTTCCTAAAAATGGATTTTGCCCGGTTCAATTAATTTTTCAGCACCCTGAAAAAGTAATGAATCCAAAATGGAAAATGAAAGATATTTTAGAAGAATCCTGGAATGTCAGTGATGATTTAATAAGTGAATTTGGTATTCAGCAGTCATGGATGAGCAGATATCCAAGTGAGCTTTCAGGTGGAGAACTGCAAAGATACTCTGTTTTAAGATCACTGAATCCAAAAACAAAGTTTTTAATAGCTGATGAAATGACAACAATGCTTGATGCAGTCACACAGGTCCAAATATTGGATTCAGTTATTAAAATTATTAAAAAAAGAAAAATGGGATTACTTATTGTAAGTCATGACTTAGACTTAATCGATACCATTTGTGATGATAAAATTTATTTAAAAGATATTAATAATATTTAAACTATTAATATCTTATTTTCTAGCTTTTCCTACTTTACGGGCGATTACCAATTCCC
>OGZW01003384.1_pt1 | contig 11827 bp, 8 predicted proteins | sample 1577001 | NCBI WGS metagenome assembly OGZW01 (sample SAMEA3541519, study PRJEB24748) | human gut metagenome | biome: human gut; feature: human-associated habitat; material: faeces | place: China | collected 2012
CATTGTAATCGCGCTTTCTCCGTACACCACATATCTAAGATACCGCGATTGCAGTCCCAGCTACAGAGCTTTTATACATCAATTTGTATAAGTACGCACGACCGTCCCCCTCGTCAGGGCTTGACCGCCCGGTAAACGCAGTATGTTATCCCTTTTCCCACTCACGCTGGAGCTCTTCCCATAAATCCATCAGCCGGTTAAGCTCGCTCTCCTGCGCCTCAATCGTTTCCGATAGTTCGGTGATCCGTTGGTAGTCGGTCTGCACCTCCGGGCGCTGAAGCTCCTCCTGCGCGGTCGCAATCGCCTGTTCCGCCGCCTCGATCGACTCTTCCGTTTTACGGATGCGGGTGGCTAGCTTTCGCCGGTTGGCCTCCTGCTCCTTACGCTGCTTGTAGGTGTTCTCCTTAACCGGCCGTGCCGCTGTTTCCGCCTCCGGCTCCCGGGTGCGTGCCAGATAGGCGTCGTAATCCCCCTCAATCTCTACGCAGCCATCCGGCTTTAAGCCGATTACCTTATCCGCCATACGGTTGATAAAATACCGGTCGTGAGATACGATGAACAGGGTGCCGTCATATCCCGATAAGGCCTCCTCCAGCGCTTCGCGGGAGGCGATATCGAGATGGTTGGTCGGTTCATCCAGCAGCACCCACGTATCAGATATATCCATTCCTGCTGACCTGGCAACCTTTTTATAGCTTTCCTTATCACTCTTTCCTATGCCGACATCATATACTGTGTATATTCCCTCAAAACATTCATATATTTCTAACCTTTTAAGAAGAATTTCCACACTGGAAGTATCGGAAGCACTGAATATTACAAGCTTGCTTCCAGCCTCATATTCTCTTCTTATAAGCTTTATCATTCCCTTCTTTGCAGGAATATCACTTGCATAATGCTTATTCATAATATCAACTGCTGCCTCTGTTATCTGTTCTAGCGATGTATCAATCCCAAGAACATTTTGCAGATAAGCCGCATATTCCGAAAGATCCATAACTCCTGTTATCTCATCAAAATTCTTTGGAAGCTTAGCACCTCTTAAAATGGCATATTCCCTTGCACTATTCTTCCAGAACGGCATAGAGTCAGCAAGTGTTCCGTCCATATCAAATATTATGTTCTTATTATAATTAAACAGCTTTCTTGTCTTCTTGTAAAGCTTTCTTGTCGCCTCCGCGCAGTCATCACTTGCAAATATCGCCGATACAACAGCAATTCCGTCCACGCCTGTATCTTTTAAATAATCACAGTTGTCATAATTAATGCCGCCAATTGCAACTATCGGCATATCAAGCATAGCTGTAAGCTTAAGAAGATTATCCCTGCTTAAATCTTTGGCATCTTTCTTCGTGCTTGTATGAAATACAGCTCCCATTCCAACATAATCAGCACCAAGTCTTGCCGCATTTGCCGCCTGTTCTGGTGTCTTTACTGTCATTCCTATTATCTTGTCAGGTCCTAGAAGCTCTCTTGCTGTTTCGTAGCTTGCATCACTCTGTCCTATATGAACTCCGTCAACATCTGCCTCTAACGCCGCGTATATATCATCATCTATAACAAATGGCACTCCATATCTTCTTGCTATCGGTTTAATTGCCAATGCTTTTTTTACAATCTCCTCGTGTGTCGAATCCTTTTCTCTTAACTGCAAAAATGTAGCTCCTGCCGCAAGGACTTTCTCAATCTCTTCATAGAAATCCCTGCCATTAAGCCATTGCGTATCTGTAACGGCGTAAAGCTGCATATCTTCACGGGTAACTTTCATAATAATCTCCATTTCCGCGTACACTTTTTTTACATTAGTATAATATAATTCTTTTCAATTTAAAGCAACTGTCTTATAATAAATCTTTAGCAAAATATCATAAACTTAACAAGCCCTGTTATGGGCAGGATAGGAGATTAATTATGACTAAAGATTTAACAAAAGGTAAAATTATGCCTCTCCTTGTTGGATTTACAATACCGTTAGTCCTCGGTAACTTATTCCAGCTTACATATAACGCTGTCGACAGTATTATTGTAGGACAATTCGTAGGTAAAGAAGCCCTTGCGGCTGTTGGTATATGCAACCCTGTAATGACTCTTATGATTTTATTCTTAAATGGTCTGTGTATGGGTGCGAGCATACTTATGGGTACACAATTCGGAGCTAAAGATTACAACAAGCTTCAAAGACAGATAAGCACAACAATGCTTTCAGGCACTGTATTCTCTGCAATATTAAGCCTGTGCTGCATTATCTTTTCAAGACCTATTCTTAAATTGTTACAGGTTGACCCATCTATTATGGATTTAACTGTTTCTTATATGAGAATTATATTTTTAGGATTGATATTTACATTTTTATATAATTTCTTTTCAAGCACATTAAGGGCATTAGGCGACAGCCAGACTCCTTTATACTTCCTTATTGCAAGCTCACTGCTTAATATTTTCGGAGATTTATTCTTTGTAATTGTCCTTAAAATGGGAAGCAACGGCTGTGCAATATCAACTGTAATAAGCGAAATGATGTGCTGTGTATTCTGTATTATATACATACAAAAGCGTGTCGAGATATTAAGGCTAGGCAGAAAATGGCTTGTATTTGACAATTCACTTCTTAAAAAGACAATAAGCTACGGCTGGGTATCCGCTATGCAGCAGGCAACTGTCCAGTTAGGAAAGATTGGCATTCAGGCAATCGTCAACACTATGGGCGTGTCCGTAGCCGCTGCATTTGCTGTTGTCAACAGAATTGATGATTTTGCGTATACTCCTGAGCAGAATATCGGCCACGCTATGACTGCACTTATGGCTCAGAACAAAGGTGCTAATGAGAAAAAGCGTATGAAAGAAGGCTTTAAATGTGGTATGGTGCTTGAATTCATATATGGAATTATTCTTTTTGCCGTGTGCTTTATACTTGCACGACCACTTATGCTTCTGTTTGTTAAAGATGAAGAAGTTATTCTGCATGGTGTTAAGTATCTGCGCCTTATCTCATTTATGTATATACTCCCAGCCGCTACTAACGGCATACAGGGATATTTCCGTGGAATTGGCGATTTAAAGATTACACTTTTAAGCAGCTTTATCAATATGGGCGTACGTGTTATAGCCGCTATCCCACTCGTTCTTGTAATGGGCATGGGAATTGAAGCCCTCCCATTATCATACCTTGCCGGCTGGATTGGTATGCTTATTGCTGAACTTCCGCTGCTTATAAAGAATTACAGATCCATTGCAAAATAGGCTTCACTGAATATAAACTATGAATAAAAATTGATAAAATTTTGATTAAAATTTGAACTCAATAATACAGACATCTTGCCGCAACTACAGATTAATTGAACTTGATTTATAGTATTTACAGTGATAGAATAATAATATCTTTTTGGAATTAGCAACAAAAGATTAAATTATACTGATTACTCAGTTATAGTAACAATTATTCACTAAGCAAAGAAACAGGCGGGATACAAAGTCCCGCCTGTTTCTTTATAACTATTCACAGAATGTAAGCCTATTTCCTGTTAATCCAAGCAAAGGCTTAAACTCTGCATTCTCCTTATAATTTATAATAATACATTTTCTAACTTTAACTTAGGTACGTGATGAACCTGATTGTCATCTCTGTAATACTTAAGATTAGCTCCCTCAGATACTTCATCAATAACGACTTGTTCTTTAGGATATCCCAATGAAATAACAAGTCTTGCTGTCATACCCTCTGGAATTGAAAGTTCCTCGTTAAGCTTAGGAATATTAACACTTGCAAACATACAGCCTCCAAGATTAACCTCATTGGCGGCAAGAAGTATTGTCTGTGCCGCTATTCCCTCATCTCTTGGTGCTGATACGCTGGAAGCACTGCATATTATTATGTAGCCTGCTGGTCTTTCACCCTCAACAGGACCGTCCCAGTCTGGAAGTGCACCAGCCCATTTTAATGTGTCAAATACCTTTTTATTGCTCTCCTCATCACATACAACCTTATATCTTAAAGGCTGGTTGTTAGCACCTGAAGCTGTATTTCTTGCTATATCAACAAGCTTTACAAGCTCGTCCTTTTCTATTTTCTTATCCTCAAAAAAACGTCTATATGAACGGTTCTTTAATACAAGTTCCTTAAATGACATATGACTCTCCCTTCTGATTATATTAAATTTATTACTGTAACATACAAGCCTGCTTAATCTGCTTTACTATATGCTCACTATGAAGCTTAAAACGCCTCTGTTCTGACGGAATGAACCTCTCTGACATTATAAAATCAAGGAATTCCTCATACGGCATATACATATAGTCCATAGTTTCACCCTGCTGTAATTTAATGTGTTGCTCATCATCACATATATTAAGATAGCCATAATATATACAATGTCTTGTATCATCAGTATACTTGTAAAGTTCGATTAAATCCTCTGGTGATTTTCTAATCCCCGTTTCTTCCAGAAGTTCCCTTACCGCCCCTGTCCTTGGTGTTTCACCGCTGATAATAGAGCCTCCTGTAACCTCCCATTTTAAAGAATTCGTCTTGTTACGCGACCTCTGCGTTGTAAGTACCTTTCCTGTCTTTGTAACTGTATACACCATAACAACTATGTGGTACACGCCTTCTGGAAGTGACTTTGCCATACTTCTGCGCACTTCAAAGCCTAACTTATTCTCATTGGCATCATAAGCGTCCCACATCTCCTCATCGACCATTTCAATGAAGCTGTCATAATACTGCTCCTTAAAATATATCATTTCTTCTATCTGCTGTTTGGTATATAATATGTTCTCAGGTGCAACGACCCACACTGTTCCTGAATCATCTCTCCTTCTTGCAACAGCAATAAGAACACCTGAATATTCATCAACAGCAACATCAACACCTACAAGATATACTCTCTGGTCATCTGTTACCGGTTTGAATTCCAGATCCTTATCATTGATAACGTATCCGACATTAATCGGATACACAACCGAGGGGTTATCCTCGTCTGTACTTCCCAATGGGTGGTCTACTTTTACGGCTACTAATTCTTCTCTCACTGTTCCTCCTCCAGGTACTAACACAATAGACATAAAATATTGTTCTTATAATTATCTAACCACTTATAATAATAAATGTAATTTGCCCCTAATATTATATATTATTTTACATTTGTTGCAAGTATTTTACAATAAAGGTGATATCATTCTTAACATACATACCCCAAGTCTTAATGGCTTAATAACATCTTTAGCATAATCAGCTGTCACTTCGTGTCCTGCCTCAAAGTTATTTAACATATCCTGCTTTACACTTAAGGCAGTCGCTTTATTATATATAAATACTGCATTTTCAAAATGAAGATATAAGCTTCTGTAGTCCATATTGATTGTACCAACAACAGATACTTCATCATCACATACCCACTGCTTAGCGTGGCAGAATCCTGGTGTATACTCATATATTCTCACGCCAGCCGAACACAGTGGCTCATAATAAGACCTTGTAATTCTGTATACAAGCTTCTTATCTGGTATTCCCGGTGTGACAATTCTTACATCAACACCTCTCTTAACCGCAAGCCTTAACTCTCTTTCCATCTCATCAGTGATAATAAGATACGGAGTTGTGATATACACATAGTCCTTGGCATTTTTTAAAATATTAAGGTACACGTCCTCACCAATTCTGTCCTGTCCTAATGGATTATCTGAATATGGCTGTACATAACAGTCTTTCATAACTGCCTTATATGTACCATCTGTCGCATCAAGATATTTATTATAATCATTATCAGTATGTTCTATGGCATTCCACATAGTAAGAAAGCTTGCTGTGAGACTCTTTACCGCATCACCCTGAAGCTTAATTCCTGTGTCCTTCCAGTAACCATATGGGTGTGTTATATTAAAATATTCATCTGCAAGATTATATCCACCTGTAAAGCCTACCTTGCCGTCAATAACTGTTATCTTCCTGTGATCCCTGTTATTCATAAACATATTTACAATAACTTTAAGTGGATTGAATACACGACACTGTATGCCCTTCTGCCTCATCTGTTTTATGAACTCTTTATTAAGGAAAAAAATGCTTCCTAAATCGTCATAGAATATTCTGACCTCTACACCACTCTGTGCCTTATTTTCAAGGATATGCTTAAGCCTTGCAAAGCTTTCAGCATCTTCAATAGCATGATATTCCATAAATATAAAATGCTCTGCCTTTTCAAGCTCAACAAGCTGTGCCTCAAAGCTTACATCAGTAGTTGGATAATATTTTACATCTGTATTGCTGTATACCGGATACCTTGCTGTATTACTTATATATCTGCACTGGTTAGCTACACCCTTATCCTTTCTGGCTATATCATCTATTATGCCCTTATCCTGCTTTAAGAGGGTAAGCACATTCGTTTCAATATTATTAAATGAACGTCTAACACCTTTAGTTACAATAGAACGTCCAAATAACAGATATATACATATTCCAAAAAACGGAACTGCAGTTATTACGATTAGCCAGGGCATTTTCTGTGCCGCATTAACGTGTGTTCCAAATATTTTAAGGGCAATAAACATTGCTATAAATGTAAGAAGCAATGTTATGGCAGTTGAATATGTATTCAGCTTCATCATTAAAAATATCATCCAGCCAGTCTGTATTAGAACAAGAAGCCCTATCAGTATCAACCTTGTTGCACTATTTTTTATGCTTGATTTTTTCTCTGTACGCATACCATCACCATTCCTGCATATATTATCTATAATTCAATCTGTGCATCATCACAAATCTTATGTAATAGATAATTATACACCTATATTGTCTGTCCTGCAAACTGTGTCATATATAATTTATAATATCTTCCCATTTTGTTAAGAAGTTCTTTATGATTGCCTGCTTCAACTATATGTCCCTCATCCATAACAACAATTATGTCAGCATCATGTATTGTAGATAATCTATGAGCTATTATAAGACTTGTCCTGTTCTCCATAAGCTTAAGCATTGCATCCTGAATATGCTTTTCAGTTCTTGTATCCACGTTAGATGTCGCCTCGTCCAATATAAGGATCTTAGGCTGTGCAAGAAATGCTCTTGCTATTGATAAAAGCTGTCTTTGTCCCTGTGATATATTCTCACCCTCTGCCATAAGCTCTGTATCGTATTTTAATGGCATTTTATTAATCATAGTATCGCAGTTGCTCATAGCCGCAGCGGCATACATCTGCTCATCAGTTGCCGCTTCATTGGAATACTTAAGATTGTTCTTTATTGTATCTGCAAATAATACAGTATCCTGCAATACAATCGCTGTGTTCTTACGGAGTGTGGCACAATCTATGTCCTTTATATTAACATCATCTATGAATATCTCTCCGCTGTCAACGTCATAAAATCTCATTAAAAGATTGACAACTGTTGTCTTTCCGCTTCCTGTTGAGCCTACAAGTGCCACCTTCTGTCCTGCCTTAACTTGAAGATTAAAGTCATATAGCACCTGCTTGTCCTTGGTATATGAGAAATTGACATCTTTAAACTTAATAACGCCCTCAAGCTTATCCATATTCTTATCACCACTCTTATCTTCAAGAGGTTCATCCATAACTGCAAATACTCTCTCTGCCCCCGCTATGGCTGTCTGTATCTGTCCATATATCTGTGCAAGCTCATCAATTGGTCTTCCAAACTGCTTCGCATATACGATAAATGCTGATATAACACCGATAGATATAATATGGTTAATGGCAAAATATCCGCCAAATGCCGCAATAATAACAAAGCTTATATTATTGATTACATTCATAACCGGTCCCATTGAACCACCAAGAATTTCTGCTATAATTCCAACCCTTGTAAGTTCATCTGACACACTGTTAAAGTCTTTCATGACATTTTTCTGCCTGTTATAGGCAACAACTGACTTATAACCTGTAACCATCTCCTCAACCGTTCCATTAAGATTACCTAAAAGCACCTGTCTTTTCGTAAAGAATTTCTTCATAGCCTTAGATAAGAACTTAGTTGCAATCACTGTAAGAATTACAGTAACGCACGATAACAGTGCAAGCTGTGGACATAATACAGTCATCATTATAACTGTTCCAATAATCGTTAATACACCTGAGAACATCGAACTTAACGATTGCGAAACTGTTGTTGATATATTCTCAATATCGTTAGTCATACGGCTCATAATATCTCCGTGGCTGTTACTGTCAAGGTATCTTACAGGAAGATTAACTATGTGCCTGAATAAATCTTCTCTCATCTTCTTTACGATATTCTGGCTTAATACCGCACTTATCTTGGTCTGTAAAAATGTACATATACTATGTATTATGTATACAACCACCATTGTTATAAGTATCGGAGTTAATTCCTTAAATCTGCCTGAAGCTATAATATCAATTGCATTACTCTGAAGCTTTGGTGCATATACCGAACATATTACTACAACGATAACAGCTGCCAGAAGCCCTATAATCATAGCTTTCTCAGCCGCAAAATATGCTATCATTCTTTTTAAAGTACCCTTCTTATCCTTAGCCTTCTCGACAGTAAGATTACGGTTGCCAGGTCTTCTGCCAAAGGCTTTATAATTATTCATCTGTGCCTGTCTGCTCTGCTCCATTCTATTCATTTCCTTTCAGCTGCGACTCATAAATATCTTTATATATCTCACTTGTCTTTATAAGCTTACTATGGCTTCCGACATCTGCTAATCTGCCATTATCCATTACAACAATTCTATCTGCATTCTTTACAGAAGCAATTCTCTGGGCAATTATAATCCTGGTTACATCATATTTCTTTGCTGACAGCTCTGAATAAAGATCAGCCTCTGTCTTTAAATCAAGTGCACTTGTCGCATCATCAAATATAAGTATCTCTGAATTCTTAAGCACTGCACGGCTTATGGCAACTCTCTGCTTCTGGCCTCCTGAAAGACTGTGTCCACCCTGACTTACCTGTGTATCCATACCATCTGGCCTGTTGTCAATAAATTCTGTTGCCTGTGCTATGTCAGCGGCTTGTCTTATCTTCTCACTGTCTGCACTGCTGTCACCCCACGCAATATTTTCTGCTATTGTAGTGCTGAATATCTCCGGCTTCTGTAATGCTATTGACACTTTATCCCTTAAAACCTGCAAATCATAATCTTTAACATTGACATCATCTATAAGTACTTCCCCATTAGTTACGTCATAAAAACGTGGTATAAGATTTACAAGACTTGACTTGCCACAGCCTGTTGCACCCAGTATTCCGATAGTTTCACCCGGATTAATAACAAGGTTAAAGTTCTCGATAACATTTTCATTATCCATACCTGGATATGCAAATGACACATTCTTAAATTCAACTTTTCCCTTAACGGCAGTTTCTTTATTATATGTACCGCTCTTTATTGCCGGCTCACAGTTAATTATCTCCATAACACGCTTCTTTGAGGCAATTCCCCTTGAAGCTGTCTGAAATATCATCGTCATACGCATAACCGCATTAAGCACCTGTGAACAATATGTAATCGCCGCCATTACATTACCAGGTGTTGCACTGCCTTCACTTACCTGTATTCCACCAACCTTTATAACCGCAACAACTGAAAGATTTAATATAATATTCATAATAGGTGTCATATAAGAAAGCAGTAAAAGTACATCAAGCTGTGTTGAAACAAGCTCATTATTAGCTTTCTCAAATCTTTCTGCCTCGTAATCTTCCTTGACATATGCCTTTACAACTCTTGCACCAGACACATTTTCCTGCATTACATTGTTAACCTTATCAAGCTTCTTCTGTAACACTGTGAACTTAGGATTTGCCTTGGCTATGAAATATACAACACATACTGCAACAAACGGAAGTGCACACGCAATTATTATTCCAAATTCCATATTAAGTGACACCATACACGCTATACCACCGATAAACAGCATACTTGTACGCACAAAGCCTCTCAGGCACTGCATTACAAAATTCTGAAGCTGTGTTATATCATTCGTAACCCTTGTAATTAAAGAACCTGTGGAGAATTTATCAGTCTGTTCAAAAGAGAATTCCATAATTCTCTTAAAGACAGCTTTTCTTACATCATTACCAAACTGCTGTGCACAAAGATTGGCAAAGACACCGGACATAATACCACAGATACCACCAAGTGCCACAAATCCTATCATTTTAAGCCCGATGGTAATTACTGTATTAAGATTACCAACCCCGCCATTGTTAAGCCCCAATACACCGTCGTCAATTATTCTGCTCATAAGCTCCGGCTGTAATAAGTCCATAGAAACCTCACCTATCATAAATATAGGTGCAAGCATGGCAAAGAACCAATACTTTTTTAAATATTTAAGCATACCACATTCCTTTCTTAAGCTTTATTACTTCTTATAACTTAAAAGCACCATCAGAATAAATCTGCTGGTGCTTCTTCTATTATAAATACCTTTTATAAATCAAGTACAAATATTCACTTAATAACAGCAATTCTTACTTAATCCAATATCTAATCTTCAAATACCTGCTTAATACTGTCATAATGCAGGAATTCTCCTGTTGCTGCTATCTGTTTAAGTTCTTCTCTGGTAACGAACTTATACCCTAAGGCTTCCTCTGTCTGTATATGTATGTCCTCATCTTTAACATCTTTAACGAACTTGTATACATCTACAAAATAATTGTCGCCCTTGCCAGGATTCTCTCTTTTATAGGTGAATACATATCCACCTCTGGCATCTGTAACGTCAATTCCTGTCTCTTCACGGACCTCACGTCTTACTGCCTCAATTGACTCCTCACCTGCCTGAGCCGCTCCGCCTGATACTTCCCACCAGCCAGGAGCCCACGCCTTAGTCATAACACGCTGTGTAATAAGGAACTTTCCATCCGGACGTTCTATGACACCTAACACTGTAAGATGATATTCTCCATCTTTAAGCTGCCAGTCATTCTTTTCCATTAATCTGCCTGTCTTTTCTTTGTTGGCATCATATATATCCCACATTTCCATATACGTCACGGGCGTTTTTCAGCACCAGCCTGTCGTCCGTCGAGAGGATCGGCCGCACGCATCTGTTCTCCGAGGCCCAGCGGCCCTTGGCGCGCAGCATGTCGATCTCGGCCAGGTAGTCGCCCGAATCGGCGATCAGCCCCGCGTCGGGACGGATCGCTTCGGTAAACTCCGTGAGGATGCGCACCACCTCGCGCCGCTCGGCGTACTCCAGTTCGCGCAGTTCGTTGTTGATCTCCACCACCTCGACCGGTTCGACGTAGAAGGTTTTGCCCGTCGCCGATTCGTCGTGGATAAAGCCGTTCAGTTTGCGTTTGTTGCCCGCCGAAACCGGGATCACGGCCTTGCCGTCGCGGATCGAGATCTGGGCGTCGGCATCGACGATGCCCGCCCCCTTGGCCGCAGACAGCACGGCCTGCAACCGCTTGGCCGCCTGCCCTTCGCGTTCGCGGATGGAGCGGCGGATCTCCTGCAGGGCGGGCGAGGCGTTGTCCTTCACCTGGCCGAAGCGGTCGAGAATGCCGTCGATGCGCTGCACGATCTCCGGAAAGGCCGCAACGCCCCGCGTGCGGGCATGGAGGGCCGGATAACGCTCCTCGCGGCTGATGATGAACGAGACGATGCCGCCGATTGCGGCCAGCGCCCGGCGCAGGGTCACGACCTCCTCCACGTCGAGGAACGAACCTTCGACGCGCAGTTTGGCGACGATGTAATCGACGTCGGGGTACTCGCCCCCGGGGAAATCATGCTCCATATCCAGCAGCAGGCGCATTTCGTCGGCGAGCGCCAGCCGCCGCCGGGATAAAGCGCGTGCCGTTGAAAATGGAGAACACGGCAGG
>OGZW01003385.1_pt1 | contig 11825 bp, 10 predicted proteins | sample 1577001 | NCBI WGS metagenome assembly OGZW01 (sample SAMEA3541519, study PRJEB24748) | human gut metagenome | biome: human gut; feature: human-associated habitat; material: faeces | place: China | collected 2012
CAGCAGCTTGACGTCATCCGCACGATGACGCAGAACAACTTAAACCGCCTGGGCAGCGACTTCTGGGGCGCGCCGCTGACGCCGGACGCGCTAAAAGACGCTGCACCGAAGGAAAGCGCGCCCAAACCTGCTGCGCCGAAGGGGGCAGACGGCGCAAAGCCGGGCAAGTCCGCTACTTCCGCCGGCGCAGAGGAAAAAAAGGAAGAGGACGAGCCCCTTCCTCCGCCGGAAAAGATCGAGGATCTCAAAAAGGAGCTCGACGGCTACATCGGCCTTGGCGAGGTCAAGCGCGAGGTGAATAACCTCATCAACATGGCGACCGTCTTCAAGCGGCGCGAAGAGGCGGGGCTTCCAAACGCGGATTTTTCGCTCCACATGGTCTTCACCGGCAATCCCGGCACGGGTAAGACGATGATCGCGCGGCTGATGGCGCGCGTCTACCGTTCGCTCGGCATCCTGTCGAAGGGGCAGCTCGTCGAGGTCGACCGCAGCGGGCTCGTTGCCGGCTACGTCGGCCAGACGGCCATCAAGACGAGCAAGGTCATCGAAAAGGCGCTCGGCGGCGTGCTGTTCATCGACGAGGCCTACGCCCTCAACGGCAAGGGCGACAACGACTTCGGTCAGGAAGCGATCGATACGCTGCTCAAGGCGATGGAGGATTACCGCGACGATCTCGTCGTGATCGTCGCAGGCTACGACGGCCTGATGGAGAAATTCATCCACTCAAATCCGGGCCTTGAGTCCCGTTTCAACCGTTATCTGCACTTTGATGACTACTCCCTTGATGAGATGCTCGAAATTTTCAAAATGCAGTGCCGTAAGTCGCAGTATACCCTCTCTCCCGATGCCGAGCAGGACGTGAAGGACTTTATCTACGATGAGAACGCCGACGGCATCACGTTCGGCAACGCGCGCGGCGTGCGCAACCTCTTCGAGCAGATCCTGACCGCGCAGGCCAACCGTTTGGCAAAGCTGGAGAGCTTCACGAAGGACGACCTCATGACGCTCACACGCGATGATGTGCTCCACGCCCGCGGCATGGAGGATGACGTCACGGCTGCCGAGATTGACGCAAAAGCAGCAGAAAACAAGAAAAAAGAAACGTCCCCCGGCGCAGAAGCACCGAAGGACGAAAAGGGGAAAACCTGAGAGGCGCCGCGGACTGCGATCCTGCCTAAATAAAAAGAAAAGGGATGCAGCGCATCCCTTTTCTTTTTATTTGTCGATACTTGCCATGTGCTCCAGCAGGCGCACGACCATGTTGGAATAGCCCCACTCATTGTCGTACCAGGAGATCAGCTTGACGAAGTCATCGTCGAGCATGATGCCGGCGGTCTCGTCGAAGATGCTCGGGTGCGGATTGCCGACAAGGTCCTGCGAGACGATCTGGTCGCGGGTGTAGGCAAGGATGCCCTTGAGCGAGCCCTCGCTTGCGCGGTGGACGGCCTCGCAGATCTCCTCATAGGAGGTCTTCTTCTTGAGCTGCGCGGTCAGGTCAACGACGGAAACGTCGGCCGTGGGAACGCGGAAGCTCATGCCGGTCATCTTGCCCTTGAGCTCGGGGATGACCTTGCCGACGGCCTTGGCAGCGCCCGTGGAGGAGGGAATGATGTTGTTGTAGACCGAACGGCCTGTGCGCCAGTCGCTGCCGCCGCGGGCGTCGACCGTCTTCTGCTTGGATGTGGAGGCATGAATGGTGGACATGAGCGCCTGCTCGATGCCGAATTCGTCGTTGATGACCTTGGCAAGGGGCGCTAAGCAGTTGGTGGTGCAGGAGGCGTTGGAAACGACCTTCATCTCGGGGCGCAGCAGCTCGTGGTTGACGCCCATGACGAACGTGGGGGTGGCCTCATCCTTGGCGGGCGCGGTCAGGATGACCTTTTTCGCGCCGCCGGCAAAGTGGGCGGAGGCCTTCTCGGTGGTATTGTAAACGCCGGTGGACTCGATGATGTACTCCGCGCCGCAGTCGGCCCATTTGATCTGAGAGGCGTCGGACTCGCTGAAAACATGGATCTTGTGACCGTTCAGGATGAGATTTTCCTCGTCGTGCTCGACCGTGCCGTTGAACTGGCGGAACACGGAGTCGTACTTGACGAGATAGACCATATAGTCGAGGTCCGCCTTGCGCAGATTGATGCCGCAGATGTCAAACTGCTCGGGACGCTCCGACATGATGCGCAGCACGACACGACCGATGCGGCCGAAGCCGTTGATGCCCACTTTGATAGCCATAGTGATAACCCTCCACGAAGATGTGCTCGTAAATTTTTGCGGGGCTGCACGCACCCCGCCTTAACAAGCTCATTATATCATGAAGGAATTTTTTGTCTTCCTTTTTCCGGGAAAAAGGTGACTGAACTTTGTTGTGCAAATATGTGCAGAACAGCCAAAATCAAAGAAAAACATTTGTTTAATTTATCCAGATATTCCATACATTTGAAACATTTGAAGCATCTTCTGATGCAGAAAATCACGCGTTGCCGCGCTGAAATGACGGCTGCGCTGCAAAAAAAGGCGGCTCTCCGATCGGAGAGCCGCCTTCTGTCATCCGGAAAATGCTTAGGCAAGCGCTGCGGTGATGATGGCCATGGAGTAGACCTCCTGGGCGTTGCAGCCGCGGGAGAGGTCGTTGATCGGCGCATTCAGACCCAGCAGGATCGGGCCGTAGGCATCGAAGGAGCCCAGGCGCTGCGCAATCTTGTAGCCGATGTTGCCGGCGTTGATGTCGGGGAAGATGAAGGTGTTGGCGTGGCCGCCGACGCCGTCGGTGATGTGCTTGGTCTTGGCGACGGCCGGGGAAACGGCCGCGTCGAACTGGAACTCGCCGCCGATCGGGGTCTCGGGCATGAGCTCCTTGGCCTTGGCGCAGGCGTTGCGCATCTTGTCGACGTCCTCGCCCTTGCCGGAGCCGAGGGTGGAGTAGCTCAGGAAGGCGACCTTCGGGTCAACGCCGAAGATCTTGGCGCAGTTGACGGTCTCCTTGCAGATCTCAACAAGCTCGTCCTCATTGGGCTTGATGTTGATGGCGCAGTCGGCCATGGCGAGCACCTCGTTCTCGCCGGAAGCGGCGGGACGGACCATGATAAAGCAGGAAGAGACGATCTTGTTGCCGGGCTTGGTCTTGATGAGCTGCAGCGCGGGACGGACCGTGTCGGCCGTGGAGTAGGTAGCGCCGCCGAGCAGACAGTCGGCCTTGCCCATCTTGACGAGCATGGTGCCGAAGTAGTTGCTCTTTTTGAGCGCGGCGCGGCACTCGTCGGCGGTCATCTTGCCCTTGCGCAGCTCGACCATCTTGTCGACCATCTCGTCCATGCCCTCATAGTTTTCGGGGTCGATGATCTCGGCGCCGCGGATGTTGAAGCCGACGTCCTCGGCTGCGGCGGCGATCTCATCGGGGTTGCCGACGAGCACGGGCTTTAAGAAGTTACCGGACAGCAGGCGCGCGCTTGCCTCCAGAATACGGGGATCGGTGCCCTCGGTGAAAACAATGGTCTTGGGACTCTGCTTCAGCGTAGCGATCAGTTTCGCAAACATGGTGATTCCTCCTGATATATGATGTACCGATAAAGCGGCACAGGTTTACGGGTATAGTATACACCCACTTTTTCACCGTCTCAAGGAAAAATACCGGAAAATTCCTGCAAAAGTTTACAAAATTTCCAAACTCTCACAACATATTAGCAGTATCATTTCCCTAAAAAGCTTGACGGGACCCTCAAAAAACGATATACTGAGTGATGGTTACAATTTGTAACTTTTTATTTTTGTACCCTCTCTAAGGAGTTTTGATATGTCAGAGCAAAAACGACCGACCCCTCAGCGCAGCAGCGCATCGACGACGCGCCGCCGTGAGCGGACGCAGCGGTCATCCTCCCCGAAGCGGGGCGGCGGGCACGGAATATCCGAATGGCTGCGAGCGCTCCTTGCACACGCGGCCCTCTTTTTCGCAACGCTGGGGCAGCGCATCCGCCGCATCGGGCCGCGCGCCCGCACGGTGATGCGCGAGAGCAAGGCGCGCAACTTCCCCGAATCCAACCGCTTTCTGGTGCAGGTCTTTCTCGTCATCGGCGGGATGTTCCCGATGTGGCACTCGCTGCTGCACGAGAAGCTGCAGGTGCGCCGCCGCCAGCGCAACCATGCTGCCGGTACGCACGCGGACCGCTGGCGCCGCCGCGCACGGCGCGTCAACCCGTTCTATTTTATCGGCGGCGCGGCGGTTGTGGCTGCGGTCGCGATCTTCTTTTCCTTCTACACGCTGGGCACAACGGTGGAGTACAACGGCAATGTGGTCGACACGGTCGCCAGCGCGTCGCAGGCACGCAAGGCTGCGGCCAAGCTCGAGAGCGTCACGACCGAGACGCTCGGCAAGAGCTATGAGATCGCAAAGGACGCCATTCACTATTCTACCGCCTTTGTGCGGCGCAGCGATGTGACGGACACGACCACCTTCGAGCAGGACCTTGCCGAAGAGCTTGGGCAGGTGACCTATGGCTACTCGCTCTATATCGACGATGAGCTTGTCGGCTCGACGCAGTATGCCGGTGCGCTGGACGAGCTGCTCGAGCAGATCAAGCAGATGTATGTCTCCGCCGATACGCTGACGGTCGACTTTGTCGAAAATGTCCGCATTGCGGAGGGCTATGTCCCGACCGAGAGCGTGATGAATCTCGGCACGATCGCGGAGCTGCTGAACTCCACCAAGGCCGGCGAGGTGACCTACACCGTCGTCAAGGGCGATACCTGGGGCCAGATCGCGAACAACAACGGTATGACCGCCGCGGAGCTGGAAGCGCTGAACCCCGGCTACGACATCAACCGCATCCACATCGGCGATGCGTTGACGCTCTCAAACGCCGTGCCGTATCTGACCGTCAAGGTCACCGAACGGCAGAATTATATCGAAGATATCAACTACGATGTGAATTACGTGAACGATTCGTCCATGTATCAGGGCGATGAGCGCGTCATCTCCAAGGGCACCTACGGCTCGGCCGATATCGTGGCCGACGTCACATATGTCAACGGAGAAGAGCAGGAGCGCACGGTCATCTCCTCCGTCACGCTGACCGACCCCGTGGCCGAAACGCGCGCCCGCGGCACAAAGGTGCGCCCCACCTGGTATCCCACCGGCAGCTTCCGCTGGCCGTGCTCGGGCCGCATCACGTCGTACTTCGGCTACCGCAATACGGGCATCCGAGGCGCGACGAGCAATCACAAGGGCATCGACATTGCCTGCGCGCGCGGTACGCCGATCTACGCCGCCGACGGCGGCCGCGTGACCTACGCGGGCTATAAGGGCGCGATGGGCTATGTTGTCATCATCGACCACAACAACGGCTATGTGACGTATTACGAGCACAATTCCTCGCTTCTCGTCTCTGCGGGACAGACGGTTTACAAGGGCCAGCAGATCGCCAAGGCAGGCCGCAGCGGTGTTGCCAGCGGTGTCCACTGTCACTTCGGCATCCAGAGAAATGGCACGTATGTGAATCCGCTCAATTATCTTAGTTAACAATAAAGGACAGATGGCTGCGGCCATCTGTCCTTTATTGTTAATGAGTTTGCAGGCCGCTGCGCGCATAATTTGCCCGCCATCGGCGGTCAAATTCCACACTTGCAGCCTGAGAGGTGTTTTTCGCCACGCACCGGTCGCGGCGAAAAACGATCAAGATCATTTCGCGTCTGCGGACGCGAAAATTTGTGGCGCGGGAATTGAAAAGACGGCCGCTGCGGAGCTTCGCAGCGGCCGTTTGGTTATGGTTCTGTTAAAATGCGGCGGACCTCGCCGGTGAAGTAGAGCGAACCCCAGGAGCAGATGGCGTCGTCTTCATCCGCCAGTGCAAGCGCGCGGCGGACGCCGTCGTCGGTGTCTTTGGCGGGGATGGCCTGCACGCCCTGAGAAGTCAGCCACGCGGCAAGCTCGTTTTCGTCAAGCGCACGGGCGGAGGGCGGTGTGATGACGACGAACGCCTTGGCGAGCGGGAGCGCGCGGCGGAGCATCTGCTGCCAGTCCTTGTCGCGCAGCACGCCGGTGAGGAAGATGAGCTTTTTGCCGCCGTAGAGCGCGGCGAGCGAATCCATCAGCGCGTCGACACACTGGGGATTGTGCGCGCCGTCGACGATGAAGTCCGGCCTGCGGCGCAAAAGCTCCAGTCGCCCGGGCCACTGCGCGATAGAAAGTCCCGTATCAATGGCTGCGTCTGTGAGCTTGTCCCAGCCGCGTGAACGCAGCGCGCTGCACACATCGATGACCGTCAGCGCATTCAAGAGCTGGTACTCACCGAGGAGCCGCAGATGATACGGTCCGCGGCCGCGATAGCGGAAGACCTGCCCGTCGAGCGAGGAAGCGATGCGCTCGAGCTTTTGGCGCGCGGTGACGGTGAGGGGGACGCCCTCCTGCGCGCACTTTTCGCGCGCGACGTTCTCCACGCCCTCGCTCTGACCGAAGAGCACGGCGTGCGCGCCGCGCTTGATGATGCCGCACTTTTCCGCGGCGATCTTTTCCACGGTGTCGCCCAGAATGGCCGTGTGCTCAAGGCCGATGTTCGCCACGACGCAGACCTCCGGTGCGGGGATGACATTCGTCGAATCCATGCGCCCGCCGAGGCCGACCTCGAGCGAAACGATGTCGCACCGCTCCTGCACAAAATACAGGAACGCGATGGCGGTCATGATTTCAAAGCCCGTGGGCATCTCGCTCATGCGCTCTGCGGCATTCCGCACGGCGTTGGTGAGCGAAATGAGGGATGTATCGTCGATCTCCTTCCCGTTCACGCGCATCCGCTCATGGAAGCGCAGCAGGTGCGGCGAGGTGTAGAGCCCTGTGCGATACCCCGCGCTTTGCAGCACGGAGGCGAGCATCGCGGCGGTGCTGCCCTTGCCGTTCGTGCCCGCGATGTGGACGAATTTCAGCTTCTTCTGCGGGTCACCGAGCAGACCCAGCAGCTCATACGAGCGCGCAAGTCCCGGCGCGCTCTGCTCCCAGTTGTCGAATTGCAGATAACGGAGGGTCTCCTCGATCGTTTGCAGTTCTTTCACATCGTTCACCTGTATTTCTCTCAAAAAATGTGGCGGAAGCGGCAGCTTCCACCGTTGCGGTTTTGGTTATCGGTCGATTTTGCGCAGCATGGCGGTGAATTCCTCGGGCAGCGGACAGGACAGCGAGACGAGCTCCTTTGTCCGTGGGTGAATGAATTGCAGCCCGACGGCGTGCAGGCACTGGCCGGTGAGCCCCGGAACAGCCTTTTTCGCGCCGTAGACCGTGTCGCCCAGGATCGGATGACCGAGATAGGCCATGTGCACGCGGATCTGGTGCGTGCGGCCGGTTTCGAGCCGGCATCTCACGTGCGTGTAGCCGGGGCAGCGCGCGAGCACGGTCCAGTGCGTCACCGCGCGCCGCCCGCCTGAAACGACGGCCATGCGCTTGCGGTCGCGGCTGTCGCGCGCGATGGGCGCATCGACCGTTCCGCTGTCCTCGCGCAGATTCCCCACGACGATGCACTCGTACGTGCGCGCGAGCGTGTGGTCGGCGAGCTGGGCGGAGAGGAACTGGTGCGCATAGTCGTTTTTCGCCGCAATGATGAGCCCGCTCGTGTCGCGGTCGATGCGGTGCACGATACCCGGGCGCAGCGCGCCGCCAACGCCGGATAAGCTGTCGCCGCAGTGATAGAGAAGCGCGTTCACAAGCGTTCCGTCCGGATGGCCCGGCGCGGGATGGACGACAAGTCCGCTCGGTTTGTTGACGACGATGACATCGTCATCTTCGTAGACAACATCCAGCGGGATATCCTGCGGGACGGCGTCGATGGGCGCGGGCTCTTCGGGCGTAAACTCGATCTGCTCGCGTCCTGTGAGCTTGCAGCTCTTGCTCGCGGCTTTGCCATTTACGAGCACGCGCCCTTCTTCGATGGCTTTCGCCGCCGCCGAGCGCGTCAGATCGTCAACGGTGCGGGCGAGAAAGGCGTCCAGCCGCGTACCGGCGTCCTCTTCATTTGTTTGCAGCAGGATCGGTTCCATCGGTTTTGTTCTCCCGGTGTTTCTCGTCGTATTTTCCGTAAAAGGTGAGGTAGTAAATGAGTGCGCAGATCGTGCCGCACACGACGAACACGTCTGCCACGTTGAAAACGGGGAAGTCCATGAACATCGTGTCGAGCATATCGACGACATAGCCGAGGCGCACGCGGTCGATGAGATTGCCGATGCCGCCGCCGAGGATACACGCAAGCGACCACTGGCCCAGCGGATGGCGCACGATCTTGACAAGCAGCCATGCGATGGCGCACATGCCCGCCGCCGTCAGTGCGATGAGCAGCCACCTTGCGCCGGAAAAGCTCGACCACGCCGCGCCGTAGTTGTGCACGCACGTGAGCTGCAAAAGCGGCGGCAGCAGTGCCTCCGTTTCTCCCAGTGCCAGTGTGTGTACGACGAGAAACTTGACGAATTGATCGGCCGCTACGCAGAAAACCGTCGCGAGGGCAAGGCAGACCGCCTTGCCCTTCGAGCGCCGGTAAAAAGCAACATATAGAATCACCATCAGCGCCAGCGCGCCGAAAAAGCTCCACAGGATCGGCGGCGCGATGCTGCCGGAGACCATGATGACCGTCTCGCCGTCCGCGCCGCCGATCACGCCGATATCGTTCATTCGTTCCCTTCTTCCTGCGCGGCGATGTCCGCCGCGTCCTCATTGCTCTCCGCCGTGGCCTTTGCGACCTCGACGATCAGGATATCCTCCGCTTGAGCGAGCGCGGTGCGCTCCGCTTCGGGCAGTTCCATTGCGTCTGCCAGCTCATGCGCCGCCTCGGGCACGACGAGATAGCTCACGCTGTCCTCCTGCTCGGCGAAGACGGCCATGCCGTGCTCGCGCAGGAAGTCCGCCGCCTCAGGCACATCCAGCGTGATGATGGCATAGCCGTCCTCGTCGGCGGAGCGGTCAGCGCTGCAGTCCTCCGGCACGCCTTCGTAGAGACGGTCCTCGTCAGCGAGCGCGCTGTCCTTCTGCACGGCGGCGTAGGTGTAGGAATAGCCGTCGTTCGCCGCGCCGCCGGCGGCATCATCCCTGGCGCTGCTATTGTCGGCGGCAACGGTTTCGTTTGCGGCCTTGTCGCTCCCGGCGCGCGGCAGAATACTAAGTGCCGCGGCAGAGATCACGACGAGCGCAAAGCAGGCGGCCAGTACGCGCGGCCATGCACGGCGGCTGCGCTTTTTGGCGTGTTCCTCGGCGTGCAGCCTGTCGAGCACGCGCTCGGAAAAGCCCTCCGGCGCGTCGAGCTCCGGCAGCTCTTCAAACATCGTGTGCAGGATCATCAGCTCGGAGAGCTTATCGCGGCAGGCTTCGCAGTGCTCTAGGTGCGCCAACAGTTCATTTCTCTCGTTTTCGTTCAGTTCTCCGTCTGCAAAGGCAGAGAGCGCGGCGGTGTATTCTTCGCAGCATTTCATTTGGCGCTCATCCCCTCTCGGTTACATTCTGTAACTTTTGACGCAGCATTTTCAAAAAAGTTCCCGTTTACCGATAAAAAATTGCGCAAAAGTGTTCGCCCGCGGCTGATACGCGACTTGACGGTGCCAAGCTCCAGGTCCAGCGCCGCGGATATCTCGGAATAGCTGAGCCCCTCGATCTCCCGCAGAAGCAGGATGCTGCGATATTCCGCAGGAAGCGACAAAAGCCCCTCCTGCAGCAGGCGCTGCGTCTCGCGCCGCTCGGCCTCCTCGTGCGGCTGGGGGGCGGGGTCCACCGCGTCGACAAACAGTTCCTCGTCGTCGAGCGAGACGCTGCCGGCACCCTTTTTCTTGCGGCGCATCAGGTCGATGCAGGCGTTGGAGGCAAGGCGGTAGATCCACGTCGAAAGTGAGGATTCCTGCCGGAAACGGTCGATGCCGCGCCAGAGGGCAAGAAACGCGTCCTGCGCGGCTTCCTCGGCGTCCTTGGCATTGCCGCACATACGGGCGCAGAGAGAATACACCTTTTTTTCATATTGTCGGATCAGTTCTTCAAAGGCGGCCTCGTCCCGCGCTTGAAGGCGAGCGATCAGTTCCTTTTCGTTCATGTCCTTTCCTCAGTGCAGGTCACGCTTGATGGCGCGGCTGAGCGCGCGCAATTCGTCCAGCGTGTTCAACTGCACGATCTTTTCCTTATAGTAGTTGGCGTGGCTCACGCCCTTTAAGTACCAGCACAGGTGGTGGCGCGCTTCGAGTATCGCGCCGCGCTCGGTGCCGAAGCGCGCGGAAAGCTCGACCTGACGCACGGCGGTATCCCAGCGCTCGGCAAAGGGCGGCAGCGGCGGGATATCGCGCCCGTCGAGCGCGGCGGCGGACTGCCGGAAGAGCCACGGATTGCCGAAGCACCCGCGGCCGATCATCGCCATGTCCGCGCCCGTAAATTTGAGGATGCGCACCGCGGCCTCGGGCGAAAAGACGTCGCCGTTGGCAATGACGGGGATATTCACGGCCTGCTTCACGTCGCGGATGGTGTTCCAGTCGGCCTCGCCGCCGTACATCTGTACGCGCGTGCGCCCATGCACCGCGACGGCGCTGACACCGACCTCCTCCAGCATTTTGGAAAGCTCGACGGCGTTGATGTTGCCCTTGTCCCAGCCGCGGCGCATCTTCACCGTGACAGGGACCCTGACGGCGCGCACGACGGCCTCGACGATGCGCGCAGCCTTTTCGGGGTCGCGCATCAGCGCGCTGCCATCGCCGTTTTTCACGACCTTGCCCACGGGACATCCCATGTTGATATCCAGGATGTCCGCGCCGGAGATTTCGATGGCCATCTGCGCAGCCTCGGCCATGCAGTTCACATCGCTGCCGAAGATCTGCGCGGCAAACGGCTTTTCGCCCGGAAACGGGCGCAGAAGCTGCGCGGTCTTCGCATCGTGATAGCACAGCGCCTTGGCACTCACAAGCTCCGTCACGGTATAGCCCGCGCCGAGCTCGGCGCAGATCTGGCGGAATGCAGCATCCGTCACGCCCGCCATCGGCGCGAGCGCGAGCCTCGATTCAATTTTTACCGTTCCGATCTGCATAGTCCGCCTCGTTTCAGCATAGAATAGCAATAATTTTACTAATACAGTATAACATACGGAATGTGACAAGTCAAAAGGAACAAAAAAGAATCGGAAAGATTTTTGCAAAGGGGTGTTGACATGGGAGGGGAGGTGTGGTATATTAACTGTTGCCGATATCTGCCGGTGTTGGTGTACAGGATATTATGTCTGCTGTAAATGCAGTCAAGGGTGCAACCTTTATTATCGTGGAGCCTCTGCTGGTGGCAACGGCAATTTATTTCTGCCTCTGCTTCCCGACTTCCAAGATCATTGCATATTTTGAGAGGAGAATGAGCCGTGGCGACAAACGATAGTATGATTCAGGTAAAAGATTTAAAGAAGCATTATAAGATGGGCACCATCAGAGCCCTGGATGGCGTGACGGTCAACATCAACAAAGGGGATGTGATGGCTGTCATCGGACCATCCGGTTCCGGAAAGTCTACTTTCCTGCGCAGTCTGAACCTGCTGGAGGAGCCGACCGGTGGTGCCATCATTTTTAGCGGTGTGGATATCACCAAGAAGAAATATCGGGATGAAAATGGAAAGACCGTAAAACTGGACATCGATGCCCTGCGTCAGCGCATGGGCATGGTGTTCCAGCATTTTAATCTGTTCCCGCACATGACGATTCTGGAGAACATGGTGCTTGCACCGATGAAGGTAAAAGGTGTCAGCCGCGCAGATGCGGAGAAGAAAGCTTTGGAGCTCTTAGACCGTGTCGGTTTAAAAGACCGCGCGGACGCGTATCCGATCCAGCTTTCCGGAGGACAGAAGCAGCGA
>OGZW01003388.1_pt1 | contig 11821 bp, 10 predicted proteins | sample 1577001 | NCBI WGS metagenome assembly OGZW01 (sample SAMEA3541519, study PRJEB24748) | human gut metagenome | biome: human gut; feature: human-associated habitat; material: faeces | place: China | collected 2012
GCACGGCGGTCATGAAGGACGCCGACGGCTACCGCGGCATCAGCCGCGACTGGATTCAGGGCTGGGGCCAGGGTCTGGCGCTGGCATTCTTCTCCGGTGTGCTGAACTACGACAACGTCCGCTCGGACGGCGCGTTGTAAGCGAGGAGCATTTTTTGCGATAATTTTGAACAAAATTCCAGTGCTGCAAACAGAACCCCCTACTTGAAATCGTTATTGTCTGCCAAGATGGAATCACGATATTGGCGCGGTGTCAAACCGGTTTGCCTGCGGAACACGCGGTAAAAGTAATTGTCATCGGGAAATCCCACCTGCTGCCCAACCTGCGCATTGGACAGGCTCGTATCCCCAAGCAGCTTCATCGCTTTTTGGACACGCAGCCGGGTAATCTGCTCATGGATACCGCAGCCGTAGGTTTGCCGGGAAAGATAATACAGCCCCGTGCGGCTTATAGAAAGCGCCTGACAGAGAGCCTCGCTTGTCAGTTCCTCGTGCAGGTGCTCAGCCAGATAGCGGCTGAGTTTCTCCTGCATACTGTCCGTAGCTAAGCGTGTCAGTCCCTTTTGATACAAGGCAGCTGCCGCAAGTGCCAGCAGATCCGATGCCGATTTCAGCACCGGGTACGGCGTGCGCGGCAAAGCGTTGTAAGCTTCGCGCAGGGTGTCTGCGTCCACCTTATACGCGGCACAGCACTTTTGCGCATAGTCCCATTCACCCTGCTCATCCGCTCCCTGCACGATATGGCTCAATAGCAAAAAGCCCACCACCGCATCATTGATCTGGATGGGCGTAATAACTTCGATAAGGCCCGCATGGCAGGGGTAGATTACCGTCTGCTTTTGCCTTGTTGCCTTGCGACAGGCAGCCTGATCACACATTTATTGGATCTTATATCAGCAGATTTACCAATGAAAAGATTGGATTTTTACTTGCAGCTTTATGTATGTCAATGTTGAATTCCACATTTGCGGTATTCTCAAATGAAGTAAATGCATCCATGCAGGCAATCATTAATGCTTTATTGCTTGTAGTGTTCCTAATTTATCTGAGTAACGAACATTTATTGATTCGTGTGTTTACCGGAAAACGCAAATAAATTGCGTCAAGTTTTTACAAAAAACCTGACATGTAGCGTCAGTCTTTGCTGAATGCAACCTTAAATAACTGATGCTTAACAAATGGAGGACAGAAATATGATCAATTTGACAAAGGCACCCTTCTTTCTTGTGAAAGAGGATATCGAGTGGGTTGAAAATACAAAAAAAGCAATGACGTTAGAAGAAAAAATCGGTCAGTTATTTGTACCGATCGGATATTCAGGAGATGCAGATTATCTGGAACATGTTATGCTTTCACACCATATCGGTGGAATCATGTATCGGTGCGGTGAGGCTAAGGAGATGCAGAGAACACATCGTTATCTTCAGGAACATAGTAAAATTCCACTTTTGGTCGGAGCTAATCTTGAGGATGGTGGATGTGGAATTGCAACGGATGGAACACAGTACGGAAAACAGATGCAGATAGCTGCAACCGGAGATACCGAGGACGCCTATCGTTTAGGAAAAGTAAGTTGCAGCGAGGGGGCAGCGGTGGGATGTAACTGGGCGTTTGCACCAGTGGTTGATATTGATAGAAACTGGAGAAATCCGATTACTAATGTGCGTACATATGGTGACGATCCGGATCGGGTCTTAGCATGTGGTGTTAATTATATAAAGGCTGCAAAAGAAGAAAATGTACTTGTTGCAATTAAACATTTTCCGGGAGATGGCTGCGATGAGGTGGATCAGCATATTCTTACCAGTGTGAACAGTCTCTCCTGTGAGGAGTGGGATGCAACCTACGGAAAGATTTACAGCGGACTGATTCAGGCGGGAGCGCAGACGGTGATGGTCGGTCATATTGCACAGCCGGCATACCAGAAAGCTTATAATCCGGATTTTCCGGACAAGTTAGTTCCTGCAACACTTTCTCCGGAACTGTTAAAAGGCTTGCTTCGTAAAAAGCTTGGATTTAACGGATTGATTGTTACCGATTCTACCTGCATGGTTGGTTTTAGCTGTGCAATGGAAAGAGAGAAGGCGGTGCCTTATGCAATTGAAGCCGGATGTGATATGTTCCTCTTTAATAAAGATCTGGACGAAGATTATCGGTATATGTTAAACGGATACAGGCAGGGAATTCTGTCGGAGCAGCGTTTGGACGAGGCAATCACAAGAATTCTTGCAACTAAGGCTGCGCTGGGTCTTTATAAGAAAGCAAAGAGTGAGATTGTGCCGACGGAAGAAGCACTTCGTGTGATGCGTTCGGACGAACATGTCACATGGGCGAAAGAAAGTGCCAATGCTGCGGTTACGCTGGTTAAGGATACACAGAAGATCTTGCCGCTGAGTCCGCGGAAAACGAAGAAAGTACTGCTTGAGATTATGGGAGATTTCCCTTCAAATGAGAGAGTGTTGGAGAGTTTTCGAAGCAAACTGGTAAAAGAAGGCTTTGATGTAACGATATATGAACCGGAGAATTTCGAGACTGCAAAATTTGATGTCGGGACGTTTAAGAAAAGTTATGATCTCGTTATCTATATAGGAAATGTTGAGAATGCTTCCAATAAAGTGACCAATCGTCTTTCCTGGTACACATTCTGGGGAAACGGAAACAATGTTCCGTGGTTTGTTGCGGAACGTCCGGTGATGTTCATCAGCCTCGCAAATCCGTATCATCTGATAGATGTGCCGATGATCAAAACCTATATCAACGGATATTCTAACAGTGAGTATGTGATAGAAAGCGTTGTGGAAAAAATCATGGGAAGAAGTGCATTTACTGGTAAGAATCCAGTAGACCCGTTCTGTGGAAAAGAGTACTTGAAGTGGTAAGAGTGAGAGAAAAAAGTTATGGTGAAAAATTTAAAATTGTTGGATAAAGCGTTGCAGCTGTTACCGGAAGTAAAAGAAACGGTGGTTGAACCTCTGGATATAGCAGCTTTTTTAAAGCCTCTTAAAAAGGGAGATTCAGTTGAAATTGATTTTGGTCGACATCTTGTGGGGCACATAAAATTAAAGTTGGGGTATGTTCGTTCACATCCGGATGCTCCGGTATGGCTTCGTTTCTCGTTTGCAGAAAATAAAAAGGAATTCGAGGAACGGGTGGAAGATTATCAGGGCTGGATCTGTTCGGCATGGGTGCAGCAGGAACAGGTGCATATTGATCTTGTCCCGGGAGAATATTTTCTGCCCAGAAGATATTCGTTTCGTTACGTGAAAATCGAAGTGCTTGATGTCAGCTCTAAATTTGACCTGATTATTGAAGAGGCAAAAGCGGTTGCGTTGTCTTCAGCAGATGATAGCCGTTTATCCGCATATCATAGCGAGAATAAGGAATTGGAACAGCTTGATCGCATTGCCTGTAATACGCTGCATGATTGTATGCAGAAGGTATTTGAGGATGGACCAAAACGTGACCAGAGACTCTGGATGGGAGATCTTCGTCTGCAGGCACTTGCCAATTACGAGACTTATCAGATGAATGATATGGTAAAAGGATGTCTGTATCTGTTTGGGGCCTTACCGATGGAAAACGGTCAGGTTGGAGCCTGTGTATTCTTAGATCCGGAGCCGGAAGTGGATGATACGAGTATGTTTGATTATTCACTTCTGTATGTTGTTGCTTTGTGGGATTATTATAAGCAGACAAAAGACAAGGAGGCGCTTCGTGACTTGTGGGAGACTGCAAGAACACAGATTTCGTTGGCGCAGAAACGAGTGGATAACGGCATTGTAAGAGACCGTGATGTGTTAGGATGGTGTTTTCTTGACTGGTCGCTAGAATTAAATAAGCAGGCGGGAGCACAGGGGGTTTTACTGTATGCGATGCAGAGTGCGATTGCAATTGCACAAGAATTAAGAGAAAATCGTGATGCAGAATGCTTAAAAGGAACTTATGAAGTCTATCGAAAGGCAGCAAAAGCATATTTTTACGATGAAAAGAAAGGACTTTTTGTCAGCGGAGAAAATAGACAGATTTCTTATGCAAGTCAGGTCTGGCTGATTCTTGGCGGTGTAGTCGATTCCGAAGAAGGTCTTCGGATTTTACATAATGTTGCAGCAGATAGGGAGGCTCTTGAGATGGTGACTCCGTATATGTATCACTACTATATTGAAGCATTGTTAAAATGCAACGCGGATGAGGAAGCACTTGCTGTTTTGACAGAGTATTGGGGTGGTATGGCGCGGCTTGGTGCAGATACATTCTGGGAGCTGTATAATCCGAAGAATCCGGATGAATCCCCGTACGGCGGAACTATTGTCAATAGTTATTGTCATGCATGGAGCTGTGCACCGGCCTATTTCTTGCGTAAATATTTTGGAGAAAATTAAATAGGAGGAACTATTTATGAAAAAAATTGGGAGCAAAGTGCTTTTAATGATGGTTCTGTTTGTTGTTATATTTGGACTAAATACGATAACTTCTGTAAGATCACAAAATCGTGTAAAACGGTCTGGATTAGAAATCACGGAGCAGTATATTCCAATTCAGACAGAAATATTTACGATTCAAAAAAGTATGGAACGAGGTCAGAAATACCTTAATATTATTAGTTTGTATGATAATGCAGAACTTCGTCAACAGCTTGAAGGTTCATTGGCAGAGGAAGTGTCAACTATTACTGAGAGCGAGAAGAAGATAGATGTGTATCTAAAAGATAATAACAATACAAAGTTAAAAGATGCAATTAAGAAATATGAAGAATTCCTTGATAAAGTGCTCTTGCAATTTTCAACAATACAGGAATATGTAGATACGGGGGATTTTGCGCAGGCAAGTATAGCACTTGGATCCGATTTCCAAAATCTTGTTAGAGATATGGGAGAGAAAACGGAAACGAATCTCACGGAAAATCTGGAAGGTGGAATTTCTGAACAGTCAAAGTTGTATAATCAGGCAGTTGATATGAATATTCAAGTGACGAAAATATTATTTGTTATATTTATAATGGTGTCGGTAGTGGTTCTTTTGATTATGAGGAGAACAGTAAGCAAACCGGCAAGTGCAGCCAGTTGTCAGTTAGATCATATTATTGATGATATTAACAAGAAAAAAGGAGATCTTACAAAACGCATTACAGTCCGTTCACATGATGAAATCGGTCAATTGTCAGAAGGTATTAATAATTTTATTATTCAATTACAGATGGTTATTCGTAAAGTTCACCACCAATCGGAGTCAATGCAGAATTCTCTTGGGGTGATGAATACAGAAGTGAACAGTTCCAGCGAAAATGTAAATTATATTGCTACGACGATGGAAGAAATTACGGCAAGTATGGAAGAAATAGCATCTTCAATTGAAGGGCTTATGAAGAATACACATGAGATATTGGAGTTTGTTAATAATGTAGGTGATCAGACGAAGGAATGTGTTTCCATTTCTTCCGATATTAAAGCTTTGGCAATTGGCGTAAAAGAAGAAACTGAAAAGAAGAAAAATGAAATTTCAAATCTTATTAATGAAAAACAGAATGCTTTATTTTCTTCGATAGAGGCGAGCAGGCAGATTACAAATATAAATAATTTAACCAATGATATTCTTGATATTGCAAGTCAGACAAATCTTCTGGCTTTAAATGCATCTATTGAAGCTGCGCGTGCCGGAGAAGTAGGGAAAGGTTTTGCTGTTGTGGCTGAAGAAATTCGACAATTGGCTGAAAACAGTAAAAATACTGCAAATGATATTCAGAGTATTAGTGTAGAAGTGATATCGGCAGTAAATCAACTTATGGAGAATGCACAAAATCTTATGTACTTTGTACAAAATCGGATTATGAGTGATTACGTTGGATTTGAAGGTGCTACGGATACGTATTATGAGAAGGCAGAGCATATGGATTCTGTTATGGCTGTTTTTAACGATAATATTTCGGCATTACATAAGGTTATGGCTGAGATGAATAATGGAATCACCAACATATCAACGGTTGTGGAAGAAAATGCACAGGGAATTAGCAGTGCAACAGAAAATGTGTCTGATCTTGCAAATTCTATCACGAACATTCGACAACAAGCAACGGAAAACGTTGACTCTTCAAAACATCTTATGGAAGAAATGAATCGTTTTCAGAAAATTTAGGATCAGATTCAGGGAAAGATGGGAAACATGAGAAAAAAAATTGCGTTTCTTGCAGGTGCAATCAGTTTTGATAATCAGAATCGTGTGATCGACGGTGTATTAAGACGTGCTGCGGAATTCGATACGGATGTATTTATTTTTACATGCTTTGTGAACTATGATGAGTCGGAAGAAAACAAAGTCGGAGCATTTCAAATTATGGAACTTCCGGATCTTACTACCTACGATGGTGTGATCGTTATGAAAAATTCAATACAATATGAACCGGCTTCCAACTCGTTGATGAACCGGATAAAAGAGAGCAGGATTCCAGCGGTAAGTGTTGATGAATATATTGATGGAATGCATAATGTCGGAATATCGGATTACAATAGCCAGAAACGTATTGTAGAACATCTGATAAAGAAACATCATCTGACAAAAATCAATTATGTGTGCGGTATTCTGCAGGGCAAAGAAGGAATGGAACGTTATCGGGCATATAGGGATGCTATGGAAGAGCATGGCATTCCTGTTTGTGATTGTCAGGTTTACTGCGGAAATTATAATCGTGAAAGCGGAAGAAAAGCCATCGAATATTTTATGAAAAACCAGACGCCGCAGGCAATTGTATTTGCAAATGATGCGATGGCGATCGGCGGAATGGAGCGCTTGCAGCAGTATGGTTATGAAATCCCAAAAGATATCGTAGTAACCGGTTTTGACAATGATGAGCTGTCCGCATTTTATATTCCGTCTTTGACGACCGTTGATCGCAGACAGGAAATGCTCGGGGAAAAGGCGGTCGATCTGCTTTTTGATGCACAAAGTCATACATCTGTGAAATTGGAAACCCAGATTCTGTATCGGGAAAGCTGCGGATGTAACTGCCAGACACCAAAGTCGATCCGGGATCTTCGAGTGGAATATCAGAACCAATGCTTAAGCTATGAGGAGGCACTAGATGCGTTAAAAAGTATGGAACTCGATCTGACCGGGCTTGAGAGTGTGGAAGAATTGTGTTCGCGGTTAAAAAAATATGTTATCCGATCAGATATGAAAGAGTTTTATCTTTGCCTGTGTGATGAAAAAAAGTTGTTTGCGTATGATGACATAAAAACTAATATCAGAGAACAAGCGATTTGTGAGCACTATACCCAAAAGGTTCATATACCGCTTGCCTATCATGATAGAAAGTTTGACTCCTATGGAAAATTTCCGTCAAAGGAAATTTTGCCTTATGAAATGAGAAATAAATTACAGAAAACATTCTACATAGTGACACCAATTTATTATCAAAAAATATGTTATGGATATTGTGTCTCGGATGGAAGTGTCTTTGCGTTAAAAAGTGAGCTTGCATATTTATGGACGGTTAATATCAGTATGGCACTCGAAAATATTCGCAAATGGAAATGGATCAATCAGATGAATGAGAAGATCAACCGTATGTGGAAGTATGACATGCTGACACAGGTGTTCAATCGGAGTGGCTTTTTTTATTCCGCAAATGCGGTTGTTGAACGGATTAAAGGACAACATCGGCGGGCATTTATGATTTTTTTGGATATTGACGGTCTAAAGAGTGTCAATGATGGGTTAGGGCATGAGGTCGGCGATGCTTTCATACGCGAGATGGCAGATGTGATAAAGGCATCAGTTCCGAAGGATTGTCTGGTAATGCGTTATGGAGGTGATGAATTTGTGGTGTTTGGGAGTTGTACGAATGCCAAGCGGATGCAGATGATCGTAAGTAAGATAAAAAATACAATGGAAAAAGAAAATCAAAACGAGAAGAGAATCTACCAATTGTCTGCCAGTATCGGATGTTCCGTACATGCATCTGACGAGATTGATGATTTAAATCAGTTGATCGAATCGGCGGACAAGCGCATGTATGAAGAAAAGAAAGAAAAACATATGAGAAGATAATAAAGGCTATTCAGAAAATAAGGACAGTTTTTTAGTCTAATCAGAGGCTAAAAAGCTGTCCTTATTTTTGTTATCTTTTTGGTGTATCAGATAAGAGAAAAAGGGGGCAGACAATGGAAAACAGATATTATCTGGCGATTGATATCGGAGCGTCGAGTGGACGCCATATTCTTGCGCATAAGAAAGACGGGCGAATTGTCTTAGAGGAGATCTATCGATTTCCAAACGGAATGCAGGAACATAACGGACATAAAGTGTGGAATGTGGATCAGCTTTTTGGGGAAATTCAAACCGGAATGAAGAAATGTGCGGATATAGGAAAGATTCCGTATAGTATGGGAATCGATACCTGGGCTGTAGATTTTGTATTGTTGGATGATCAGGGACAAAGAATTGGTGATGCCGTGGCATATCGTGATGCGAGAACGGATGGGATGGACAAGCAGGTATATGAGATTATTTCGGAAAATGATTTGTATGAAATTACGGGTATTCAAAAGCAGAAGTTTAATACGATCTATCAGCTAATGGCGCTTAAGCAGCAGAATCCGGAAAGCCTGGATAGGGCACAAAGTATGCTTATGATTCCGGATTATTTTAACTTTCTTTTGACGGGAAATAAGTTACAGGAATATACAAACGCGACAACAACACAGCTGGTTGATCCGAAAGCCAATGACTGGAACTGGGCATTGATTGATCGGCTGGGATATCCGAGAACCCTCTTTCAGACAATTATGATGGCGGGAAGCATTGTCGGAAACTTGGCGGATTCTATTCAGAAACAGGTAGGTTTTGAATGCAAAGTAGTCTTGCCGGCAACGCATGATACAGCTTCTGCAGTGATGGCAGTTCCATCCAAAGAGGAACAGCCACTTTATATCAGTTCCGGAACATGGTCATTGATGGGAACCGAATTGAAAGAAGCTGCCTGTGATGAGCAAAGCAGAAAGCATAACATGACGAATGAGGGCGGATACGATTATCGCTTCCGCTATCTTAAGAATATTATGGGACTCTGGATGATCCAGTCGGTGCGAAAGGAGATAGCCCCGGAACTTGGTTTTGGAGAGATCAGCGAACTTGCGTCAAAGCAGACGATTCCTTCTTTCGTTGATGCCAACGATCCGAGATTTCTTGCGCCGGAGCATATGACGAGCGAGGTGCAGAAAGCCTGTAAAGAGAGTGGACAGCAGGTGCCACATGGCATTGCGGAAGTTGCCTGTGTGATCTACAACAGTCTCGCAAAATGCTATGCCGATACAGCAAAGGAGATTGAGAAACTGACCGGAAAAACATACGACTGTATTCAGATCGTTGGTGGCGGTGCCAATGCGGATTATCTGAACAAACTGACCGCATTTTTCACGAAGAAGACAATCTATGCAGGACCGACGGAAGCGACTGCGATCGGTAATCTCTGTGCGCAGATGATCGCAGCGGGAGAATTAGAAAACTTAAAGGAGGCAAGACAATGTGTTTATGCTTCCTTCCCAATTCATAAATACGAAAAGTAAAGGAGAAGAGACATGACAAATTACGAAGCAGCAAGAGAAAAATATGCAGCACTCGGTGTGGATACCGACAAGGCGATCGAGACATTAAAGAAAGTTCCGGTATCGCTTCACTGCTGGCAGCTGGATGATGTGATCGGTTTTGACAATGACGGAGGACTTACTGGAGGCATTCAAACGACCGGTAATTATATGGGCCGTGCTAGAACGCCGGAACAGTTGATGGCAGATATGGAAGAAGCGATGAGACTGATGCCGGGAACCGCAAAATTAAACATACATGCATCTTATGCAATCTTTGCACCGGGGGAATTTGCAGACAGAGATGCGCTTGAACCAAAGCATTTTGCTAAATGGGTAGAATTTGCCAAGAAGCATCATATGGGTATCGATTTTAATCCGACCTTTTTCTCACACGAGAAAGTAAAGGACGGTCAGACACTTTCGAGTCCGGACGAGGAGACAAGACGTTTCTGGATCAATCACGGAAAGGCATGCATCCGCATCTCGGAATATTTTGCAAAAGAGACCGGAATGCCTTGCGTTATGAACATCTGGACCGGTGATGGATTTAAAGATGTTCCGGCAGACCGTATGGGACCTCGTATGCGATACAAGGATTCCATCGAGCAGATCTTATCGGAGCCATACGATCATAACCTCGTAAAGCCTTGTGTGGAGTCAAAAGTTTTCGGTATAGGTGTGGAGTCTTACACAGTCGGATCGGCTGAGTTTACACTTAGTTTTGCTGCTTTACATGACGGCTGTATGCCACTTATGGACAACGGACATTATCATCCACTGGAGTATGTATCTGACAAGATTCCGGCAATGCTCTGCTTTTATCCGGAATTTGCATTGCATATCACAAGAGGTGTGCGCTGGGATTCCGATCATGTGCTGATTCTTGATGATGAGACGAAGGAGATGGCAAAAGAAATTGTAAGAGATAATGCGCTTGACCGTGTCTATATGGCTTTGGACTATTTTGATGCAAGTATCAACCGTGTTTCGGCACTTGCAACAGGATTTCGAAGCTGGCAGAAAGCCCTTCTTATAGCTTTATGTACACCGAATGCAATGCTCAAAGCGCTTCAGGATACGAATCAGATGAGCAAACTTATGGTTATGAATGAGGCGGTGAAGATGTTGCCGATCGGTGAGATATGGGATGAGTACTTAAGACGTGAGGGCGTCGTTGATGATCTTCATTTCTATGATGAAATCGAAAAGTATGAGAACGAAGTATTGGAAAAGAGAAATTAAAAAAGAATAGAAAAGAGGAATTATAATTATGAATTTTTTAGATGCAGAATTTGTACAGGAATTTATCCGCATGGCGAATGACGGATGGGAGCAGGGATGGCATGAGAGAAATGGTGGAAACCTTTCTTATCGTGTAAAACCGGAAGAAGTAGAATTGATAAAAGAGAATTTTAAGGCGAAGGAATGGCAGCCAATTGGCACAAGTGTACCGAATCTTGCCGGCGAGTTTTTTCTGGTTACGGGAAGCGGTAAGTATTTCCGCAATGTGATCATTAAGCCGGAAGATTCCATCTGCATGATTGAACTGGACGAAAAAGGTGAAAATTACCGTATTGTCTGGGGGCTGGTCAATGGAGGCAGACCGACTTCCGAGCTTCCGAGTCATTTGATGAATCTCGAAGTAAAAAAACTTCTAAATACCATGCGATGACACAGCGCGAGGTTTGCTGCATGTTTTTTCCGATTCCGGCTTTTCGGTCGTTTCGCCAGTGGCGCTGCTACAAGATCATCATGGGGCAGTCGGATCTGCGCGATCGTTTTTCGGCTTTCGGCGTGACGCTGGTGCTGGCCATCGGTGCTACGCTCAATCTGGCCGTGGTTATGGGAATGGCGCCGCCCAAGGGGGTGGCTATGCCGTTTTTGAGCTACGGCGGCAGTAGCCTGCTTGCGAGTATGATGTGCATCGGCTTGCTGCTGAATTTTTCCCGCACGGCGCGGTGACAGGAAAGGATATGGGCGTTCGGATCATTCTGACCACCGGCGGAACCGGTGGACATATTTTTCCGGCTTTGGCCGTGGCGGAACAGTTGCGGCGCGAAGGCGCCGAGCTGTTGTTCGTCGGTTCGCAGTACGGTTCCGAGGCCAAGCTGGCGAAACAGGCCGGGCTGGAGTTCCGGGGGCTGCCCGTGCGCGGCGTGCTCGGGCGCGGCCTGCGTTCCGTGGGCGCGCTGTGGGGGCTTTTCCGCGCCGTGTTCATGGCTAGGGCTATCGTAAAGGTTTAAT
>OGZW01003390.1_pt1 | contig 11816 bp, 9 predicted proteins | sample 1577001 | NCBI WGS metagenome assembly OGZW01 (sample SAMEA3541519, study PRJEB24748) | human gut metagenome | biome: human gut; feature: human-associated habitat; material: faeces | place: China | collected 2012
AAACAAGAACCATTTACAGAAGTAAAACGAGTGGAAGAATATTATCCAGTCGGGGCCCCCAGAGCGGCAGCATCACCCTCGGCGGCCACGATTTGCGTGAGTTCACCTGCGACAGTCTGCTTTCCAATATCTCCATGGTGTTCCAGAATGTGTATCTGTTCCACGACACCGTCCGCGCCAACATTCTCTTCGGCCGGCCCGACGCCACGGAGGATGAGATGATCGCTGCCTCCAAAAAGGCCCGCTGCCACGACTTCATCATGGCGCTGCCGAATGGCTATGATACAGTACTTTCCGGTGACGGAAGCGGTCTGTCCCAGGGACAGAGACAGCTGATTTCCATTGCCCGTGCGGCAGTTGCAGATCCGCCTGTTATGATTCTGGATGAGGCAACTTCTTCCATCGATACAAGAACAGAAGCCATCGTACAGCGTGGCATGGATGCTCTGATGAAAGGCCGTACTGTATTTGTTATTGCACATAGACTGTCTACGGTACAGAACTCTGATGTTATCATGGTTCTTGAGCAGGGACATATCATTGAGCGAGGCAGTCACGATAAGCTGATTGAAGAAAAAGGAAAATATTATCAGCTGTATACGGGTGCGTTTGAGCTGGAGTAAAGCATGTATTTTATGAATGTGATATTTTTGAAAGGTTCGTTCAGAAATAGAAACATTCAGCCCAGTGAAATAACATAAGAAAATGTCGTTGGTCTTTTAGACTGGCGGCATTTTTTATTATCGGTTATAATGATTTTATCTGGTAAAAATTTGGTTATTAGACAGAATTACAATTAGATAAAAATCTTAGTAAAATAAATGAAGTTTAAACAGGAGAAGAATCTTATGAGATATCCGGAATTTTTAAAAAAGAATGGCTGTATCGGCTTTGTGGCACCATCCTTTGGCTGCAACATTGAACCGTACAAAACAGCTTTTGGACATGCATTGGATAAGTTTGAAAAAATGGGTTACCGCACAGAACTGGGACCAAATTGCTATGAAGGATGCGGTATCGGCATCAGCAATACGCCGGAAAAATGCGGACAGGAGTTGATGGAATATTACTGCAATGATACCAGTGACGTTCTGATTTCCTGCGGTGGTGGAGAACTGATGTGTGAAGATCTGCCATATGTAGACTTTGAAAAAATCAAAGAGGCAAAACCGAAATGGTATCTTGGTTATTCCGACAATACAAATATGACGTTTCTGTTGACCACACTTTGTGATGTGGCATCTATTTACGGACCGTGCGCGGCAGCTTTTGGTATGGAGCCATGGCATCCGGCGATTCAGGATGCATTTGATGTATTGACAGGAGAAAAGTTGACCATCAAAGGCTATGATCTATATGAAAAAGAAGGATTAAAGGATGAAGAAAATCCATTAGTACCTTATAATGTGACAGAGCCATGTATCCGTAAAAAAGTGCCGGATACAGACATCAAAATGGAAGGTCGCAGTCTCTGCCCCGCAGCCCGCCAGCAGCGCTGCCAGCAGAACTGCCGGTATCCAGCGGAACGCTTTGTGTTTCATGGTGGTTCTCCTGTGTTCTCAATAGTCGTGCCGGGGTCAATAATCCGGGCAGCGGATCAGCTGCAGCTGGGTCTTTCCCTCGGCAAAGGGGTTTTGCCCGTCGAGCATGGTCAAGGTCAGGGTCTCGTTGTACAGGTCGTACTTCATCGCCGCCACAAAGGTGATGCCCGGCATCCCGTCCGCCGTCTCGCTGGTAGAGACGCCCAGTACCATGCCCTCCGGCACCACGCCCAGATAGTCGGCGTAGCCCTGATAGAAAACGTTGTTGTCCTGCACGCCCATCTGGACGGAACCGCTGCTTTCCACGTCCATCCAGTCGAACTGGTTGTCAGACATGTCGTTGAAGGCACCGACAGCCTCCGAGGGGATCTCCTGCGCGTTCCACTCTGCCGTCAGGGGAGCCAGCTCCAGCACAGAGCCATCCTCCTGATGCAGAATTACCTCTTTGCCGCTGCGTTCCAGCGCCACGCCCTGATTTGCAATATAGATGGGATCCTGACAGACCAGAGCATTTCCGAACATGAGGCAGTGCAGCACGTCCACATACTCCACCACGCCGTCCTTCGTCAGCAGATAGACCACCGGGTGGAAGGACGCGCCCAGCTCTCCGATGCACACGTCGGTATATTCATTGTAGAGGCCAAGGATGGGGTAGGCATGATCCTGTTCCAGCCGGATGCCGTAATCCGCATCCCATGCGGCGGTCTCCGGTGTAAGGCGGAGGGCAATGGTGCCCTGGGTTCCCTCCATCTGTACCGAAGCACTGCCGTAGGTATCGGTCAGCACCGGGGTGTCGGCGGGGGCGGCGGGGGTCAGCGGAATCTCCACATCCAGCTGCCGCCAGCCACTGCCGGCGGTGGAGCTGCACCCGCCCCGGAGCACCAGCCGGTTCGGTTCCGGCAGCAGCAGGCACAGGTCCTCCAGCTGGTTGTTTTCCAGCGTGTTCATCCGCATGCTTGCCAGATTGCCGCCGCTGCGCAGGCCCTCGTAGTAGCCGCGCTGCGCCATGTCCCGGTCCATGGTCTGCATCGCCTCGCGCAGCATCTGCTGCTGCACGGCGTCCGGGTCCAGCCCCATGCGCTGCAGCATTTCAGCCACGGAGACCTGCTTGCCGGTGGCAAAATCGAAGCACCAGCCCCGGGAATACCCCGGGTCGGAGCCGCCGTCGTAGCGGAACACCACAAGGCTTACGCAGTCGCCGTACCAGTAGGCATCCCAGTTGATGTAGGTCTCCGGGCTCCACTCGTCCTGCTGCGGCTCGATCTCCGGGCTGTCCTCGTACTGCCGGAAGTCTGCCGCATACATGGCGGCAAGCTCATCGTTGAGATAGGCGGCGTCCGGGCTGTCGCACACCAGCTGCGGCACATGGATGGTCAGCTTCTGGGTGATACCGTACTCGTCCCGGATGGTCTTTTCCAGCGTGAACTGCTCGGTGATGCGGTCTTTTTGTGCCGTCTGCACCGCCGTGTCTGCGGCGCTTTGGGAAGCTGCGCCGGAGCCTGCGGGGGCAGCGGGAGCCGCCGCGCCGCCGCAGCCGGTCAGCCAGAGAGCCGCCGCCAGCACCGCAGCGGCAAGGCGTTTGTATTTCATGGTCCTTCTCCTTGTTTTCTCAGCCGTAGCTGCGGGTCATCTGCAGCTGGGTCTCGCCCTCGGCAAAGGGGTTTTGCCCGGCGATCATGGTCATGGTCAGGTTCTCGTTGTACAGGTCGTTCTTGAACGCCGCCACAAATTCGAGCTCCTCATCGGCAGCGATGCCCATCACCACGCCCTCCGGCACCACGCCCAGATACGCGGCGTCGCCCCGGTAGATGTGGCTGTTGTCCTGCACGCCCAGCTGAACGCTGCCGTCGCTGGTCAGGTCCATCCAGCTCCAGCCGTTTTCATCGGTGTAGTTGTAGGAGCCGGTGACGGAATAAGGGATCTCCTGCGCGCTCCACTCTGCCGACAGGGGAGCCAGTTCCAGCACAGAGCCATCCGCCCGGCGCAGGTTCACCTCGCTGCCGCAGAGTTCCAGCGCCACGCCGTTGTTGGCAATGTAGATGGGGTCCTGGCAGACCATGGCATCCCCGTACAGCAGGCAGCGCAGCACGTCCACATACTCCACCACGCCGTCTTTGGTCAGCAGATAGACCACCGGGCGGAAGAAGCCGTCCTCCTGCTCCCCGATGCACACGTCCACATATTCATTGTAAGCGCCAAGGATGGGGTAGCTGTGCTCCTGCTCCACCCAGACGTTGAGGTCTGTGCCCCACTGATCGGTCTTGGGCGCGGGGCGGAGGGTGATGGTGGCCTGCGTTCCCTCCAGCTGCACCTGCACACCGTCGTAGGTATCGGTCAGCACCGGGGTGTCAGCGGGGGGCAGCGAGAGCTCCATATCCAGCTGCTTCCAGCCTTCTTCGCAGCTGTACTTACCCCGGAGCACCAGTTGATCCTGTTCCGGCAAAAGCAGGCACAGGTTTTCCAGTTCATTGTATTCCAGCGTGTCCATCCGCATTTGCGAAAGCTCTCCGCCGAGACGCAGGCCCTCGTAATACGCGCCCTGCGCCATCTCCCGGTCAAAGGCCTGCATGGCCTGTCGCTGCACCTGCTGCTGCACTTCGTCCGGGTCCAGCCCCATCCGCTGCAGCATCTCGGCCACGGTGAGCTGCCTGCCGGTGGCAAAATCGAAGCACCAGCCGCTGTAACGCCACGGGGCGGTGCCGTCATAGCGGCTGCGCACCACCAGACTGACGCAGTCGCCGTACCACCAGTCATCCCAGCCCACACCGATCTGCGGAACCTCACCGTCCGGCAGTTCGGCCTCCTCGCTGTTCTCGAACTCCCGGAAATCCGCCGCATAGATGGCGTTCAGCTCATCGTTGATGTAGGCGGCATCCGGGCTGTCGCATTCCAGCTGCGGCACATGGACGGAAATGTACTGCACCGCTTCCTCCCCCCACACGCCCGAAACGTTCTTTTCCAGCGTGTACTGGTCGGTGATGCGGTCTGTCTGGGCGGCCTGCGTCACCGCGCCGGGGGTGCTTCGGCTGCTGTCGGAGCTTTGGTCGGCAGCAGCGCTGGGGCTGCTCTGGGTTCCGCCGCAGCCGGTCAGCAGCAGTGCCGCAGCCAGTGCAAGGCTTACAAGGTGTTGGTATTTCATGACGGGCTCCTTTTCTATGGTGTGGTTCAGCCGTCTCCTATGCCTTGCCACTTGTCGATGATGTAGGCGGCCCAATAGGTCTTGTCGTTGATATCCACCACAGTGATGCCTACCTTATTCACCACCGGGTCGTCCTCATGAAGCCCCGGCACACCGCCGTAGTCCTTGATCAGTTCATCCACCAACTGTTGGAACTGGGCTTCGGTGGCGGGGTAAAGGCGATCCAAGCTGTAACGTTGCTTTCCTTCGTGGTCAAAATCCACGCCTACCCGGTACTGATTGAGCATACCGAAGATGGCCGTGGAGCCGGCACTGTAACCGGCTTCGTTCAGACCTTCCCACATCTTTGCGGAATAGTCGCCCTCCATCCGCAGCCTGAGCCCTTCGTCCGACGGGAACTCCGGGCTGCCGTTATCCACAAACATCTGCACATCTGCCTGAATGGCGTGTTCCAGACCCTTGCTGTACTCGAACTTGATGTTCTCCACCTTTCGCCGGGCCAGCTCTGCGTTGAAAATGGTCAGGATCTTCTGCCCGTCCCGGATCACAGGGATCGGCGGCGAGGGAGGCGTTTCTGTGGCAGAGCCGGAACTTGTGGAGCCGGAGGAGCAGCTATCGTCACAGCCTGCCAGCGCCAGCATCACCGCCGATGCGCCGGAGAGCTTGAGGAAGGTCCGTCGGTCGTATCGTTTCATGGGGGTGCTCCTTTCTATAAAGCCCCGGACACAGGGGGAGTGTGCCCGGGGCAAACAGGGGGATGTCTTGATGTCTGGTTATCTTATGCCTTTTTATTCCAGAACACGGTAGCAATCATGTAGGTCTTGCCCTGAACCACCGGGCAGTAGACGCTGATAAACTCTGCCTCCCGGCTGAGACTATACCCCATGATCTTATTCACAAATTTCTGAATCACCGCATCCTCGCAGGAATACTCAAACGTCAAGGATATCGCGCCTTCGCCAGTCGGTTCGGAAATTCCGGCAGCGCCTCCAAGATCATACTTTTTCTCCAGTGAGATTTTCCACTCTTGAATTCCAACCAGTTTCTGCATGTCTTCCGTTGTCAGCGTATGCACCGGTTCTTTTGCGTCCTCGAAGATTCCTCCTTGGATTTTTATGGCTCCCTGCGCTTCCTGATTGAGGGTCAGCTGCTCATGGGTAACCTGACCTGCATCAAACTTTTTCTTCCAGACCTTGTTAATGGCTGCCACCAGCTCAGCTTCCTTGCCGGTGGGTGTTGCGGGAGGTGCGGGAGGTGTGGAGGGCCCGCCGCAGCCTGCCAGTGAGAGCGCCACAACGGCTGCGCCGGTAAGGGTGAGGAATTCGCGTCTGTTCATCTTTTTCATGGGGGTGCTCCTTTCAATACAGTATATTATAGATTACGGTTCGGGATCTGCGGGAAGTCCGTGCATCCCTGCCCCGGTTCAGTGCTGTGAATAGTTTACCATTACCGCCACCGCATAGGTCTTGCCCTTAATGGTGGGGCAGTAGAGCCCGATCATCCACTGCTCGGGATGCGGACTCACCAGTCCAGGCCCGGCCAGATACCGCACAAACTCCCTGACCTCGCTCTGACTACGAGGATACAGTTTCGTTAATTGCATACCGTCATGGGTGCTGTTAGAAACTCCCCCAGTCCCCCGATAGCTTCCGCTTCCATATTTTTTATCGATTTCCGCTATCATTTCAGACTCACGGTCTTTGTAGTCGTAGAATACATCATTAGGCAGGTTCCATCTGCGGTAATCCTCCTCGTCCATTTCAGGGTCATAGGTTTCAAAAGGGCTGGCTGTAAACTTTGCGAGGTCGGCAGCCTCCTGACAGTAGACCACAGACTTGCAGATATCAAGTTTGGGATTGGGGGCTACTTGTTTGTTGACTTCATACCAGACCTCGTTGATGGCTTTGAACAGGGCCAGCTCTTTGCTCTCAGAGGCCGGAGGTGCCGGAGGTGTGGAGGGCCCGCCGCCGCAGCCTGCCAGCGAGAGCGCCACAACGGCTGCGCCGGAGAGGGTGAGGAATGCGCGTCTGTTCATCTCTTTCATGGGGTGCTCCTTTCTGTTTGTCCCCCCTGCTTTTTAGGGGGCTCTGGTTTGGGTATTCTCTGCACTTGCAGTCCGCTCCATCTTATGCTATCCTTATGAATAGAATCCGCAGATGCCTGTTGACGCGTTTTGTGCACAGCGACAGGCTTTCTGCACCGGCGCGGGACCTCTTCTGTTTGTACTGTATCATACCCGGGAAAAAATTGCCCCCTCAGAAAAGCCGTTTTTGGGGGGCAATTCCAAAAAAATTTTTGGGGTTTGGGGCTTCCCCCTCAAAAAATCCCCCCAAAAAGCCCAAAATTGGGGGGATTTTGGGGTGGTTTCCCACCAAAACAGGCAGCTGCAGCCCTGCCTGTGCCGGTTTTCCCCCTCTGGCTGCAATGTGCGGAAAGGAGTCATGAAAAATGGAACGAAGGACATTTTTAAAGCTTGCGGCGCTTGTCCCCGGTCTGGCTCTTGCGGGCTGCGGCGGCAGCAAGACCCTGCTTTCTCCCAAGGACCCCACCATGCTCAGCATCTGGCATGTGTACGGCGAACAGGCGGACTCGCCCATGAACCGCCTGCTGACCGAGTTCAACGACACGGTGGGCAGAGAGAAGGGCATCCTGCTCAACGTGACCAACATGACCAACAGTGCCGCCATCGGCGGCCAGCTGCAGGACGCCAAGGCCGGCAAGCCCGGCGCGCTGGACCTGCCGGACCTGTTCTCGGCCCACCCCGCGGACGCCAGCGCTCTGGGCATTGAGAACCTTGTGGACTGGAACGACTGGTTCACCGCTGAGGACATGGCGGCCTATGTGCCCGGCTTTGTGCAGGACGGCATCATTGACGGGCGGCAGGTGGTGTTCCCGGTGTCCAAATCCACCCAGCTCATCTTTTTGAACGGCTCCCAGTACGCCCGGTTTGCGGCGGACACCGGGGCGCAGCTTTCCACCCTTGCCACATGGGACGGCTTTTTTGAAATGGCGGGTGCCTACCGGCAGTGGTCGCAGGGCAAGCCCTTCTGCGCGCTGGATTACCCCCTGCGTCTGGTGGAGCTGAACGCGCTGGAGCAGGGCAGCGGCGAGCTGTACAAGGGCAGCTGGTACGATCTGACCAACGAGACCTTCCGCGCTTCGTGGATGGAGTTTGCCCGGGCGCTGGTGCAGGGCGATATTCTGATCTCGGACCTGTACTCCAACACGCAGGTGATGACCGGCGAGACGCTGGCGGGCCTTGGCAGCTCTGCGGCCATCCTTTATTACAATGATTTCGTCACCTACCCGGACAACACCACCGAGCCCACCGATCTGCTGCTGGCTCCCCTGCCCCACGCCGCAGGCACCGCCACGCCCCTGATGCCGCAGGCCGGTGTGGGTCTGTGCGCCTTTAAGACCACCGACCAGAAGGCCGAAGCCGCCGCCGTGTTCCTGCGCTGGCTCACCGAACAGCAGCGCAATCTGGAATTTGCCGCCGATACCGGCTACATGCCGGTGTCCAGCGCCGCCTTTGACGCCATTGCGGACTATCCCTTTGAGCAGCAGAGCTATCAGCGGCTGTACGACGTCTACAACGAAATGCGCATCCAGAACACCCCCCTGTCCGAACCGGGCATCGTGGGGTACCACGCCAAGGCCAAAACCTTGTACGACAGCCTGCGCCAGCGCCAGAAGGACTACCCCCAGCGCCTTGCGGACGGCGAAACGCTGGAAGCCCTTGCCGAGGAAACATGGCAGCTGCTGTGTGACAATGCCTGAGCCTGCCGCTCAGCCGGAAAGGAGGGACTTTGATGCACTTTATTGACCGGCACCGTGAAAAGATCCGCCAAAGCCCCATGAGCAGCCAGCTGCTGTGGGCCTGCCTACTGCTGGTGGTGCTGCTGGTGTTGACCTTTGGTGCGGCGCTGTTCCTGTTTGCCAGCCTGCACAACACCAAAAAGGACATCAGCCGCAGTCTGCAGATCCAGTTTTCGGTGTTCCAGAACGATATGGAGCGCTATTTTGACCAGCTGGCGGTCATGGGCGTGAACCTGTCCGAGGACATGAGCGCAGAGGTGGACAAGGAGCTTGCTTTGCGGCAGATGTCCTTTGCCCAGCTGAACGACTCCCCCGAGGTGCTGAACGCGCTGGAGGAGAAAATGATCGAGCCGCTGTGCCGCCGTCTGCGCCAGACCGGCTGTTCCGGCGCTTTTGTGCTGCTAGATGCCACCGTCAACACCCGCATGGAGGGAGCAGAGCATTCCCGCGCCGGGCTGTATGTGCAGAAAAGCGGTGCCGACACCCCCACCGTGCCCCTGCTGCTGTACCGGGGCAGTGCGGAGGTGGGCAAGGCCCACAGCGTGATGCCCCACCGCAAGTGGCGCATGGAGTTCCAGACCGACCAGTTCCCGGACTACGACCGCTGGATGACCCCCGGCAGCGCCCCGCTGTACCAGTCTTACACGCTGACCGAGCGATTCGAGCTGCCCGGCACCTCGGAGGAGGTGCAGTTGTTTTTGCTGCCCCTGCGGGGGCGGGACGGCACGATGTACGGGCTGTGCGGCTTTGAGATCAGCGAGAGCTACTTCAAGCAGAACTTTGCCCAGCCCACCGGCTTTGACCGGCTGAGCTGCCTGCTGGCCCCGGCGGGGGACGGCCTTGCCGCCGATGCCGCCCTCAGCAGCGGCACCACCGACGGCTACTACCATGCCCCCCGGGGCACGCTGGCGCTGCGCAGCATGGGCGGCGGACTGACCCAGTTGACCGGCCCCGACAGCGCCTATGCGGGCATCTCCCAGCTGTGCCGCCTGAGCGAGAGCCAGTCCTACCGGCTGGCGGTGTGCATCCCCATGGCAGACTACCGGAGACTGGTCTTTTCCGGCAATCTGCAGATGCTGCTCATCGGCCTGTTCATCGCCTTTTTCGTGGTGTTCTGCTGCATGAACTTCCACCGGCGCATCCTCTCGCCGGCGTTCCGGCAGTTCGAGGAGGACCGGCGGGAATCCCGGCGGCGGATGGACGAGCTGCAGCTGGAACGCCAGCAGATGCAGACTGAGCTGTCCCGGCTGGCGGACGTGTGCCGCAACGAGTCGGTGCCCGATGCCTTCCAGACCTTTGTGGCGGGCATTCCCACCCTGACCAAGACCGAACGCCGCATCTTTGACGGCTACGCCGCCGGGCTGCGCACCCGGGAGATCGTGGAGCAGCTGGACATCAAGGACAGCACCCTGCGCTTCCACAACAAGAACATCTACGAAAAACTGGGTGTCAACTCCCTCAAGCAGCTGCAGCAGTTCGTGGCGATCCTGAACTCCGGCAGCGGCAGCGCCCCGGACTCCACCCCGGACGAAAAGTGACCCAGCAAGCAATGTTTTCGTCTATACAAAAACACTTTTTGCGTTGCAAAACGCTTGTTGGGGAACACCCCAAACCCCTTTGATCTGCATTTTCAATGCAGGCTGCGCCTCCCTGCAGGATGCTTTTGAGGATGTCAATCGGCACATCCTACGAAAAAGCCTGTACCTTTTTGGCGTAAGGGTCAATAGAAGAATTTGATGGTTCATGGTACAATAGCAGACGTTGCGTGTTGTGCGGTTTGCACACGAACATAGTGAAAAGGAGCTGCTGAACGTGGATACGATCTATCTGCTGCCCGGTGAGGAACGCTGCGTTGATTTTCGAGATGCCAATGGAGTCTCGAGGGTACACTACACCTACTGTTCCATCCGTGGCAAACTTTTCAACTGCACCTGCTGCACAAAGGATGAAGCCCAGCGGCTGTGTGAAGATTGGCTTATAAAACAGGACCGCTGCTATATAAACTAAAGAACGCCGAGGGTTCCTCCCATATGGGAAGGGACTCCTCGGCGTTCTTCATTTCATGCTTTTTGATTGCCCGGTCAACAGTATCACGCGCCTTACGGCAATGCACAGATCACAGCCACTGTTTCAGCACATCGTTCAGCTTATTCAAATCAAGCGGTTTGGCGATATGCTCGTTCATGCCGGTGTTCTTTGCCAGCTGCACGTCCTCGGCAAAGGCATTTGCCGTCATGGCAATGATGGGCACTTTGCCCCGGCTGCCGGCAAGCGCACGGATCGCAGCAGTGGCTTCGTAACCATTCATGATGGGCATCTGGATGTCCATAAAAATGAGATCGTACCACTTTTCTGGCGCTTCCATCACCTTTTCGACTGCAATTTTTCCGTTTTCGGCGCTGTCGATGGTCACGCCCGTCATGCCTATGATCTCGGTTGCGATCTCACGGTTCAGCGCATTGTCTTCCACAAGAAGGATCCGCTTGCCCGCATAGTTTTCCTTCGCAAAATCTTCCAGATAGTTCCGGGCGTTTTTCTCCTTCTTCCCGGATGTAAACTGTCGCAGAGTTGCCGTCAGACGAGAACGGAACAGCGGTTTTGCCATAAACGCATTCACGCCCACTGCTCTGGCTTCTTCTTCGATCTCGCTGAAATCAAAGGAAGTCAGGATGATGATCGTGACGTCCTCCCCAACGCATTCCCGAATCCTTCTGGCCGTTGCGATGCCGTCCATCTCCGGCATCTTCCAGTCCAGGATCACCGCAAAATAGTCGCGGCCGGTCTTGTGCCGCGCCGCGCAGCGTTCCACGGCTTCCTTGCCGGTCAGGACCCATTCGCCCGCTATGCCGATCTCCTGAAGGGTTGCAACGGTGCTTTCGCAGCAGGTCTTGTCATCGTCCACGACCAGTACCGGCAGATCGAGCAGTTCTTTTTCCTGTTCCTTCTCGTTCTCCTGAAGCTTCAGATAGACCGTGACCGTGATCTTCGTTCCCTTGTTGGGAGCGCTTTCGACCTGAATGTCACCATTCATCAGGTTGACGATGTTTCTTGCAATGGCCATGCCAAGACCGGTGCCCTGCACCTTGGTCGTCCGGTGGTCGTCTGCCCGGCTGAACGGCTCGAACATGATCTTCTGGAACTCCGGCGTCATACCGATGCCGTTGTCCTCGATGGAAAACTCGTAGCAGCCAAGCTCCGAGAAGCCGTTCGGTTTTTCTTTGATCGTAAGGGTGATGTTTCCTCCATCCGGGGTATACTTGACGGCGTTGCTCATCAGGTTCACAAAGACCTGCTGGATGCGCAGGCTGTCGCCGCAG
>OGZW01003396.1_pt1 | contig 11801 bp, 10 predicted proteins | sample 1577001 | NCBI WGS metagenome assembly OGZW01 (sample SAMEA3541519, study PRJEB24748) | human gut metagenome | biome: human gut; feature: human-associated habitat; material: faeces | place: China | collected 2012
GGCAACGCAAAGGATATTATCCACTTTAAGGGTAAGAATGTTTGCAGCACCTGCGCACGCGAGCTTGGAATGCTCTGATACACATACTTATTCTGTTTATATGGGGTCGTTTCGCTGCGCGGAGCTGCCCCTTTTCAAATCTGCGGAACCGGCTTCCCTTCTGGGCGGCCGGTTTTGTTTTGCGTGCGCGATGCACGCGAAGCAGCTGTCTCCCTTTTACGCGCTTCCTCGCGGTATTTATCCCTCGTTGCATTGCCGCCGCGGATATGCCGCTCGCTTTTGTTCCGCAGCAGCACCGCCTGCACCTCGGCGTACAGGACGGCATTCTGCCGTTTGAGGCGCGTGGTAATATCCTTATGTACCGTCGATTTACTAACTCCAAACTTTGTAGCCGTCTTCCTCACCGTAGCCTTCGAGTCAATAATGTATTTCCCGACCTCAATAGCACGTAATTCAATGTAATCCCTCATTATAAAATCCCTATCTTAAATCTTTTTACAATCATATGAAGAAAAATCCAAAGACATGCCAAAAAGATATAATATACAGAAGTGGCAACACAGACGCAAAAAAACACCGTTCTGATGGCTGATTGGAAACGGTGTTCTTGCGAGCAGCCACATTGAAGGAGGAGGAGTGACTGCTCTATTGGATAATTTAATTGAATAGTTGAGACGAGATGAAATCGTATCACTCATCTTAACTCTAGTATACCAATTTTACCCCGGATTGTCTATGCATGAGTTTGACAAGAATAACCGTTTCTTTACGTCTTTTCTTGGCATTGTGAATAAATGAATTCTTATTGCATCGACAGGAGAACAATTATTATAAGCAAAATGGCTAATTGTCCTGAAAAAGAAACAAAAAATGACGGTTGAAAGACGTATAGAAAGGAATAAAAACGGAAAAAGAAAGTGTTTTACCGTTGTTTTTCTTTTGGTACAATAAAGACAGTAGAATAGGGAAAATAGAATATAGAAGAGAGCTGTGTTATCAATAAGTATTGCGACTGATGGTAAAAAATGAAAATCAGAGTGTGTTTGAAAATTTTTTTGCAATTGAGATAGGTGGATTACTTTTTGCATTTTCAAATATACTCTGGAAAATAAGACTGGAAATAAGGGAGAGCAGTAATTGGATATGCTAGTAAAAAAGGAAAAAATATTTGACAATATCGTAGCAGTTTCTGGTACAAAAAAGGAAGCAATAAGAACGATAAGCAGACTTTGCGCAAAACAGACTATGTTAGATGCGACACAGTTAGAGGAAGCATTCTGGAAGAGAGAAGAGTGGGATTCGACAGGATGTGGTGAGGGGATTGCCATTCCTCATGCAATTATAAAAGAAATTGATGAAGTACAGTTATTTATTGTCCGATTTCGATATCCTATAGAGTGGGAGTCATTTGATGACAAAAAAGTAGATATTGCATTTGCGATTATCGCACCAGAAGAGAAGGGACAGGAAAAATATCTGGTGTTTTTGTCCAGGCTTGCCAGAAAACTTGTGGATGAGAAGTTTATTGCTGATTTTCGTAATTGCAGGAGCACAGAGGCAGTTTATCAGTATGTAAAGAATGAATTGGAATGATTTTGGAATATTTTAAGAATAATGTTCAAAGAGCAATTATAGAGGAAAGATATGAAAATAATTGGAGTTACCAAGTGCCCTACCGGAATCGCACATACCTATATGGCAGCAGCTCGCATAGAAAAGGAATGTGAGAGACTGGGCTATGAGGTGAAAGTAGAAACACAAGGCTCGCAGGGGACGGAAAATAAGCTGACCAAACGGGAGATTGCAAAAGCGGATTATGTAATCATAGCCGCGGATGTAGTAATTGAGGAGCCAGAGAGATTTTATGGCAAGTGGGTTTTAAAAACAAGAATCAAACCGTTATTAAAGAATACACAGGGTGTTTTTGAGCGGTTAGAACAAGATAGTTTCATTATGGGAGGGGCTTCTTTTCAAAATGAGAATAATCAAAACAGAAATGAAAACTCTGGAAATATAGAGAATTTTCAAAATAAAAATGCAAAAGATAAAAATGCTGAAAATACAGAAGATAAAAATATTGAAAACAGAGAAAAAAATGGAGATGCGGTAAAACAAAATATAACGTACCAAAATGCGATAAATAGAAGTAGAATAGTTGAAAATACGCAAGAAAATCAGAAAGCTGAAAAGATAGTCGGAAAAGGCTATAGGCAAGAATTGGAAAATGAACAGTCAATAGCTGGGAACAATAAAGCAAAACAAAGTGATAAAAATAATAAGAATAAGATAGTAAAAACAAAAAAAGAAAAAAAACAGGAGAAAGAGCCCAAAGATCTTTCAGATATTGATATTATAGGACAGCTTATGAATGGAGCCTCCTATATGATACCATTTGTTGTTGTGGGAGGGATGTTAGTATCGCTGTCGGTATCAATGGGGGCACAGACTTCTGCAGATGGAACGGTTGTCTATATTGGTTTATGGAATAAGATTCATGCTATCGGTAATCTTGCCTTTACGCTGATGTATCCAATTTTGTCAGGCTTTATTGCTTTTTCCATTGCAGGAAGGGCAACCCTTGCTCCGGCGATGATCGGGGCGATGGTGGCAACAGATGGAGAGATTCTTGGAACGGAGGGAGGAACGGGATTTATCGGTTGTATTATTGTCGGCTATCTTGTTGGTTATCTTGTGAAATGGATGAACAGCTGGAATCTTGCTAAGGAGTTTAAGCCGATGATGCCAATATTTATTATTCCGCTGACCGGTGTCGCAGTAGTATCCGCTTTGTTTATATTTGTGCTTGGAAAGCCAGTTACACTGATAACGGATCTGTTAAACAGTTTGCTTGTGGAACTTGCGAAGAATCCTTCCAGTGCAGTTGTGCTTGGTATTGTGCTTGGTGCGATGGTTGGCATAGATATGGGAGGTCCGATCAATAAGGTCGCCTTTTTCTTTGGTGTGACTTCAATTGCACAGGGAAATCTTCAGATTATGGGGATTGTATCTACTTCCATTGCAGTGGCTCCGCTCTCTATGGGAATCGCAGCAGTTGTTGGAAAAGATAAGTTCACACCTGAGGAAAAGAGTGCAGGAATATATACTATATTTATGGGAATCATAGGAATCAGCGAGGGGGCGATACCTTTTGCAGCTTCTGACCCCGGACACGTTCTTCCGGCAGTTGTTGCAGGTTCTGCACTTACTGGAGCGGCGGCTGCTGTGTGCGGCGTGACTTCGGCTGTGCCACATGGGGGCTTAGTTGTGGCTTTATTTAAAGCTACGAACTATATGTCATTATATTTTCTTTGTGTGATGGCAGGAACAGCACTTTCTATTGCAATCGTATTAGCATTTAAGAGACGACAAGAAAAAAATAGATAAAATTCCAGTAGATAGAAAATAACAGTACAAAGTTGACATTTTTTTCAAAAAAATACCCTTTCACATATTGAAATCGCAAGTAAAATGAAATAAAATCTTAAGTTAAGCACATCTTTTGTTCAAAAATAAGTCAAACTATGAGTTTTACATTTTTGAAGAATTTGATAGAATTTTTGGTGAGTGAGGAGTGGTTCGTAAACATGAGATTCACAAGACGAGATATGAAGATGATAGAGTACTTAAGAGATTATGAAGTTGTCGAACTTAAGGCTATGTCAGAGTATCTGGGAGTATCTGTAAAGACTTTGAAGAATCAGTTAAAGGAGTTGTCCGAGACACTGAAAGAATTCGGAGTGGATGTCCAGTTTGTTTCGAGTAATCAAATACTTGTAAAGGGGCATGAGAAGTTTGCGGAAGTGATGAGTGTGAGCATCCCTCGCTTTGAGATGGAATTTGAGAGAAGATTCCTCTTACTTCTGGTACTACATGATAATTTCCTTACCATACAGGAAATTGCAGATGAGCTTTTAGTAAGCAAGTCTTACGCAGAGAAGCATTTAGCGGCAATCATGAAAAAGTATCCGGAAGATATTCAGGCACAGCGGCATTATGGTATCCGCTATGCAGCATCCCAGAATAAGAGAAGAGAGGTATTTGTAAAGATACTTTTTCCATATTTATTCGGAGAGGATTACATCGTAGCTTTGGAGCAGTTTGATAGTCTCCATTTTCCACTGTTTCATTATTTTACAAAGGAACAGATGTTGAGGACAAGAGGAGCAATTCAGGCATTGCAGAGGCTGGAATGGTTTCAGCTTACTGATGAATCCTTGCAGCAGCTTTTCCTTTATATTTTGTTTCTCACGCGTCATGCAGACAGTGAGAATACAGAAAAGCCGGTTGCGGTACAGGAAGATTTTATTAATACGCAGGAATTTGACGGATTGTATGAATGGATACCTGGATGGTGTCAGGAATTTCGTCTGCCGGATTCTAAAGAAGAACTGCGATATATGTATACATTACTGTTATCGCTACGTAAACAAAAAATCGCCTGTCAGGACCAGATTATGGATAAGATGCGGCATCCGATTAAGGAGATTCTTAAAGGAATCAGCGAGAGACTCAGTGCAGATTTCAGCGAGGACGAAGATTTGATTGAGGGGTTATCTTCTCATATTTATACAACGATTCTTCGTGGAAATCATTTGGATGTTGAGACAGATGAATATATGTTAAAGTCCATGAAACGTCAGTATCCTTTTGGATTCGAGATGGCGGCCATTGCGGCAGATTACATAGCAGATATCTATAATCTGTCTATGAAAGAGAATGATCTTATTTATTTAGCCATTCATTTTCAGGCGGCGATAGAGCGAATGAAGGATGCGGGTGAGAAGACGAAAATTATTATTGTCTGTCATTTCGGTGCGGCAGCGGCCAGAATTATTCGCTCTAAAATCGAGAGAAAGCTTGTTGGTGTGGAAGTCACGGGAATGTATTCCCTGCAGGAATTTAAGCAGCTTAAGAATCCAGATTGCGACTACATTGTGACAACCGAGCGCATTCTCAAAGCTGATTTTCCGATTATCTACATTTCAATGGCCCTTCCGGAGCGTGAGATGCAAAAGATTAAGGAAGGAATTAAAGAAATTCAGGTAAACCATTTATTGGAATTAAATATATTAGAAGCAATTATTCTTCCAATTGAAGAAAAGAATATGGAATCCGCAGTAAAAGCGATGGTACAGCCACTTTTAGAAGAAGATTTTGTAACAGAAGAATATTTGCAGTCTGTTCTCGAAAGAGAGGAGATGTCTTCCACAAGTTTAAACCACATTGCCCTGCCACATGGAAATCCGGCAATGGTTCAGAATACAAGACTTGTCATTGGAAGAATGAATCATCCGATTTTGTGGGATGATTCTAAAGTAAGCTGTGCATTTTTATTCGCAGTATCCTCAGAGATGCTCAAAGAAAAACCGATGCTTTTTAATACATTTTATCGGACGATGGCAGATCCGGAAGTAGAGGAAAGTATCAAAAAACTTCAGATGGAAAAGAATCTTCCAGATGAGGTTTTTAGACAAAAGCTGTTTCAAATATTGAGATAGAGTAACTAATAATTTCTAACAGGAGAGGAAAGGATGTGAAGTTAACATGGTAGGAATTATTCTCGCAACACATGGCAATTTTGCGACCGGTATCCAGCAGTCAGCTTCCATGATTTTTGGTGAACAGCCAAACGTGGCAGCCGTAACACTGCAGCCTAACGAAGGACCGGATGATGTGAGAAAGAAAATGGAAGAAGCAGTTGCATCTTTCGAAGACCCGGAACAGGTGTTAATTCTCGTTGATTTATGGGGAGGTACTCCATTTAATCAGGCTAATGGCCTGATCGCTGGTCACGAGGATACATGGGCAATTGTTGCTGGTCTTAACCTGCCAATGCTCATTGACGCTTACGCTTCCCGTATGATGATGGATACAGCACATGAACTTGCTGTTCAGATTTCCGGAAGTGCAAAAGAAGGCGTTAAGATTTACCCAGAAAGCTTAGAGCCAAAGGAAGAGAAAAAGGTAGCAGCTACTTCCGATGGACAGCCAAGGGGAGCATTACCAGAAGGAACTGTAGTAGGAGATGGAAAGATTAAATATGTGCTTGCACGTATCGACTCCCGTCTGCTCCATGGACAGGTAGCAACAGCATGGACAAAGACTACAGGACCAAACAGAATTATCGTTGTATCTGACGGTGTAGCACACGATGACCTTCGTAAGAGCATGATTCGTGAAGCAGCGCCTCCAGGGGTAAAAGCGAATGTAGTTCCAGTCAGCAAGATGATTCAGGTATCAAAAGATACACGTTTTGGAAACACAAAAGCATTATTATTATTTGAAACACCTCAGGATGCTCTTGCAGCAATCAAAGGTGGAGTAGATATTAAGGAACTTAACATTGGTTCTATGGCTCACTCTGTTGGCAAGGTAGCAGTCAGCAAGGTATTATCTTTAGATGAAAAAGATATCGAGACATTCGAAGAACTTAAGAAGTTAGGCGTTAAGTTTGACGTTCGTAAAGTTCCAAGTGATTCTCAGGATAACATGGATGAGATTCTTAAAAAAGCAAAAGCTGAATTAGCAAAATAGTATTTAGCAATTAATATTAGGAGGAAAAGTCATGTCAATTATTTCAATGATTTTAGTTGTTATAGTTGCCTTTCTCGCTGGTATCGAAGGTGTTGTTGATGAATTCCAGTTCCATCAGCCTTTGGTAGCATGTACATTGATTGGTCTGGTAACAGGCAATCTCGAGGCAGGTATTGTTCTTGGTGGTAGTCTTCAGATGATCGCTCTTGGATGGGCTAACATCGGAGCTGCTGTAGCACCGGATGCTGCTTTAGCATCTGTTGCATCTGCTATTATCCTTGTTCTTGGTGGACAGGGAGTAAAAGGTGTAAGTACAGCGATTGCTGTAGCTATCCCTCTTGCTGTAGCAGGTTTATTCTTAACAATGGTTGTTCGTACTCTTTCTGTAGCATGTGTTCATCGTATGGATGCTGAAGCTGAGAAGGTTAATTTCAGAGGTGTAGAAATGTGGCACATCATTGCCATCTGCTTACAGGGACTTCGTATTGCAATCCCTGCAGCATGTCTTCTTGCAATCCCTACTGAAACAGTACAGAACTTCTTACAGTCTATGCCTGCATGGTTAACAGATGGTATGTCCATCGGTGGTGGTATGGTAGTAGCTGTTGGTTATGCAATGGTCATCAACATGATCGCAACAAAAGAAGTTTGGCCATTCTTCGCAATTGGTTTCTGTCTGGCAGCTATTTCAGACCTTACACTGATTGCTCTTGGTGCAATCGCTCTTGCAATCGCATTCATTTACATCAACTTATCTGAAAATGGTGGAAATGGAAACGGTGGCGGTGGAAACGTTGGTGATCCACTCGATGACATTTTAAATGATTATTAAGAAGTAAGGAGGGTATAGAAATGGCAGAAGAAAAAATTACTTTATCAAAACAAGATCGTCGATCTGTTGCACTCCGCTCTACTTTCCTTCAGGGTTCATGGAACTATGAACGTATGCAGAACGGTGGATGGTGTTTCGCCATGATTCCGGCGATTAAGAAACTGTACACAAACAAAGAAGATCAGAAGGCAGCTTTAAAGAGACACCTTGAGTTCTTCAACACACATCCATATGTAGCTTCTCCAGTACTTGGTGTAACTCTTGCTTTAGAGGAAGAGAAAGCAAACGGTGCTCAGGTAGATGACGCAGCTATTCAGGGTGTTAAAGTAGGTATGATGGGACCTTTAGCCGGTGTTGGTGATCCAGTATTCTGGTTTACTGCTCGTCCAATGCTTGGTGCATTAGGTGCATCCCTCGCTATGGGCGGAAGCATCTTAGGACCAATCTTGTTCTTCGTATTATGGAACGTAATCCGTTGGGCATTTATGTGGTATACACAGGAATTTGGTTACCGGGCTGGTAGCAAGATTTCTGAAGACCTTTCCGGTGGACTTTTACAGAAAGTAACAAAGATTGCTTCTATTCTTGGTATGTTCGTACTTGGTTCGCTGATCGAACGCTGGGTAAGTATCAACTTTACTCCAGTTGTATCAAAAGTAAAATTAAGTGATGGTGCTTACATCGACTGGAACAGCCTTCCAGCAGGAGCAGAAGGTATTAAGACAGCAATTTCCCAGTATGCTTCCGGAATGGCTTTAGAGCCTACAAAGGTTACAACTTTACAGGACAACTTAAATTCCTTAATTCCAGGTCTTATGCCATTATTACTGACACTGTTATGTATGTGGTTACTCAAGAAGAAAGTTTCTCCTATCGTAATCATCCTTGCATTGTTCGTAGTAGGTATCTTAGGACATGTAGTAGGTATTCTGTAATTTAAGTTTAATTAAAGCGGAATAAACAATACAAAGGGGGCTGTGACAAAAATATTTCCGATATTTTTGCACAGCCCTTGCTGTGTTATGTATACAAAGGAGGATGCATAATGGCACAATCACTCAATACTAAAGTGGATCTGGTTATGGATGCCACTTCCTTTCACGGAATGAATAATTACGGAAAAATTATGATTGGCGACAGAGGTTTCGAATATTATAACGAAAAAAAGATGAATGACTATATCCAGATTCCATGGGAAGAGGTCGATTATGTCATAGCATCTGTTATGTTTAAGGGCAAATATATTCCTCGTTTCGCCATTCAGACAAAAAAAAGCGGAACCTTTACCTTTGCAGCAAAGAATCCAAAAGAACTTCTTCGTGCGGTAAGAAATTATGTTCCATCTGACCATATGGTTCGCTCTTTAAGCTTTTTTGACGTGTTAAAAAGAGCTTTTAAAAAGTAAATATCAGTAAGATTAATATAATTTTATTGATTTTTATGACGGAAGTATTATAATGATTCTGACTTAAACGATTCAGAAAACATAAACATACTTTTTGCTAAAAGGAGAAAAAAGATGGCAATTTTAAAATTAAAACCAAGCGGAAAAGATTACATCTGGGGCGGACATAAACTCGTAGACAACTACGGAAAAGAAATGACAGGCGACCGATTAGCAGAGACATGGGAATTATCCTGTCATCCAGACGGTCCAAGCTTTGTTGCCAATGGCGAAGATGCTGGCAAGACATTAAGACAGTATATTGAGGAACACGGAAAGAAAGTACTCGGAACAAACTGCGAGCGTTTTGAGGACTTTCCTATTTTAACAAAATTCATCGATGCACAGGACAACCTTTCTATCCAGGTACATCCAGATAACGAGTACGCCTTAAAAAATGAAGGGCAATATGGCAAAACCGAGATGTGGTATGTAGTGGATGCAGAAGAAGGGGCTTATCTTTATCACGGATTTAAAAAAGAAATCAGCAAAGATGAATTTGCAAAAAGAATCGAAGAAGACACTCTTCTTGAAGTGTTGAATAAAGTACCTGTTCATAAGGGAGATGTATTCTTTATCGAAGCTGGAACAATTCATGCCATCGGTAAAGGACTCATCATCGCAGAAATCCAGCAGAACTCCAACGTAACTTATCGTGTATACGATTATGGCAGAGTTGGAAAGAACGGAAAGAAGAGAGAACTCCACATCGAGAAAGCCGTTGCTGTAACGAACTGTGCACCAGCGAAAAAGGATGACAGTCATTATCCACATATCGCTGACTGCGACTACTTTACAGTAGACAAACTGAACCTCGATGGAACAACCTTTAACAAACTTGAGGGAACTGTTTCGGAAAAATCCTTCTTAAGCATTCTCGTTTTAGACGGCGAAGGAACCATCACCAGCAATGGTGAGAGCGTATCTTACAAAAAGGGAGATAGCATTTTCCTTACTGCTGGAAGCGGGGAATATAGCATAGAAGGTGTGTGTGATGCACTTTTAACTACAATAAGAGAGTAGGGAATTCTGGTTTGCCGCAGGCAAGGGCAAAACGGACGAAACCCCGAAAGCCCATACGCCATATTTGTGATTTTAGTCGCGGCGTGTTGAATGCTCGCTCAGTGCTTGGCATCCAACACTTGCTCCGAGACCACAAATATGGCGTATGGGCTTTCGGGGTTTCTGTCTTTAGCTACTGAAGTAAAATCAGAATTCATCACTAATTTTCTCAAATTTGCTTTTTCAAAACTTTTCCAGAGATTGTTTATTTCCTATTGCAAATCAGTGGAAAAATTTGAAAAAGCAAATTGTAGCACTATCTTTTTGCACTGTGGTTATAGGAAAGTGTATTTTTTAAACTTCATAATGTTCTGGAGAGTCTTCAAATCCTACAGCATAAATTCATAATTTTTTGCCAACAGCTACTGTCAGCCCACAAAGAGAGGGGATAGGCTCTCTTTGCGGGCGTCAGCTTTGCCTTTGCTGCAAAAATTTGCTATACTAAAGTCTGGGGAGGGAGAAAGCATGGACATACTAATTGTTGACGATGAACATAGAGAGGTTGCAATTATAGAACATCTATTGAAGGGGGCACCATTTAACATAAAAAGAATCTATAAAGCGTATAGTTTGAAAGAAACGATAGAAATTCTTAAAAAATACCCAGTGCCGGTAGTGTTGTGTGATATAGAGATGCCCGGAGGGAACGGATTAGAACTTGCAGAATGGATTGAAGATAATAAGTTAGAGACGGAGATAATCTATCTGACAGGGCATACAGATTTTTCATATGTACGTACTGCCCTTCGATTTGGAGTTGTAGATTATCTGGTAAAACCAATTGAAAGAGAAAGTCTATGGACTGCCTTAAAAAAAGCATTTTCCAGAATTCCGATAGTAGAAGAGGCGGGAGAGGAAAGAAATGCAGCCGAAATTGTAAAAGACATTAAGAAATATATTTATGAACATTGTTCAGAAGATATCAGCAGAAAAGAGATTGCAGAGAAATTTTTTATTCATCCAGATTATTTATCACATATTTTTAAAGAAAAAGAGGGCGTTTCTTTTTCTCTTTACCTGATTAAGTGCAGAATAGAGAAAGCCAAAAAGTTGCTTGGCAGTACAGATATGTCAATTATGAAAGTTTCTATGATGTCAGGATATTCAAACCCAGCTTATTTTACAAAACATTTTAAGCGGATAACAGGAATTACGCCGAAAGAATATCGTGCTCAGTTAGAGGATTTAAAGGGATAGGTACAGATAAATGGAGAAGTTGAAAAAAAGGTTATTGGGCCTGCTTGTTATTTTGATTCTGGTTATATCTGTACTTAGTACAGTTTATAATGTCTATGCGGTGGGAAAAGAATATCAGTTGAATACACAGCTAAATAATAATAATTTAAAAATATACATCCAGAAAATAGAATCGTCTTTAGAAGATATTGAAAATATGTTAATGATGGAAGCACAGGCAGATGTGCAATTAAAATACATAATGAAAGCGAATAGCGAGTTGGACTATTATACAGCACTGGTGAACAAAAAGAGCCAATTTTCCGATGAAATAAATAAGTATCAATATTTAGATGGAATTGGACTGTTTGATGGGAAAAATGAACTTTATATAGGCGTTAAGGGAAAATACCTATCTACCGGCGAGCATACTAATATAAAAACACATTTGAAAGATATTATTACTTCTTTTGAAATGACCAAGATGGACATCTGGTTTCCTGTACAAATTCAAAGTCAATATTATTTAATCCGAATGATACAGATTCAAAATATTTATATTTTTACATGGGTTACACCAAAACATCTGTTATCAGATTTTCAAAATATAAAAGGGCAAAGATATTATTTTTTATGTAAAGAATCAGGCACGATATTAAATAAAGAAAATCAGGTAGATTTGGTGCAGATAAAAGGAGATGTAGCCAAAATAAGAGGAAATAATTATATTGTATATGGAAGTCCTTTTAAAAA
>OGZW01003398.1_pt1 | contig 11800 bp, 10 predicted proteins | sample 1577001 | NCBI WGS metagenome assembly OGZW01 (sample SAMEA3541519, study PRJEB24748) | human gut metagenome | biome: human gut; feature: human-associated habitat; material: faeces | place: China | collected 2012
TATATACTAAGGATAAAAAGACGTTGATTTATTATCCTGCCGGTGTTAAAAATGCTAAGGTTGCCGACGGTACGGAAATAATTGAAGAAGGAGCATTTTTTGATAAAACGGATATTGAATCTGTAGTAATACCCGAAAGTGTAAAATCTATTTATGAACTAGCTTTTTTGAATTGCACAAATTTAAACAGCGTAACTTTACCTGATAATGCTGAAATAGGCAAAGAAGCTATTGGTTATTATTATGAAAATCCTTTGTTAGCCAGTGCAGGTATGAGAGAACAGTTAAAAATCCCAAACTTTACAATTTTCGGCAATCCCGACACAGACGGCGAACGTTATGCAACAGAAAATGGCTTTAAATTTGTAGACCTTACTGCTCCTGATGATAGTTCCTCAATTCCGGAAGATGACAGCTCTACAATAGATGATAGTTCGTCAAATACAGATGACAACAGTTCTACGACTGACAATAATTCATCAAGTACAGATGACAGCAGCTCTACAACGGATAACAATTCATCAAATGGAAGTAACACAAACAATAACAATTCCAATAATGGCAATAATTCAAATAATGGAACAAGCACAAATAAAGGTGGTTCTGCAAACTCGGCTGATAGTTCTGCAAACCCAAGCACCGGTGCTGTTTCCGCTGCGTTCGCAAGTGTCGCACTTGCAGTTGCTGCTGCAATAGTTATCACGAAAAAGAAGAAATAATTAATTTTCTGACTTTTTCTTCCAAAATATTTTTCCTATCCTCTTGCCATTCGGCATGGGGATAGTTTTTTTAGAGTTGTAAAACCTGCGTAAGCGTAAAATAACCCGCATTTATTTACAGCAGAAAAAGACCTCGCCGAAAAACACAGCGAGGTTAAGAGCGTATTAGTTTTTCAACGGCAAAAGAATTGTGCCATTCAGTTTTGAGAACAACCTGGTCAAGTATTTTTCAGTGGGCAGGTTACTCATCCATTCATCATGTGTACGCTTTGCCTTGCGCTGATGCTACACATTTCTCACGGAGCTTCCGACATGTTCTTTTCCTCCTGTGTCTAATTTGATCCTACACACTCTATAGAGTTGCTTGGACTTTATTATACGCCAAAATTCAATTGTTTGGAAGTCGTGGATTTATTTTACGCTTACTTTGCTTTTAGCCTGGGCCTTTGAGAAACTAAAAAAGTTTATGCATAATATGACAAAACCCTCCTAATGTCTAGAAGGGTTCTATGGAGCTGGAAACGTGACTTGAACACGCGACCTGCTCATTACGAATGAGCTGCTCTACCAACTGAGCTATTCCAGCATATATTAAATTTTTCTGTTAGCTTATTTGATCCGCCGCCGTGTCGCTTTATCAACAACCCACGACCTGCTCATATACGGTCAGAAATATAGTCGCCTTGCTCGGCTGTCGCTGTCGCAATTCTCCTTATTTCTTCCCTTCGCAAGCTCCCTTCATCTGCCTCTGGCAGCGGTCGCTTGCTCAGCAAATGAGCTGCTCTACCAACTGAGCCATATCAGCATATCAGACTTGAATATTATACACCAAAACCACACATTTGTCAACATCAATTCAAGCATTTTTTTAAAGTTTTGCAAAACTCCTGTCAAATAGTCATATCATATGTACCTTTTGAATATAATGTATGAAATAAATACGTTTTCTTTCCGTATCGTTATTTTGCACAATAAAAAAACGCTGAAATATGATTAAACGTTTCAGAAATATCTTCGCAAACACCGAATATTCCAACTTTTCCGATCAAATGACTATCATATTTTAATATCAAGACAATATTTTAACAATATCATATGTCACAACACACTTTTCAACAATTATTATCCGAAAACGTTTAACGAACAGGCTGTTTGATACTTTTTGTAATTTCACATAACATAATCGAATACAAAAGAAATGTTTATATACATTTTTCACATACCAAACAGCCTGGTTTCATATACCCCTCAGAAAACGCCGTGCATTTTCGCAGCTTTTTGATTAGCCTGTCAGTTCCTTTGTAACAAATCGATTACAATTGTCCAAATAGCATTGTTAAAATGCACAAAAGTAAAGTTGAAAAATTGGCTAAACCTCCATAATTTATTACAGAGGGCATAAAAATGCGAAAAAAGACTTGAAATTATGCCGAGAATATTGTATATTTTTATTAACGGAAACGTTTGAAATAAGTTTTCACGGAAAACATCAAGCGTAAACGTTTAAAATCTACGGAAAGGCGGAAATATCATTGGTTTCCTTAAAAGACATTTCCGTTCGCTGCGGAGTATCCGTCGCAACCGTAAGCAAAGCCCTCAACGGCCATAAGGACGTAAGCGAGGCAACAAGAGAAAGACTTATGAAAGCCGCCAAAGAAATGGGCTACTTCCCAAATTCTCAGGCAAGAGCTTTAAAGACCAACAGGACCTATAATCTCGGGGTCATGTATCTCGACGAAGCAGGAAGCGGTCTTACCCATGAGTTTTTCGCAAAGGTGCTTGACAGCTTTAAGACTACGGCTGAAGCAGCAGGATATGATATAACCTTTATAAACAGAGATGTGGGCAAGCAGAAAATGTCTACATACGAACATTGCAAATACCGCAATGTTGACGGTGTTATCATTGCCTGTACGGATTTTACGTCGCAGGACGTGTACGAGGTGATAAACGGAGATATACCAGTGGTCACGATCGACCACATCTTCGATTGCAGAACAGCGATCATGTCCAATAATGAAAAAGGTATGGAAGAGCTTATCAACTATGTGACGAAGATGGGGCATAGGAAGATCGCTTTTATCCAGGGCAACAGATCGGCAGTAGCCGAAAGACGTCTGGCAGGCTTCTATAAAGCTTGTATGACAAGAGGAATTTCAGTTGAACCCGATTGGATACTTAACGGTGATTATCACAACCCTGATCTGACTTATAAGCTGACAAAAGAACTTCTTAGCAGAGAGAACAAACCGACCTGCGTTTTCATGCCCGATGATTATTCAGCAATGGGAGCTTTCAATGCAGTCAAGGAAATGGGTCTTTCAGTACCGGAGGATATCTCGATAGTGGGCTACGACGGAATAGCTTATTCACAGCTTCTCTCTCCAAAGCTTACGACTTATCTTCAGGACACAGACCTTATCGGTGTAACAGCCGCAAAACAGCTGGTATCACTGATAGAAAACCCACAGACCACCTTTAAAGAGGTGATAACAGTCGACGGAAAGCTGCTGGAAGGCGGCTCGGTAAGCGACATCAATTAATTCAAGGCATTAATTTTCCGCAGAAATGCTGCGGAGCAAATCAAATAAACTAATGCGATTTTAAGGAGGAAAATTATTATGGCAAATCTTAAGAAAGTACTTGCAGGTTCATTGAGCCTCTGTCTGGCAGCTTCAATGTTCACAGCTTGCGGCAGCTCAGATTCATCTTCAACACCTGATGCTAAGGGCGGCAGCACATCAAAGGCTGGCAACAACACAGGCATCAACAACAGCTCTGACAGAGTAAACACAGCTGAGCTTCACGGTGTGGATTCATCAGAGGATTCAAAGAAGACTCTTACAATTTACTGCTGGAACACAGAGTTCAAGTCAAGACTTGATAAGTACTATCCACAGGGCACATCAAACGAGCTTACATACAACGAGCTTGCTGATGGTTCTAAGGAGATCGCAACAATCAACGGCGTTAAGCTGAACTGGGTACAGGTTGAAAACGAAGGTAACGCTTACCAGACAAAGCTGGACGAGGCTCTTAAGGGTCAGCAGGACAGCACAGAGAAGGTAGATATGTTCCTTATGGAAGCTGACTACGCTCTGAAGTATGCTAACGGCGACGTTGCACTTTCTATTCAGGACCTCGGCATCACAGACGACGATATGTCACAGATGTATCAGTACACAAAGGACGTTGCAACAGATACAAAGACAGGCGAGCTGAAGGGTGTATCATGGCAGGCAACTCCAGGTCTGTTCCTCTACAACACAAAGATCGCTGAGGACGTTCTCGGCACAAGCGATCCAGAGAAGGTTCAGGAAGCTGTTAAGGATTGGGATACATTCACAGCAACAGCTCAGAAGATGGCTGACAAGGGCTACAAGATGGTATCCGGTTTCGATGATACATACAGATGCTTCTCAAACAATATGTCAAGCCCATGGGTAACAGACAACAAGATCACAGTTGACCCACAGATCAAGGCTTGGGCTGACCAGACTAAGGAATACACAGACAAGGGCTACAACAACAAGACTTCCCTTTGGGACGATGCTTGGGCTGCTGGTCAGAAGATCGACGGTGGCGTATTCGGCTACTTCTTCTCAACATGGGGCATTCCTTTCACACTTCTTCCAAACACAGTTGACGAAGAGATCAAGGCTGATGGTTCAAACGCTAAGGAAGGCAACGGCGGTTATGGTCTCTGGAAGGCTTGCTCAGGCCCACAGGCTTACTACTGGGGCGGTACATGGATCTGCGGCGCTATTGACTCCGATAACCAGGATATCGTTGCTGATATCATGAAGGTTATGACTTGCAACAAGGACGTAGCTAAGGCTATCACTGAGGGCGAGCAGGACTACACAAACAACAAGGCTGCTATCAAGGAGCTTATCGACGGCGGTTATACAAACGCATTCCTCGGCGGACAGGATCACCTTGCACTTCTTACAGAGGCTGCTGACAAGATCTCCCTCGAGAACAAGCTTTCTGCTTATGACCAGGGCTGCAACGAGAAATTCCAGGGTGCTATGAAGGACTACTTCCTCGGCACAGTTGATTCATATGAGGCAGCTCTTGAGAACTTCAAGAAGAACATCACAGACCTCTATGGTAACCTTACTTGCGATTTCTAATCGTATAAAAAAACAGTATCTAATTAAATATAGGGGGTGGAGGATATCCCCCCCTATTATTTATTAATCTCACGAAAGGAATAGGTATACTTATATGAAGAGAAAAAGCATAAGCTATGCCAAGTGGGGATATATTTTCCTTATCCCATTCTTTGTAGTTTACATCATCTTCTCACTATATCCTCTGTTCCAGACTTTCTATTACAGCTTTACGGACTATGTTAAGGATCAGGGCTCTATCGGCGGTGGTTGGACAAGACAGGCTGTCGAAGTAACACCGACATTCTGCGGTTTCGATAACTATTCAACTATATTCACATCAGGAAGTGACCTTCTCCAGTCTTTCTGGAATACGATCATCATGTGGATTGTAGGATTTATCCCACAGATCGTTATCTCTCTTATCCTTGCAGTATGGTTCACTGACCTTCGTCTTAAGATAAAGGCTCAGGGATTCTTCAAGGCTGTTATCTATCTTCCAAACGTAATCATGGCATCTGCTTTTGCATTTCTGTTCTACAGCTTGTTCAGCAGAGGCGGTGCTATTTATGATCTTATCAAGGTACCGCTCCTTGAAAGTGTTTGGGGATCAAGAGGTGTAGTTGGACTCATCAACTTCATACTTTGGTATGGTAATACAACAATTCTTCTTATGGCTGCTATCATGGGTGTTGATACATCACTCTATGAGTCAGCACAGATCGACGGTGCAACTTCCAGCCAGACATTCTGGAAGATCACAATTCCGCTCATCAAGCCTATCATGTCATATGTTCTTGTAACATCACTCATCGGTGGACTTCAGATGTACGACGTACCTGCCCTCCTCACAAAGGATATGGGTAGCCCTAACGGAAAGCTTAAGACCGTCGTAATGATAATCCAGGCAAATAAGCAGGGCGACATCGGTAAGGCGTCTGCACTCTGCGTAATAATCTTTATCGTTTCCGCTGTTATCGGACTTGCACTTATGTTTGCGTCTGCTGACCATGACGGAAAGAAGAAAAAGAAGAAAAGGGGGTAAGCTGAAATGCCAAGAAGTACTGAAATAGTTGGTGAAAAGACAAATAGTACTGGTCTTATCATACATAGGATAATAGCTTATGTTGTCCTTGTTCTTTTGGTCGTTGTTTCACTTTTCCCATTCTATCTTTTGATAATCAACGCAACACGAGGCAGATCACAGGCAGGTATCAGATGGTATCCTGACCACTTCCTCGCAACAAACTTCAAGAACCTTTTCAGCGGTTCAACAGCCGTAGCATACGGAAGCGTATGGCGTTCACTGGCTAACTCACTGTTCATATCAGCTTGTGCTTCATTGCTCAGCGTATACTTCTCAGCACTGACAGCATATGCAACACACGTTTACCAGTTCAAGCTGAGAAAGTTCGCAGATATGTTCATTCTCATCGTAATGATGGTTCCAACACAGGCTTCAGCTATCGGTTTCTACCAGTTCATGAACAAACTCGGCTGGACAGATACTTATATTCCGCTGATTGTTCCTGCTGTCGCAGCACCGGCTACATACTACTTCATGAAGCAGTATATGGCGTCTGCACTTCCGCTTGAGATCGTAGAAGCCGCCCGTATCGACGGCTGCGGAGAGTTCAAGACCTTCAACAAGATCGTTACTCCTATCCTCAAGCCTGCATTCGCAGTTCAGATCATCTTTACATTCGTAACAAACTGGAACAACTACTTTATGCCAAGACTTATTCTTACATCAAAGAGTAAGTACACAATCCCTCTGGTACTCAACGCAATGCGTTATGCAGGACCACAGGAGAAGGACGTGGGAATGTTCAGCTTGTACATCGTACTTGCTATCCTCCCTGTAGTAATTGTTTACCTTTGTCTTTCAAAGTTCATCATTCGTGGTGTTGCTCTGGGAAGCGTAAAGGGTTAATACGAAGCTTCAAACAGCGTACATTTTTTCTGTACGCTGTTTTTTTTGCTCTATTCATTCCTTACTTCTCTTTCCTATTCACATAAAAGCTTCGTTTGCATACCTTTGCTATTGACCGTTATCTCCATTCTGCTCACTCTTTTTCCATTTACGCCATATCCATTACAAATTATTTTATCCGTGATATCCTCGCCGCAATATCCCTCATATGTGATATGCTCCACCAAATACTCCCTCTCTGCAAACTCTATCCTATCTTTAAGCCCGGCATCCACATTATTGAGCCACTGCTTATCCAGCCCATAATACTTCTCCCTCGTGATACCATGTGGTATAGTTTTACCGCTTGAATAGCTATATCCATACTCCCCGTCCACGTTTTTCATATATATCTTCGACAGCATCGATCTCGTATCAAGCTGTTTGCCATATTCAATAATACGCTGAGTACCGATATTCACCGAAAGGATACTCAGCGACACATTGACCTGCCTGTCCCCTCTGATATATGCACGCCTGCCGTAAGCCTTGACCGCATATACGCCGATAGCCTCCCACAGTGTAGACTTCTCTTTGATGTTCACATAGTTCACAGTGTCAGTTCCACTCTCGTAGGTTATCTCACTTGAGGGACTGTAGCTCTTCATAATATCTGTCAAACTCACCTTAGACCATACCCCAGGCTCAGGCTCGTTCTGCCCCAGCATAAGTGTTATCCCACGGCTTATAAGTTCAAGAACAGTTTTTCCGCCTCTCACCCTTGTTCTGATATAATCCGCAGGACCGTAGTGCATACGCCTGCTGCCTATATAAAGTGCCACACGCCTGATATTGTTAAGATTTATGCTGTTATTCAGAACGACAGAAGCCGTAAGCTCGCTGTATGGCGTGTAGCGGTCTTTCACAAGCCTTGCTGAAACAATGTTTCTATAGTCCAAATTGCCGCTGCCAATAGTTTCAAACCTGATGTATATCTTAGCCATTATTCCGCCCCCCTGAGCTTTATCATAAGGCTTCCGATCATCCTGTCAGGCTGAAAATCCATTTCTATCTCTGAGAGTATGTATCCGCTGTATAAGACCCCGTCTGCCGTGAAATTGATCGTCTTTCCCCCGTTCTCGCTTAGAGCAGCCCAAGCGTAAGCCTTGTCCGACGGAGCGATCCTGCCGCTGAACTGAAATATCTCCGCCGCCTTGCCTGAGATATTTCGCAAAATACCATTCACAGCCTTTGTTTCCTCCTGAATGTAACCTCCGCTTCGCTTAACTCCGTCCATGTAAAATGACCGTGTGCCGATGTCAAGCTTTATCTTTCCCTTTTTACTCACTTATATCCTCCTCACTGCAAATGCCGATACTAAGCTCTGCCTGCCTTTCGAGCCTGTGAAGGGGCAGTGTCTGAACTGCGCTTCCAAGCTTTGCGCTCTTTACATTCAGAACGTCGCTTTTTGCAAGCTCCGCCATAACGCTTTCACACTTTTCCTGAAGCTCCTCCATGTCATCGTATTTTCCTGCTTTGCCCATGAGACGCAGGTCGATATGACATATATACTCAGTGTAAAGCTTTTTGCCGCCCTGCCCAATGACTTCATCGACCACATCATAGCCTTTAAGTCCATAGAAGCCAATTGCTTCTCCGCTGTGCAATAGACTGTCAGCCGAAGTGTATTCACCCATTGCAGTAAAGCCTGCTCCGTCAAGTATCTTTTTTATCTCTGCCGCCATTTCTGTCCAGACTGTCATGGCTCGTCCCCCTTCCTAATATGCGATAACGGCATTGAACACAAAGCCGTCCTTTGAGAAAAATCTTTCCGCCCTTGAAACTGCACTGTCACGAAGCTCTCTTGCCGCCTTTATCCTGTTCTCCTCGTCAAAAGCCTCCACCGCCTTGCCCTGTGCCGTAAACATGACCTTGTATTCAGCAGCCTTCAGACAAATAAATCTGTAAAAGACCTCCGCTGCCGCCGCAAATTCGCATATAGCCGTCCCGCCCTCAGCGACCATTCGCTCCTGGTCAACAGCCTTTTCCATTTCGTCAGCACACACCGTTATAAGCCCTGCATACACCTCAGCCGACGTGCTGTCAAGTCCGCTTAGCTCCATGAAATTGCTTTTTACATTGTCTTTGCTTATTGCCATTTTCCTGCTCCTTTCAAAAAAAATACCCGCCCACCGTCCCTTTTTCATTATCCTCTCAGCTTACTTTGTAGTTTTCAGCGTCTTTACAGCACCGCTCGTAAGTACAGAGAAACCTGCAAGCACCGAGCAAACGATCTCGTTGCTCTGATTAGTAAGAAGCTTATCGTAGTCCACGATAACATCTCCCCCAAGCACCATTTCAACAGCACTGCTCTGGTCGATGCCCACCGCAATACCGCCTGTGAGCTGAGGACACTTTACAAGCGTTACACCGTATGGCGTCTGAACTGTGCCGCCTGCCATATAGTCGCCAATGCAGTATTTCATCTCGTCCATAGCAAGGATCTTAGCCATAACATCAGGAGTACAGATCATGGTCGTCATGTTGAACTCGCCCATGGAAGCCCAAAAAGCCGCCAGATCAGCGTAAGTAAGCTCACTGCCAATAAGATTCTGAGCTGTAATACCTCTTGTTATCTCAGTCATGGCAAGGCTGTTCACATCTCTGCTTATAGTCGCCCCAAGGTTTCTCAGCACCACGCCGAAAGCTTCAAGCTTCTGCTTCCTTACAGACTCAAAAGAACAGTTAAGACGTCTTGCAAACTTTGTAAGAGTCTTACTGGAGGTGCTAAGTCTGACAGTTGTGATAGGCACATTTCCACCCTCTGCCACAACGTCAGTTGAACCTGACTTTGTAACGTTCAGACCTCTGAAATCCACTCCGTCAGTGTATGAAACAGCCGCCGCTACCTTGCCCATGATAGAAGCCTCGTCCATGCCCTGCTTGACAGTGCGTCTTATGTACTCAGGAAAAAGCACTGCCGACTCAGTGGAAATGAAGAATTTCTCCACCCTGTCAGAATTTGCGCCCTTTACCTTGATGTCAAAACGCTTGAGCTGTCTTTCAAAAGCGTCAAGACCTTTAAGCTCGGTGTTTTCGTAGTTTGCGTCAGGATCAAGCTCAGCCAGCGCCTGTGTGAATGTCTTGCCTGTGATAGAATAAAGTCCCTTTTCAAGTTTGATATTGTTGTACATATTATTTTCTCCTTTTCGATAATTAAAGTTGTCCGATTTTTTGTACTGATTTTCGTATCATCGAAAACCATTTGTCTTTTCGGGTGAACACTGTTCGCCCCTACAGTGATGATATCACATTCTGGCATTTAAGCCCCTATCTCCACATTGTCATCGCCCCCTTTCACATCTGTCCCTTACATCTTGTAATCCCCCGTGATAAAGCTCTCCCTTTCGGCTTTGTAGACCTCCTCATTCTCAGCCGCCTGCTTTTCAAGCCTGCCACGGAAGTCGATAAGCTCCGTAACTGTCATAAGCTCCGCAAGTTCTTTCACACGCTTTGCACTCATAAAAGGCTTGCAGAAATAGCTGAGCCTTAAAACGTCCTTCTCAAAAGCTTCCCTCGCAAGGGCAAGCTCATAGCTCTTGTCGGTGCTTTCCTGCTTCTCCCTTAAAGCAAAACGCTTCGTTACCCCTGCATTCACCTGCGCAGGCACTGCCACGAACGACCACTCGTAAGCGTCAAGCGGCTCGTCAAGAATGTGATAACACAGCTTACCGCCGTATTCACCGCCCTTTTCATGGTCACAGCCGCCCTTATACATATCCGCTCCGCATACAGAGCAAAGCTTCTTTCCCATGGTGCAGCTAACGGATACCTCTTTCTTTATTCCGCCCTGGATCTCGCTTATAAGGTCGCCGTTAGAAGCTGTTCGCACCATGTAAGCCTTTGCCATAAGCCTGCGGTAGACCTCTCCGTCTGTCGTAGTTTTCTCAGGCAGAGTTTCCACCCAAGTGTCGAATATTCTGGCAGTCTGCTTTGAGCTTTTAGGGTCATGGTCGAAAATACCCGTTCTGCCCTTAAAAAGCTCCGCAAGCTTCTCCAACGCGCCTGATTTTTCAATTTCATCATTTTTTCCACATAAGATGTCCCCTGTCCAAAAAACACGATATCTTTTTCCGTAAAAAATTACATATGCATTTTGAGGAATTCTGCTATTATTTACATCATAATAATTTGTATACTCTATTGTTTTCTGATGTAATTCATTATTATTTTTTATATAAATAAATTTTGTACAAATATAAATAATATATACTATTGCTACATATACTATTTCATTATTCACTGATATTCCGTTCTTTTTTTCGATCCATGTATTAACAACATAACTAAATAAAAAAATAGTATTTGCAATATCTATTATATCATCAACGCTAATTATCATAGCTACAAGATTTATATTTTCAATGCCATATATTATATATCGAACAAAAAATATAATAATTTTATATAGAACAAAAAATCTTATAATCGTTATAATATTTGAATTAAAAAATATTCTTACTTTAATATCCCACAAATTAGGTACTGAAACAAACTCGCAAAATATATTTCCTAAAAAATCATCTAAAAACATACTAATCATCATCATTGCAATTATTATCCGAATTGTTACACATACTTTCTTAATAATCTTCTCTGTTTTTAAATTTATTCGCATCCAATCCACAATCTCTGTTATTTCTTTTAAACTTGTTAAAATATTCATTTTCCCTCTCCATTGTATTCTTTTCATCATATTTTAGAACATATGTTCTTCCTTTGGATATTATATCAAAATAAGGAATTGTTTGCCCAGATTCTGTGATAGTCACTTCTGGGTTAGTGTTCAATCTCAATAGGTTAATATCAACTAAACTCACTTGCCCATTCTCTAAAATATTTGTAACATTGACTTGACCATTTTCTGATTCAACATTATATTCTATCGCAGATGGAGTCAATCTTTCTATTCCATTAAGAGAATAAGCATAAAGCATTACCATAATTCCAGTAACTGTAAAATAGTACCCAATCCTCTTACATACAACTATTTA
>OGZW01003399.1_pt1 | contig 11798 bp, 10 predicted proteins | sample 1577001 | NCBI WGS metagenome assembly OGZW01 (sample SAMEA3541519, study PRJEB24748) | human gut metagenome | biome: human gut; feature: human-associated habitat; material: faeces | place: China | collected 2012
TTTCACATCAAGCAAATCTAATTTGAACAAATCGGACATCTAATACTTTTTTCTATTCCATTAACACCTAATATACATCGCCTTACAACATTATATTGCCTCGAACTTACACATCTGTGAACATACTTTACAGCCTATGCAGAGTGTAGGGTCAATATGTGCTTTCTTATCTTTAACTGCAATTGCTGGACAGCCTATGCTCATACATTGTTTACAGCCGACACATTTGCTTTCATCTACACTGATTGGTGGTTTATGTACTGTTCCTTTAATCATAACGCAAGGTCTGCGGCTTATGATAATAGATGGTTCTTTAGCTGCAAGCTCCTCTGTAACAGCTTCCTCAACTGCCTTAAGGTCATATGGATCTACAACCCTTACTCTGTTAAAGCCCAATGCCCTGCATAATGCTTCAAGATCAACCTTTCCTGCTGGTTCACCACGAAGGTTCTTTCCTGTAGTTGGATTTTGCTGATGTCCTGTCATTCCTGTAATAGAATTATCAAGAATAATGACTGTGGAATTACTCATATTATAAGAAATATCTGTTATACCTGTCATTCCTGAATGCATAAATGTTGAATCTCCGATAACACCTACGCTGTTACTCTCTGCTTCCTCACCTATAGCTTTATTAAAGCCGTGAAGTCCTGAACAGGAAGCTCCCATACAGACATTCAGATCCATTGCATTAAGCGGTGCAACTGCGCCCAATGTATAACAGCCGATATCACCATATACCATACATTTTTTCTTCTTTAAAATGTAGAATATTCCTCTATGTGGACATCCTGCACACATAACTGGAGGACGTGCTGGAACATTTTCTTCTATAGTAATATGCTCTGGTTCTTTCATACCAAGACATTTTCTTACAAGGTTCTGGGAAAACTCGCCGCATATAGGAAATGTATCCTTACCAGCCACCTTAATTCCAAGCTGTTTGCAGTGATTTTCAATTATAGGGTCTAACTCTTCAAGAACAATAACCTTATCTACCTTCTGTGCAAAGTCTTTTATAAGCTTTTCTGGGAGTGGATTAATCATCCCAAGCTTTAATATGCTAACTTTATCACCTAATACTTCCCTTGCATACTGGTATGAAGTAGAGTCTGTGATAATTCCCACACTTGTATCCTCACCCATCTCAACTCTGTTAAGTTCTGTGCTTTCAGCATATTCTATCAATGCCTTAGTTCTCTCCTCAACCCTTATATGAGCATTTCTTGAATTAAGTGTCATCATTACTTTAGCTGTGTCTTTTACATATGGAACTCTATCTGGCTCAACTCTTTCCTCTGTATCAACTATGCTCTGTGAATGGGCTACTCTTGTAACCATTTTTAAAAGGACTGGTGTATTGAACTTTTCGGACATCTCAAATGCTTTCTTAGCAAATACTCTCGACTCCTCTGAGTCTGATGGCTCAAGCATTGGAAGCTTCGCCGCAATTGCATAATGCCTTGAATCCTGCTCATTCTGTGATGAATGCATTCCTGGGTCATCTGCAACACACACTACAAGTCCTGCATTAAGCCCCTGATAGGATATTGTAAATAATGGGTCTGCCGCAACATTTAAGCCTACGTGCTTCATAGCACACGCCGCTCTTACACCACCAAGTGTTGCTCCGTGAGCCACCTCTAATGCAACCTTTTCATTAGGTGCCCATTCACAATATATCTCATTGTAAGCTGCCGCCTCCTCTGTAATCTCTGTACTAGGAGTTCCCGGATAACTTGATATAACCTTACAGCCTGCTTCATATAACCCTCTGGCAACCGCTTTGTTGCCTAACATTAACTGTTTCATACCTTTTCCTTCCATCATCTATAATAATATCTGTATTGCATATTAATCTATAATAATATCTATATTGCATACTAATCTATAATAATATCTATATTACATATTAATCTATAATCAAGATTATACCTGTATCACGATTATGCTTTGTTCTCCATTGCAACAAGCTTATCAGCTCCATATATCTTACGGAGCTTTGGTTTCTCTATCTTACCTGTTGCATTTCTTGGTATATCCGCAAATATTATCTGCTTAGGTCTTTTATAACGTGGAAGCTCAAGACAGAACTTTTCGATTTCTTCCTCTGTACAGCTGACTCCGTCTTTAATCTCTATAATTGCTGCTGTCTTCTCGCCTAGACGCCTGTCAGGAAGACCAATTACCGCCGCATCCTTTATCTTGTGAAATCTTCTTAAGAAATCTTCTATCTGCACAGGGTAAATATTCTCGCCACCGGACACAATTACATCTTTCTTTCGGTCTACAAGGAAATAGAAACCATCTTCATCCTGCATAGCCATATCCCCTGTATACAGCCATCCGTCTTTTAATACTTCCTTTGTAGCAGCTTCATTTCTATAATAACAAGTCATAACTCCGGGTCCTTTAACACATAGCTCACCGACTTCACCCTGACAGACTTCATTATCATTCTCATCAACAATCTTACATTCCCAGCCATAACCCGGAATTCCAATTGCACCAACTTTATCTATATTCTCAACTCCAAGATGAACACAGCCCGGTCCAGTTGACTCTGACAAACCATAGTTAGTATCATATTGATGATTAGGAAAATATTCCTTCCACCTCTTAATAAGTGATGGTGGCACTGGCTGAGCACCTATGTGCATAAGACGCCACTGCGATAAATTGTAATCTGATAACTTAATCTTTCCTGAATCCAATGCATCAAGAATATCCTGCGCCCAAGGCACTAACAGCCATACTATAGTGCAGTGTTCACTTGATACTGCTGACAATATCTGTTCCGGCTTCGTTCCTTTAAGAAGAACCGCCTTACTTCCTGCAACAAGGCTTCCCATCCAGTGGAACTTTGCGCCTGTATGATAAAGTGGTGGTATACATAAAAATGTATCATCTCTGCCAGTAGAATGGTGCTTCTGTTCCATAATAGCCGCCTGTGTAAGGCTCTGGTGCTTATGAAGTATCGCCTTGGGAAATCCTGTTGTTCCTGATGAAAAATATATCGCACCATAATCATCTTCTGTTATCTTAACATCAGGCTCTTTACTTGAACAATCTGCCACAAGTTCGTGATAGCTCTCAGCAAAGCTTGGACAGTTGTCCCCTACATATATAAGAAGTCTTCCTCTTAATAATCTCTCAGCATTAACCTCTATTCTTCCAATAAACGCGAAACCAAATACAATTACATCTACCTGTGCAAGCTCAGCACAATAGTATATCTCATCTGAGTCATATCTGAAATTAAATGGCACTGCTATTGCACCTGTCTTTAATACACCAAAATATATTGGCAGCCATTCCAGACAGTTATACATAAGAATAGCAACCTTATCCCCTTTCTTAACTCCACGGCTTATAAGCATATTGGCAAACCTATTGGCTTTCTCATTAAATACGCTCCAGGTAATCTCACGCCTGTATGGCATATTGGCACTTGGCTGTATTAAATCAAATTCTTTCCAAGTTGTTCTCCTTGTATCTTTCTCATCTGGATTTAGTTCAACCAAGGCAACTTCATCGGGGTATAACTCGGCATTTCTTATTAAATATTCTGTTACTGGCATAGCATTTTCCCTTCCATTATTGAATAAATATATGTACTAGCTTTCTTTAAAATACTACATATGTTCTACGGCTAAAATTCATATTTTATTTGATAAATTATCTTAATAAATAATAGAATACCACATTTTGTACAAATAAAAAAGAGTTGCAAGGCAACTCTTTAGTTAATTATACCATTTCATCACTTATAATCTTTCCGTCACATATATTAATAATTCTGTTAGTGTTGCTGGCGATATTTATATCGTGCGTAACAAGAACAACTGTTTTCCCCTGATTATTAATTTCTCTTAAAATATTAATGACTTCTTGTCCGGTGCTCTGGTCTAATGCACCAGTCGGTTCATCAGCAAGAATAATATCTGCATTAGTTACAAGTGCGCGTGCTATTGCCACGCGCTGTTGCTGTCCTCCCGACATTTTCTTTGGCAATTTATCTTTTTCTTCCACAATATTCAACTTTTTCAATTGTTCATTAATTATTCTTTTTCTATCTTTTCGTCTTATATTGTTAGCCAGCAAAGGCAGCTCAATATTCTCATAAGCTGTATAATAATCCATTAATGCAAAATGCTGAAATACAAATCCTATATTCTTCTTTCTAAATCTATGTATGTCCGATTTATTCAATCGTGACACTTCTATGTCATCAACATAATAACTTCCGTCTGTAACACTATCCATACAGCCTATTATGTTAAGAAGTGTACTTTTACCACTCCCTGATGGTCCCATAATAGCTACAAACTCCCCATTATCTATAGTTAATGATACCTCATCTAACACTTTTTTATTTTCAACCTTTGCATCATATATTTTTGTTATTTTATCTAATCTTATCATATGCCTGCCCCCTATATATATCTACAACTGGATATATCATCGCAATAACAAGTGTTATCAGAAATAAACCAACTGCTAATAATATTAATTTGACACTCCACAATCCCATACCCTGAATTGTTGAATACCTTATAAAGCTATATAACACATATCCTACAAAATACATTATTACAGTAATTATCATTAGCAGTAACAGATTAACTGCAATATCCGCTATCATTCTTATATTGCTAAATCCAAATACACGTTTTATTGCAAGCTCTTTCTTTCTCTGTACCGTCCAGAATATTGATATAATTATGCTGTTAATAAGGCAAAAAGCATATACCATAACATTAGTTTTAATATTTTCTTTCTGAAGAGTATCACTCACTGTGCTTTCGCCCGTATCTTTCTTGCTATATGACACTATATTACAGGTATTATCAACATTGACTACATTTGAATATACTTTATTATAAATTTCCATTATATCTTGCTTATTACTATATACTGTCAAAGATATATTAGACAGTGAACTAAATGACTGCTTAAGACTATCACTCATACAATCTATATTAAGTACAATCTTATAGTCCCAATAATCAGATACCTGACTTCCTATAACACCTACAACCTCATATTCCTCCTGACCAAGTGTTATATAATCCTTGCCATCCCTATTATATACATATCTGTATTTATCACGTCCTAATGCTACACAATTTCTGCCATTATCCGTTTCTTTATCGGGTATATGTCCTCTAATCATAGGATAAGGGGTTGACTCATTAACTGCCAAAAGCACTTCACAACGGTTCGTACTTCCAATTTGTGCCACTTCTACCGACATACGTCCTTGTGCTAACACATTTCCTACATCTACATTTACTGCCGCATATGATAATATATCTTTCTTTGCAAATGTATCTATATTCAGCTCTATTCTATTCTTAGCCAGAGCCTTAAGCCTGTCATTTTCTTTTGCATAAGCTTTATTAATCGTATTAAGCACTCCAAATATTGCTGTTAAAATAACAAGCTGACTTAATATGAAATATATCGAAACAAGCCTGTATCTGAATATTTTATTAAATATTTTTCTCATTCAAATGCCCCCTGAATATGCTGTTCAATAACTTCTCCACCGCTAATCTTATATTTGGAAAACCTCTGTCACTAACCTACTGATTTAACAGCCTTCACCATCAATCTGCACACCTAGTATTTTCTATAATTAATCTACTGGTTTGATAACTTCTGCCACTTTCATTCGTGATATTATAAACATAGGCACAATACCAGCTATAACAGTAACAATTACAAGTTCTGCCAGATACATTATTGGAACAGCGATACAATGACTAAACCAGTCACCATATTTAATCATATCCAGCTCTGAAATGTTATTCATAAATACTTTTCCAAATATATTTTTCTGACATATAAGCCATATAATTATTTCTGGAATTAACACTACAAAGACATTTTCCATATAATTAATTACCATAATACTTCGCTTGCTAACTCCACAAGCAACCATAATTCCCATATGTTGTCTATTCAAAAGACACGAAACTATTGCCGCAGAAGACATTGATATTAATGCAAGCAGAAACAGCAAAACTTCTGCACTAAATGAGCTGTCCGCTGTTATATTTCTTAACTCTTTTTCATTTGCTATTTCATCTGCCTCATTAAGCACACTTACCCCAAGATTACGCTCTGCCGCCCATTCAACAATATCCATCTTAAGTTTATCTGCCACTGTCTCATCATCAACTATATAATATGGTGTATCCGGCATACCTCCTATATTGTCAAAATATTCATAATTTGGAGTTATTACAACAATCGTATTATCAAGATTGTATGAGTCTATATCACTAACACCGCCAAATAACTTTCCCTTTAAAGGCCACGATGCTCCCTTTTTTAAATAACCTGCAATCTCGCAACTTGATTTCTCGTTTTCCTCATAATAATTAAATTGAATTCCTGTTTTATACTCATTCCTATAACTATAGCCCACATATACTACATTCTCACTACCATTTTTTATACTTTGCAGATTATCGCTATCCAACAGCAGATTACCCATATTAGCAATATCTTTTTCTATAACAAGTGTCTTTACAAGTTCACCATTAAGTATCATTTTATTGTTATTAAATCTTCCACAAGCAACAACACCTTTATAATTACGAATATATTGTATAAGCTCATCACCTATCTGAGGAGTATATTCAGGACTCATTAGATTAAGATATTTTACATAATTAACTTTATCCGGATTTACCGCAAACATCGAACTCATTGAATTAATTCTATACTGATTAGAAAAATATCTTGTTGCTATAACATCAGTCATATATATAGATATTGAACTCATAGCAAAAAGCAGTATAATCATTATCTTTTTTTGAAAAATGTCATCAAGCATAAGCTTTAATATATATCTAATTCTCATATTTCTCACTCCCCTATGAACTGCCCTATATGTTCCTGTTTCCACACCTGATACTTTTCATTATCAGATATATTGTAGCAATTATCACCATTCATAAGGTAAGCAAAGCCTGTTGTTTTAGACACTTTTAACACAAGTAAAAACTGACCGCAATCATTCTCCTCTGCCATCTTTTTATAATCTATATAAAATATACTTGTATCTGTTATATCTTTTTCCCCTAAATATACACAACTTACAAAATCTTCATTTGGACAGTCTTTCACCAAAAAATCCTTATATGCTCTTCCATCACATTTAGTTATATCATCAAACCTCTGCTCTATCAGATTATTAGGTATTCCATACACTTGCAGTTTCATCTCTGGATATTCAGGATATAAATCTTTATACAACGCAAAAGTTATACATCCCACATCATATATACCCAATTTGTTAATTCCATTATTTGTTGTTAATGAAAAGGTTTCTTTAATCTGCTTTTCCTGTGTTGGATATACCTCTTCATCAGCATTATATCCCAACATTGGATTGCTCACATATATAAATTGACATCCATAGCTCTTTAATGTTGCTGTCTTTGTGCCATCTGGACGATTATATCCAGAATATTCATATGAAAATACAAATTTAGCATCATCTTCACAATCAAATACCCCAGCAACTTTGGGATTAATTAATGGAGTATATTTCCACACCACTCCATTATCTGTCTTTAACTCATTTACCCAAAATCCACTATCTATAATCCTGTCATCACTGTTGCCTGATGAATTCTTTTCGCTCTCAATATCAGATACATCTTTACCCAATGTATTATTTTCCGTTATTGTTACACTTGGCTTATCTAATTCTATATCTGACTCTGTATTATGAGATGATGTTGTTTCTGTTCCACAACCAGCACTTATCATCATTACCAGAAGCAGTAATATAATATATACTTTTTTCATAAGCTCCACCCCTCCCTTATATGGATATAACTTAGCTTCAATATATTATTTATTGAAGCTAAGTCATATTTTCATTTAATTACCAGCAAGAGGATAATTCAACTCTATCTCTTGCTTCCCCTGAACTTGTCGCATTATTATAAGCGTGTCCATCTTCCATATCATAACTTTCTGCAAATACTGGAATTGTTCCAATTACCCCTAATGCAACTACAACTGCAACTGCATTTCTAACTAGATATGACAATATGGTATAAACATTCCTCTTATACATCACCTTATAACATTTGAAAATGTATCCTTATACATAGTTTTATCTACCGCATTAACGAATATAATTTCGTTCTTTGTTGCATTTTCTCCTATAACAGATGGTATTTCAATAACAATCGCCCAATATGGAGCTATCTCATATCTGGTATTGTAATCTATGCCATCGCTACCTGTTACCTGAGGTATATATTGTAATTCTGCCCGAATAATATTCTGTTCTGACACATAATCATACTTTGTCATTACTATATTTACAGCAATATCATAACTTATAACTTTATCCTTAACATCTTCCTTTGTAATAAAATCATATTGATAAGATGTATCAAGATAGATAAGTCCCTGCTTTCCATATATAACTTTAACCTGTGTTGGTACACCACTCTTTAAAATATTATCAAATGCCACATCTGACATTGCCTGGTTATCAAGCTTTCTTTTAAATATCATACAATAACATTCATCTTCTTTAGTCCAATCATCTAATTCACTTGTCAATTGTAATTTATCTTTAACTTTCTTTTGACTATCAGCATCTATAACATATACATCTGGCTCATCGCATACTTCAATTTCTAATTCTGCGAGAATATTACTAACATCTGCCAAACAATCTTCCTTTGATAAATCATCAAGTTCATCTAACTGATACCAGCTTTCATCATTCATCTTAATTCCATATTGTGTTGGAATATAATATTCATATTTAAGCTGCGTATATAATGCACTCCTGTACCCTATATCACTGCCGCTAATACAATATCCACCATCACTGTATTCATATATGTATCTTAATATATTATCTTCTTTATCTTTTATCTCTCTGCAATTTACTATTGATGTATCATCTTTTCTAAATAATTCTGCATTATTATCTGCTTCTTCTTTATCAACTGCTCTACGAACAGCCTGACTTATATACCATTGGTCTTCATTACCTACATCATAAAGCTTATCCGGTATCTGATTATCCATAACTTCCCCTGGTATAATATTATCTTTCTCTGTTATCAAGCTCATATTATTATCACTTTGATACTTTGCCATATTTATTGTAGAATTTGGCAAAAATAAACCTGCTGATAAGCTTATTAATAATACATCTGCTATTAATGTTAATTTCTTCATAAGCTGCTCCCTTTCTGACTCATCTTCCGTCTTGTTATTATCTCTCAACTAACCTATTATCTTTTGTTTCTCGCACACATTGCTTCTATAGCCAAAAATTATCACATTATTTCACTTCATACAACCCCATTTGCAAAAAACGACTATAGCAGACAAAAAACGACTATATTGACTATTACATTTTATTAGAATAATTTAACCACAAAAAAATCAGATATATATAGTCATCTATAATGACCAATATATCTGATATTAAATACCACTATTTCATTATCAAATAATATTCCCGCTTAAACTTTTAACCGCTAATTATTTTCTTTAAATTCCAGTATTCTCTTCTTAACTTCTTTATATCGTGATTTCGGAACACCCAAATCTATGCCATTCTTTAGGTACACACGATAACTGCTGATGTTATTAACATACATCATATTAACTATATAGCTTTGATGTACCCTTAAAAGATACTTATATTCCTTTAATTCATTCTCTATGTCATCAAGCTTGCTCTTGACAACATAACCACCAAATTCCTTACCATATATATGATATGTAACTTTATGGCCACTGCTTTCTATATAGATAATCTTACTGACATCAACCTCTTTACTGCCAGAGTCACAACTAATAATTCTCTTATCAGAATTAATGTAATTCAGCTTATATAATACTGCGTTCATACATTCATAGATTGAACCTTTTAAATCCATACTATCCTTCAATAAATATCTGAACACATCATACTTATAACCCTTCATATTATAATCTGACATTGTGGTTATAGATATTATTATAACTCTATCCGAATACATTCTTATCCATTCGGCTACTTTAATATTATCTATTCCTGTCATATTAATATCCAGAAATACTATGTCGTAATTCACTATCTTATCTTTTAAACCAATCAGCTCACTGCCCGAACTGTACATATCTATACTATATTGCAATTTATTCTCATTAAGATATTCTTCTAAAAGCCCACTTATATTCTTCACGAACATCTCCTCATTATCACATATAGCTATATTCATCACAATCTACCCCTGTCTATCTATTCTACTCTGCTTTTATATTGTGTGAAATTATGTTCATAACAATACGAATATTTAATTATATAGGTATAATTTATCACGTCATTAATTCAATAACAATATACCTTACAAAAAAAGACTATAAGAAACAAAAAAAGACTATTTACATCTAAAATATCTATAGCTTAAGTTTTGCTTATTGCAGTCCGACATAATAACGCCAGTTTGTATTCTCATACATATCACAAAATGCTGAAATTCCTGCCATCTTCTGCTTAAGTTCATTGACCTTTTCTTCCCCAAGCTCTCTCTTCTCATCAGTCGAAAATGTATACTGCCATCCATTCTCGCCATACTGTGAAAGCATATCATAGCTTGTGTTAAACTCACCCAGAACAAGCTTTTCGTTCAAATACACTAAAGCATCATTATAATCTGCCTTAAACTGTGCAAGTGCCTTATCCCTGTCCTTATATATCTGTACGCCATATATATTGTATGCACGCTCATATACATCGTTGTTATCCAGCTTCTTGTACGCACTTTCATCTACCTTCCTTACAGGTATCAATGGTGCTACAAATACAGCTATTATACCGACTGCCACTAATATCGCTGCCACAATAGATACAATCTTTAAAACATTGCTCTTACCGCTTTTAGCTTTCCCCATAAAAATCCTCCTTTTCATTGATGACATCAACATCTCCTGAAAGCTCTATTCTTTCGTAAATGAATAAAACTCACAACCTTTATAATCTAATACTCCTTTATCTCCTTCTTTAATGTTATCAAATGTCTTCTCATCTACATCAAGTTCAACATCTTTCCCATTGACATCAAAGTACAATCTATAAGCTATTCCCCTATTAGACGTGCTTCCATACCCCGGTGCCGGTCTGTTAGCACCTAACGATGTGTTATATGCCTTTACTTCGCGGTATGCTTCTTTGACTTTGGATACCAGAACTGCATTTTCATTCTTTCTGTTAGCTATAAGCTTCTGATATACAATGTACTTATATACCGAACGAAGTATCCATAATACAAATATTATCGCTATAATATAGCAGACAATTCTGAGCCATAATGGAAATTCTATAACTCTCATATTATTAATTCTTTGTCCCGGACTTTGTATAACTGGCATACGCTGCACCTCCTATTCACTATATACAGTAGTATAGTTTATCTTTTGTATACAACTCACGCTTTATAATGTTTTCTAACACTAATATAGCATTGTATTTATATTTGTGCAATAGGAAAATTAAAAACACCACCCATTAACTTCACGCTAATGAATGGTGTCTTTACATTTTATTAATATCTACATACACCGCCTACTGGTACATTTTCCGCCCTGCAAGCCCTGTACATATTATAATATATTAACTTTCTATACATCATGGTTCTTAACACCACGAAGTCGTGCCATAGCTCGCGCCATAGAGGCTGTCGATACGTGATATTCCATAATGCTCTGTTTCTGTGCAAGCTGTTCCCTCGCTCTTTCAAGCGCCGCCTCAGCTCTGA
>OGZW01003401.1_pt1 | contig 11797 bp, 10 predicted proteins | sample 1577001 | NCBI WGS metagenome assembly OGZW01 (sample SAMEA3541519, study PRJEB24748) | human gut metagenome | biome: human gut; feature: human-associated habitat; material: faeces | place: China | collected 2012
GGTCTTTCACCCACTTATGAGCAAGCTCATATGGGCTTAGACCTTTTGACCCTGGTATCATAAAATATGACAATAACCCAGTAGTCACGACAGCAGGTAAGAATAAGCAGGCCGTAAGCAGACGTCGGTATCATAGCGTCCTAAGGGACGCATTGCGCAAGTACTTTTCACGCTTATGTACCGCTACGCTCTGCGACATGAGCGCATCGTACTAAAGTATGAGCGTGCCGCGTTTCTTACCTGCTGTCGTGACTACGGAGACGCAAAAGCGGCTCCTGGCCCCAATGGAGGCTACGGACTAATTGTATAAATCATACCATCTTCTCTCCTCTGGCACAATTCCAAAAAAAATATAAAATAATTGTTGACATTCCTAGCGGAATAGTATAGTATAAATCCATAACATCCCTATCAGTTAAGTAGGAAATAGAAAACGAACACAATTTTCAAGTATAAGGAGGATTTCATTATGAGTAAGATTTACACATCCGCAACCCAGCTGATCGGACATACACCCCTTTTAAAAGTAAACAATTACTTGAAAGACCAGAACATCGAAGGTGTAGAACTTCTGGCAAAGCTGGAGTATTTCAATCCCGCAGGAAGCGTTAAGGACAGAATCGCACTGGCAATGATCGAGGATGCTGAGAAGAAGGGCATCTTAAAGGAAGGCTCCACCATCATCGAGCCCACCTCCGGCAACACCGGTATCGGTCTGGCAAGTGTAGCTGCTGCCAAGGGCTACCGGACCATTTTAACCCTTCCCGAGACCATGAGTGTAGAACGTCGTAACCTCCTGAAAGCTTATGGCGCAGAACTGGTACTGACCGAAGGTGCCAAAGGCATGAAGGGTGCCATTGCCAAGGCAGAAGAGCTGGAGAAATCCATCCCGGGAGCCGTGATCCTCGGACAGTTTGATAACCCCGCGAACCCCGCTGCACATGCAGCTACCACCGGTCCCGAGATCTGGGAAGACACCGATGGCAAGGTAGACATCTTCGTAGCAGGCGTAGGTACCGGCGGAACCGTGACCGGTATCGGCACATATTTAAAATCCAAGAACCCCAATGTGAAGGTCGTAGCAGTAGAACCTGCGGATTCTCCCGTACTTTCCGGCGGACAGCCCGGACCCCACAAGCTGCAGGGTATCGGTGCCGGATTTGTTCCTTCCGTTCTGAACACCGGTATTTACGATGAAATCTTTACCGTTACCACAGACCAGGCATTTACCACTGGACGCCTGATCGCTCATAAGGAAGGTATCCTGGTAGGAATCACCTCCGGCGCAGCTCTGTACGCAGCAGCACAGATCGCAAAACGCCCTGAAAATGCAGACAAAACAGTCGTAGCACTGCTTCCCGATTCCGGTGACAGATACCTGTCCACCCCGATGTTTGCAGAAGCTTAAGATGAAATTTGCAGAACTGGACAGACTTGCATTCTTGTGTTAGAATGTATGGCATGGTACTAGGAATTCAAGGAATTCGCGCTTTTCTCCCCTTAAAAGCACGAACCTGGAATGGAGGAACTTATGGAACCGATCATTCAGATCAAGAATGTAACAAAAACTTTTATTGGTAAAGATAATCAGGTAGAAGCCCTGAAGGGCATCAGCCTGGATATCAACAAGGGAGATATCTATGGCATCATCGGTATGAGTGGTGCCGGAAAGTCTACCCTGGTGCGTTGCCTGAACTACCTGGAGAAGCCCACCACCGGAACTGTTGTGGTAGAGGATCAGGATCTTTCGACCTTGACAGAGGCGGAACTCCGCAAGGTGCGGACGGGCATCGCTATGATCTTTCAGCATTTTAACCTGCTCATGCAGCGCAGTGTCCTCGACAATGTGTGCTTCCCCATGGAGATCGTGGGTGTGAAAAAACAGGCAGCCAGAAAGCGTGCCATGGAGCTGCTTGAGATCGTAGGACTGAAGGAAAAGGCAGACGCTTATCCTTCCCAGCTCTCCGGTGGACAGAAGCAGCGTGTGGCTATCGCAAGAGCATTGGCCAACACTCCGAAGATCCTGCTGTGTGACGAGGCCACCAGTGCACTGGATCCCACCACGACCAAGGAGATCCTGAAATTATTACAGGATATCAACAAACAGTATGGCATCACCATCGTGATCATCACTCATGAGATGGCTGTGGTACAGGAGATCTGTTCCCATGTAGCCATTATCGATGCCGGAGAACTGGCAGAGCATGGTACTGTGGAGGAGGTATTCTCCAGACCCCAGTCCGCAGCCGCCAGAAAACTGGTATTTATGGTGGATCCCAAGGCAAAGGAAATGTCCGGCAAACGCTGCATCCGCATTGTTTTCACCGAGAATTCTTCTTTCGAGCCTGTGATCGCCAATATGGTGCTGGAGTGCAAGGCTCCCGTTAATATCCTGTTAGCGGATACCAAGGACATCGGCGGTATCGCCCATGGACAGATGATCTTACAGCTGCCGGAGGATGAAATGGCGGCGAACAAGATGGTTCATTATTTACAGGAGAGAAAACTGGAAGTGGAGGAGTTGAGAGACTATGTGGGATAATGCAACGACTATGATGGTGGTGGAAGGCATCTTTGTTACTTTGTACATGACGTTGGCAACAACGTTTATGGGGTATGTGCTCGGACTGCCGATGGGAATTGCCCTGGTAATTACCGCACCGAAGGGACTTCGACCGAATAAGATTATTTATAAGGTATTAGATGTGGTCGTGAATGTTGTTCGAAGCTTTCCGTTTTTGATTTTGCTGATCGTGATTCAGCCGTTGACACGGATCATCGTAGGAAAAAGCTATGGACCGACCGCAACGATCGTTCCGTTGACACTGTCAGCGGCACCGTTTATAGCCAGAATGGTAGAGTCCTCTCTGTTGGAAGTGGATCACGGCGTTATTGAGGCGGCACAGAGCATGGGAGCGAACCTCTGGACCATCATCTGGAAAGTAATGATCGGAGAGGCAAAGACTTCCCTGATCGTCAATGTAACGATTGCCCTGGGTACGATTCTGGGATACTCCGCTATGGCGGGTATCGTCGGCGGTGGCGGACTGGGTGATATCGCAATCCGTTACGGTTACTACCGTTACGATAGCAGCATCATGTGGGTGACTGTGGTATTGCTGATAGTGCTGGTACAGCTGATGCAATATATCGGAATGACGATTTCCAAGAAATTGGATAAGAGAACCCGTTAGGGAAAACGAAAAGATTGAGGCAGATGTAAGGCATCTGATTCAATAGACTAAAATTTTTTACCAAAAGATTTAGGAGGAGAAGTATTATGAAAAAGAAAGTAATCGCTTTGATTGCAGTTGCAGCATTGTCCGTGAGCGTACTGACCGGCTGTGGCAGCAACGAAACAGCTACTCAGACCAGCGAGGCAGCTGCAACAACAGCTAACCAGGAAACCACTGCCCAGACTACCGAGGCAACAGAAAGCAAGGAAGTAGCTGACACCGATACCACTATCAAGGTAGCTGCAAGTGCAGTACCTCATGCAGAGATCCTGGAGGCAGCAAAGCCTCTGTTAGCGGAGCAGGGTTATACTCTGGAGATTCAGATTTTTGATGACTATGTACAGCCTAATTTAGTAGTAGAGTCCGGTGATTTCGATGCAAACTACTTCCAGCATATCCCTTATCTGGAGAGCTTCAACGAGGAGAAAGGTACCCATCTGGTAAATGCCGGCGGTATCCATTACGAGCCCTTCGGACTGTATCCCGGAACCGAGACCAGCTTAGACAACATTGACAATGCAACCATCGCAGTACCCAATGATACCACCAATGAGGCACGTGCTCTGTTACTGTTACAGGATAACGGTTACATCACCCTGAAGGATGGTGTGGGTCTGACCGCTACTACTAAGGATATCGTTGAGAACCCTCACAACATCACCTTCGTAGAGTTGGAAGCAGCACAGGTTCCCAGAACCCTTCCGGAAGTATCCTTCGGTGTCCTGAACGGCAACTATGCTATGGAAGCAGGCCTGACTGTTGCAGACGATGCTCTGCTGTATGAGAGCGATGATTCCGAAGCAGCCGCTACTTATGTAAATGTAATCGCTGTTAAGGAAGGCAACGAGAATCTGCCTAAGATCAAGGCACTGGTAGATACCCTGAAGTCCGATGAGATCAAGCAGTTCATCAATGACAATTATAATGGTGGCGTTATCCCTTACAAGTAAGGTGAAGTGCCAGTAAAGTAATGCGAAAATCCGGAGAGCATTCCATCGAGTAGCATTCATGGGTGCTCTCCTGATTTTTCTGTTGTTTCCACAAATCCTATATGAACTATAGGAAAAAGAAAAATAAAGAAAAAATAAGGTAGAATCTGTGGAAACCATAGAAAGATCGGAGCAGTTTTGAACTGCTTTGGAATAAGCAGGCTGATATTAAAAGTGAAACAGAGCAGGAAGATGCTCGGAAATGAGGATAGGATGAAAATTTCAACCAAAGGAAGATATGCAGTACGTGTCATGCTGGATCTGGCATTGAACAACAACGGAGAGTGTATCAAGGTAAAAGAAATTGCTGCCAGACAGGGGATTTCCGAAAAGTATCTGGAGCAGATCATTGCTGTTTTGAACAAGGCAGGTTATGTAAAAAGCGTCCGTGGTGCCCAGGGCGGTTATCGTATTGCCAAGGATCCGGCAGATTTTACTGTAGGAATGATCTTACGACTGACGGAAGGCTCACTGGCTCCGGTGGCATGTCTGGAGGAAGGCGCTGATATCTGCGAACGATGTGATACCTGTGAGACTCTGGAGGTATGGCAGGAATTGTATGATGCAGTGAACAAGGTAGTGGACGGAGTCACCATTGCGGATCTGGTGGAACGACGGAACAAGCGCCTGGAGAATCTGGATTACTCCATATAAAGATAGGAATAATAGAAGACAATAACGCAGCCCGACAGGAGATCCTGCCGGGCTGTTTTTTGGGTTTGCAGAGAATGAAAGGGGGTCATTCCTGCAGAAAATGTTAACTGGGGGAATGAATGGTTAACAACTCAAGTATATCGAGAGAACTGCCCATTGTCAACGAATGTTGTATGTTGGTTGACAAACTTTCATCGACAAATATCGCGTAATTCGGATTTTCCATACATATAGTAATAAAAACTACATAAAACAACATAAAACACCACGAAATGAAATATAATAGCAAAAACTCATTGCTTTTTACTCCACAACGTGGTAAGCTAAACTCTGCAAACAAGTAGAAAGGTGTATGCGATAATGAGCGAAGCATTTCATATTATATCAGACGGTTCCTGTGATCTTCCCATGGAGCTGACCAAAGAAAAAGACATTACGGTAGTTCCCTTTTATGTATCTTTTGAAGAGGGGAAATACCAGAAGGAAATGATAGAGATCGGTGTCCGTGAGTTCTATCAGGAAATGGTGGATCACCCGGATGTATATCCGAAGTCTTCCATGCCTTCCGTGCAGGATTATGTAGATGCATTTCTTCCTTTTGTCAAGGCGGGAACTCCCATCATCTGCATCTGTATCACCACCAAGTTCAGCGGCTCCATGCAGTCTGCTCTGAATGCAAAAGCGATCCTGGAAGAGGAATATCCCAATGCACAGATTTATGTCTGCGACTCTACTGTGAATACCGTATTGCAGGGCATCTATGTATTGGAAGCGGTACGCCTTAGAGATGCGGGGAAGAGTTACCAGGAGAGTATCGATCGCCTGAATGAGATCAAGAGCTCCGGCAGAATCTTTTTCACCGTAGGAAATATGGAATATTTAAAGCACGGCGGACGTATCGGCAAAGTAGCCAGCGTGGCCGGCAGCCTGCTTGGCATCAAGCCCATCATTACCTTAAAAGAGGGAGAAATCTTCCCCTCCGGTATCGGCAGAAGCCGTCGCAAGACGGTAGATAAAAATATCGATCTGCTGTTAGCATATTTTGCAGAGGAAAAGGCAGATATTGCCAATTACAGCGTCTGCGTGGGATATGGCTACGATTATGAAGAAGCCGTAGAGTTCCGCGACAGACTGGCAGGCAGACTGAAAGAAAAGGGATACGACATCGACACCATTCCCATCATCCAGATCGGTGCCACCATTGGCGTACACACCGGACCTTATCCGTTGGGAATCGGTGTCGTGAAGAGAGCTATTTAAAATTTATTTCACCCTGGCAGGCATTTAATAATTCCTGCACATTTTCAAAAGCATAGTCTGGCAGATATTGGGTATTCGGCTCCCCCTCGGGAGTCAGAATATCCTTTTTTTGTGCCTCGCCGGTGAAGAGAACACAGGTGTCCACACCACCGTTGATGCCGCAGGCAATATCGGTGTACAGACGATCGCCAACCACCAGAGTCTCCTCGGGAGTGAAGCCGGAGACTTCAAGGCAAAGCTTTACGACCTCTTTGCTGGGCTTGCCCAGATAGATGGGCTGTTTGTCTGTGGTGGCGGTGATCATGTCGCAGATGGCACCGCAATCGGGGATAAAGCCGAAGTCGATGGGGCAGCGCAGATCCGGGTTGGTGCCGTAGAAAGGAACATCCTGGGTGAATAAAATCTTGCAGACTTCGGTAAGCTTTGCATAATTTAATTCACTGTCATAGGCAACGACCACGCAGTCAATGCTGTCCTCGCAGACCTCGGTTACCCAGAGGCCATTCTTTCGCAGTTCCGCCACAAAGGAAGCGGTTCCCAGAACGAAGATTTTCTTGTCTGCATAATTCTCCTTCAAAAAACGCAGCGTCATATAGCCGGAGGTGATGAACTGATCCTCCGTGCTGTCCAGGTGAAATGCATCGTGGAATTTTTTCACATAGTCCAGTCCGCTTTTTGTGGAATTGTTGGTAATGTAATAAGCCCTGCCGCCGATGGCCTGAATGTAGCGGAAAAGATCCGCACTTCCCTCATACAAGGTATCGCCTACGGCAATGGTGCCGTCGATATCGAACAGGAAAAGCTTTTTATCTTTCAGACGAGCCAGCTTTGCGGCATCGCTGTAAATGTGCTTCGGGTCAAAAGTATCCATAATTATCCTCATTTCTAAGCATCAAACGCTCAGGTTCATGTTAGCAACGAATATCCCCACTGTCAAGGAAAAGACGGCTTCTGGAGGGAAACGTGAGTGGAATTGCGGAGGCATTTATGGTATGATGGGCATAGGCATGAGCTGTGTTGCCTGTGGCTCTTATGGAATTCGACAGATTGCATACAAGATTGCGCAAGGGACATGGGAAATAGGATGAAGTGATTTAACGACTACAATTAAAAAGGACAACATTACGGTTATGGACGAAAAGAAAGATAAAGGTTTACAGGGAAATGAGAAAATAGAGGAGGCAATTCTGGCATTACAGCAGGAGCCGACAGAAGAACTTCTGGCGCATGCTCTGACGGTGGTGCGCAGACGTATGCGGGAGCAGGGACAGCTTATCGTGGCGGTGGAACCGCCCTCAGCAGATGTGCAGGAAGCGGTGACACAGGCCGCCGGAACTGCCATGCGCCTGCAGGCGGTGCAGACCTCCGATGGGAAAAAATGGTGGTCGGCCTTCACCGGATTTGAGGAAGAATTAAAGGGAAGCGGCAGCGTAATGTCCACTTTTCTCACAGATATGGAGCAGCTGTTCCGCATGACGTTGACTGCCGATGGTATCGAGGGTGTGATCCTGAATCCCTGGAACCGGACGTTGATGTTGGACAAGCGGTTCCTGCATATTATTCTCGGAGAATAGCAAAAGAGGGAGAAGCGGAGCATGACAGAGAGCTATGAACTGCCCGTGCTTTTTACGGACGATGAATGCAAGGCTTATGCCGCATGGGGCATGAAAAAAGAAAAAGTACTGATGCCGTTTGCCCTGATCACTATACTGATCTATATGGTAGCAACCGTGCTGGTAGTGATGAAGGTCTGGGGTGTGCGGGAGGGTGACCATCTGCTGTTCCAGATGCTGTTGTGGGGTGACTGGATTCCGGAACTGACGGGAGCGCTGGCGTTTTTCATGACGATCCTGTTGCTGGGACCGTTGAACTTTATACTGGATAAATTATGGAAAAAACCGGCAGAGCCCATGTGGCTGTGTGTAGTACCGGAGGGTGGAACTGTGAAGGTCACTGCCGTGAGAGGTCTGGAAGGTAATCCCCGGACGCCGGCAGAGATCTATCTACTGACGGAACTGGAAACCTTTTTAAACCCGGCGGACAACACGATCTGCTATCAGAAGAAATGGTATCGGATCGGGGAAAATACCATAGAAAATATTTATCCGCCGGAAAAACAGCATCCATGGATGGATCACCCGGAAAATAAAGCCAGCGGCATCATCGATGTACAGAGACTTATGGAGATCCTGAAAGGGTACGAAGCGTCTCTGAAGGCTGCCCGGAAGGAATGTGAATGGATGGAAAAGCACGGCGGATAGAACGAATAGATGACAGAAAAGCGGATAAAAATTATGACCGGGATAAGATGGCATAAGACAAATCAGGAAAGAGGTAGGGAAAATATGAAACTGATCTCATGGAATGTGAACGGGCTGAGAGCCTGCATGCAGAAGGGATTTCTGGATTTCTTTCAGGAAACGGATGCAGATATTTTCTGCTTACAGGAGACAAAATTGCAGGAGGGACAGATCGCACTGGATCTGCCCGGATATCATCAGTATTGGAATTACGCAGAGAAAAAGGGCTATTCCGGCACTGCAATTTTTACAAAGGAAGAGCCCATACAGGTGACTTACGGCATCGGCGTGGAGGAACATGACCATGAGGGCCGGGTGATCACTGCAGAGTATTCGGAGTTCTATTTTGTGACAGTCTATGTACCGAACGCCCAGAGAGAGCTGACGAGACTGGAATACCGCATGCAGTGGGAAGCGGATTTCCTGGCGTATCTTAAGAAGCTGGAAGAGAAAAAGCCGGTGATCTATGCGGGAGACCTGAACGTGGCGCATCAGGAAATCGACCTGAAAAATGCGAAGACCAACCGTGGCAATGCGGGCTTCACTGATGAAGAGAGAGCCTGCTTTTCGAAGGTACTGGAGAACGGATTTATCGATACGTTCCGCTATTTTTATCCGGACCTGACCGGGGTGTATTCCTGGTGGTCTTATATGTTCCAGGCGAGAGCAAAAAATGCCGGATGGAGAATTGATTATTTCGTGGTATCGGAGTGTCTGAAAGACCGGCTGGCGGATGCGAAGATCCACACGGAAATTTTGGGATCGGATCATTGTCCCATTGAACTGGATCTGAAATAAACGGACAGCATAACGGAGGAGACTTATGAGCTTACGTTTCTGTTTTGGCCCTTCCGGGTCGGGCAAAAGCCACAGAATCTATGAAGAGATCATGCAGCGGGCGGCAGAGGAACCGGGCAGGAATTTCCTGATCATTGTGCCGGATCAGTTCACCATGCAGACCCAGAAGGATCTGGTCATGCGCAGTGACCGGGATGGCATCCTGAATATCGATGTCCTGAGCTTCGGCCGACTCAGCCACCGCATTCTGGAGGAAGTGGGGACCAAAGAGATGCCGGTACTGGATGACACCGGCAAAAGCCTGGTGCTGCAAAAAGTGGCGGCGGATCTGAAGGAACAGCTTCCGGCCATGGGAAGTCTCCTGCACAAGCAGGGCTATATCCATGAGGTGAAAAGTGCGATCTCCGAGTTCATGCAATACGGTATCAGCACACAGGATATGGACAAGCTGATCACCAGTGCACAGAAGCGTGGCGCGCTGGCCATGAAACTGAAAGACTTAAAGACTCTGTACCGGGGCTTTCAGGATTATATCAGGGATCATTTTATCACCACCGAGGAGACACTGGATGTACTGCGCAGATCCCTGTCCAAATCAAAGATCTTAAAGGGCAGTGTAGTGGTGTTTGACGGCTTTACGGGATTTACTCCCATACAGAACCGGCTGATCCAGGAACTGATGCGCGTGTGCGCAGAGACCATCGTTACCGTGACCATTGGAGTGGGAGAGGATCCGTATAAAATGGATGGTGAACAGAAGCTGTTCCATCTGAGCAAGAAGACGGTGGCGGATCTGGAAAAGCTGGCAGCGGAGGCAGAGGTAGAGCGGGGAGAGGATCTCTTTGTCAAGGGGGGGCCCAATCGCTTCGCCAAGGCACCGGCATTACACTATCTGGAACAGAATCTGTTCCGGTATCAGTATGAACCGTATGCGGGAGAACAGCAAGAGATCCATATGTTTGAAGCCCTTTCCCCCAGAGAGGAAGTCCACCAGACAGCGCTGTACATCCGGCACCTGATCAGAGAGCAGGGGATGACCTACCGGGACATTGCCGTGGTCATCGGAGATCTGGAAGGATACGCTTCCTATGTGGAAACAGAATTCGGACAGCTGGAGATCCCATGTTTCCTGGACCGTACCAGAGGGATCGTGCTGAATCCCATGATCGAATATATCAAGAGCGCATTGCAGCTGTATATTAAGGATTTTTCCTATGATACGGTGTTTCATTTTCTGCGCAGCGGCATGTCGGATATTTCCAGAGAAGAGATTGATGAGCTGGAAAACTATGTGATCCGCACCGGGGCGAGAGGCTATCGGACCTATAGCCGTCTGTTTACCCGCAGAACGGAAGAACTGCAGGAAAATGCGGAGGGGAGCGAACAGGCGGAAGAGAAGACCATGGAGCGTCTGAACCGTATCCGGCAACAGTTCATGGATGCGGTGGAGATTCTGCACATGGGAAGCCAGGAAAAGGCTGGAGACTATGTCAGCCATCTGTACGATTTCCTGGAACAGAATCAGGTGCAGCAAAAGCTTTTGAACTATCAGCAGCAGTTTGAAAAAGAGGGAGACTTATCCAGAGCCAGAGAGTATGCACAGATTTACCGGCTGGTCATGGATCTGCTGGATCAGGTCTATGAACTGTTGGGAGAGGAAAAAATCTCCAGACAGGAATTTGTGGATATTTTAGAGGCCGGTTTCGGCGAGATCACTGTCGGTACGATCCCTCAGAACGTGGATCGTATCGTGGTGGGCGATATGGAGCGAACCCGTCTGAAACAGGTGAAGGTATTGTTTTTCCTGGGAGTCAATGACGGAAGTATTCCGAAAAATGCTTCCAAGGGCGGGATCATTTCGGATATGGATCGGGAATTCCTGATTGAATCCGGGACAGAGATGGCACCCAGCCCGAGACAGCAGATGTATATCCAGAGATTATATCTGTATCTGAATATGACCAAGCCCTCAGAACAGCTGTATCTGTCCTATGCCAAGGTAAACAGTGAAGGAAAGGGCATAAGACCGTCCTACCTGATCGATACGGTGCGGAAGCTGTTCCCGGCAATGAGCGTGGAGTATCCCCAGAACCGCAGCCGACTGGAACAGATCGAGGGCAGACAGGAAGGTGCCAGATATCTGGCGGAGGAACTGCGGGAATATGTGGAAGGAACCCTGCCGGAAGAAGATGAATTCAACACCGAAGTTATCAAGGACGGCATCATTAAAAATGGGATCATCTATGGCCCTAATGGTTCTGGTAAAACAAACTTTGGGTTAGCACTCTTTGATATTGTAAACCATCTTGGTCAGAAATGGAGAAAATTGGATTACTACGCCAATTTTGTATATGTAGGAAAACTAAATGTCCCGGTGGAATTTGAATATGTATTCAAGGATGCTGACAGAATAATCAATTATTGCTACTCAAAAAATAATATCGGGCAGCTTTTGACGGAAAAACTATCCGTCGATAATATATTAGTATTCGAACGAACCGCTCGTATCGTGTCCGGCGCTTGGACAGTCACAGATGGCCACACCGATGGCAGGATACTC
>OGZW01003402.1_pt1 | contig 11797 bp, 9 predicted proteins | sample 1577001 | NCBI WGS metagenome assembly OGZW01 (sample SAMEA3541519, study PRJEB24748) | human gut metagenome | biome: human gut; feature: human-associated habitat; material: faeces | place: China | collected 2012
AGGGGGGTTCGATTCCCCCACGGGCTACAAGTAAAAAGAATAAAGAACTAAAAAAATAGATTAGTCGAAATGGCAAATCACAAATCATCACTGAAGAGAATCAGACAAGAAGAGACAAGAAGACTTCATAACAGATATTATGGTAAGACCATGAGAAATGCTGTTAGAAAACTTCGTGCAACTACTGACAAAAAAGAAGCTGTTGCAATGTATCCTGGCATCACTAAGATGTTGGACAAGTTAGCTAAAACAAATGTTATTCACAAAAACAAAGCTAACAATCTGAAATCTAAGCTGGCTCTTTACATCAACAAGCTCGCTTAATAATAGAAAAACAACAATTCTATATAGCATTTAGGCTGAACTTTTAAGTTCGGCCTTTTGTGTTTATAAACCATTGAATATCAGATTACTTTCCCATTCACTAATTCCGCTTTTATTCTGCATTTTTCGCCTCCGAAACTTCGCCAACTCGACAATTTTCACTATATTTGCTCTGTTATTATAACTTAGAAAGGCAATTATGAGCGAAGAACAAATCACTCCCAATAACGGGTCTTATTCTGCGGATAGTATCCAAGTATTGGAAGGTCTTGAAGCAGTGAGAAAACGCCCTGCGATGTACATCGGTGACATCAGCATAAAGGGACTTCACCACTTGGTATACGAAATCGTTGATAACTCCATTGACGAGGCACTGGCCGGGTATTGCGACCACATCGAAGTGACAATCAACGAAGATAATTCAATCACCGTACAGGACAACGGACGTGGTATTCCGGTCGACTATCATGAAAAAGAAAAGAAGTCGGCACTGGAAGTAGCGATGACCGTTCTGCACGCCGGAGGTAAGTTCGACAAAGGGTCGTACAAAGTTTCCGGAGGTTTGCACGGTGTAGGTATGTCTTGCGTAAATGCACTGTCAACACACATGACTACACAGGTATTCCGCAATGGTAAAATCTATCAGCAGGAATATGAAATTGGTAAGCCGCTTTATTCTGTAAAAGAAGTGGGTGTATCGGATATTACAGGAACCCGCCAACAATTCTGGCCGGATGATACAATCTTTACCGAAACGGTGTATGATTATAAAATACTGGCTTCACGTCTGCGTGAGCTGGCATACCTAAATGCAGGTCTCCGCATTTCACTGACCGACCGTCGGGTAGTGAATGAAGAAGACGGTAGCTTCAAGAGTGAAGTATTCTATTCCGAAGAAGGGCTGAGAGAGTTTGTACGCTTCATCGAGTCTTCACGTGAACACTTGATCAACGACGTTATCTATCTGAACTCTGAGAAGCAGGGAATACCTATTGAAATAGCCATCATGTACAATACAGGATTCTCCGAAAATGTACATTCCTATGTCAATAATATCAATACAATCGAAGGAGGTACGCATCTTGCCGGTTTCCGCCGTGCACTGACCCGTACGCTGAAGAAGTACGCCGAAGACAGCAAGATGCTGGAAAAGGTGAAAGTTGAAATCTCGGGAGACGACTTCCGCGAAGGTCTGACTGCCGTTATTTCCGTTAAAGTTGCCGAACCACAGTTCGAAGGACAGACCAAAACAAAGTTGGGTAACAACGAAGTAATGGGTGCCGTAGACCAGGCTGTCGGTGAAGTTTTGGCTTACTACCTGGAAGAACATCCAAAGGAGGCAAAAACGATTGTAGACAAGGTAATCCTTGCTGCCACAGCACGCCACGCAGCAAGAAAAGCCCGTGAAATGGTACAACGCAAGTCTCCGATGTCCGGAGGCGGTCTGCCGGGTAAACTGGCCGACTGTTCGGATAAAGACCCCTCAAAATGCGAATTGTTCCTCGTCGAGGGAGACTCGGCAGGTGGTACTGCCAAGCAAGGACGTAACCGTATGTTCCAGGCCATCCTTCCGCTACGCGGTAAGATTCTGAACGTCGAAAAAGCGATGTATCACAAAGCACTGGAAAGCGATGAAATCCGCAATATATATACGGCACTGGGTGTCACTATCGGAACAGAAGACGACAGCAAAGAGGCTAACATCGAAAAGCTGCGCTATCACAAGATTATCATCATGACCGATGCCGACGTCGATGGTTCTCACATCGACACACTGATCATGACATTCTTCTTCCGTTATATGCCGCAGATTATTCAGAACGGTTATCTATACATCGCTACTCCCCCGCTCTACCTCTGCAAAAAGGGTAAAGTAGAAGAGTATTGCTGGACAGACGCGCAACGCCAGAAGTTTATCGATACCTATGGCGGCGGTCTGGAAAATGCGGTTCATACACAGCGCTACAAAGGTTTGGGTGAAATGAACGCCCAGCAGTTGTGGGAAACAACAATGGACCCCGACAACCGTATGCTGAAGCAAGTAAACATCGATAATGCCGCCGAAGCCGATTACATCTTCTCCATGCTAATGGGTGAAGACGTAGGTCCGCGCCGCGAGTTTATCGAAGAGAATGCAACATATGCGAATATCGATACATAATTTTAATATTACGTTTTTATAAACCAACCTCACATCTTACAACGAAGAAGCGTCGGCAAGCGAAGGAAAATCCTCCGTGTCGGCGCTTTTCTATGTCTTAATAAAACCTAACAGTTAAATCTTTTTCCGGTCAAAATCACTATCTTGCCGAAAATGAAGGAGGACACTTATGAAAACGACTACCCCAAATCCTGTATTTGCCAAGATCAGGCTCTATCTCAGAATTCTGGCATCCTGTGTGATTGTCACTTGCCTGTTCCTGATTATTATCCATCCGGAGGCATGGATTACTCCGGCTTGCATTATCGTAGCTATGATCTGCCTATTATTTCTTCTGATACGATCCAAACACAAAGAGTCGAGGAAATGAAAGAAATATCAGATCATATCATGCGCCTTTAATTCCTTCACTGCGACTTCCAGTTCCTGGTACCACTTCTCGCCGAATTTACGGATCAGAGGTTCTTTCAAGAATTGGTAGACAGCCACATTTTCTTTTTTCCCCAGCAACACAGCCGCCTTACACACATCCCAACGATGATAGTTCACCGCCTTATAAGGTCCGTAATCTCCAATCCGGATGGGATAGAGATGGCATGATACCGGTTTGTAAAAGTCCGTCTTGCCATCCCGATAAGCCTTTTCGATGGCACAGTAACAACATCCTTTCTCGTCATAGCAAGTAAAGACGCAATCCTTATTATTAACAATAGAAGTCACCAGATCACCTTCCTGATCCGTGTATACCACTCCTTGCTTCTCAATGACAGCACGTGCTTCCGGCGACAGCTCTTCCCATATTATCGGCAGAACCTCTTCCAGCTTTTCCACTTCATCCAACTCTACAGGCGCCCCTGCATCCCCTTCAATGCAACATTCGCCCTTACAGGCGTCCAAATTACAAAGGAACTTTTCCCGAAGGACATCGAAGCTCACTACTACATCTTCTATCTGAATCATAATTTCATTCTTATGTTAAGCCCACAAAAGTACGAAAAAGTAGTAAAAGAGATTTTAAATTACTGCATTTGTATGTAGTAAACACTAAAAAATCATCTATGAGAGCACTATTCTGGATATTATTAATTGTCTCTTCGAACTGCTGGGAGCAAACTTGGAAAGAATTTAACCCTACATTGGGTAAAACAATCGACCTAAGTAGAGAAGGAGAAAAAGCATTCATCAAAGGACTTGAAAATGATGAACTCATTGATGGAAAAGACAATTACTAAAAAAACTAGAGACATTATGAATGTTAGTCAAACTAATGGATGACGGACTTTACAGAGTTTTTTGCTTTCTCTTTTATCCATTCTACTTTAGAAGATGGTACTTTCACCTTTTTCTTCAAAATAATTTCTGCAATTTGAATTGTTTTCTTTTCTTCCCCCTTCAACTGATACAACTTCATTAATTCATACAATGGGACAAATCGAGCCGGGCACATCAAAGAAGCTAACTTCAAATGCTTTTCAGCGTTATCATATTGAGTCGTATTTATACAATTATCAGCCATCAGCAATTGTAAATTATAATCAGCCCAAAGTTCACTACATTGCTCTGCCATCTCTTGACTTTGATTGTAATATTTTCCATAATTAAGTTCAGCAGCATAATTATAGAGAAACAAATAATTGTCTCCTAATTTAGGCAACAACTCATTATAACGAGCAAAAGTCATATCTGTTTGCTTTATTAATGAAAATTTAGCCGTGCGGTTCCATGCTGTGGTATAGAGTATATGTCGGGTTATATAAATGAAAGCCGCCAATGACAAACCGATTATCAACAGACACATACTTCTCCGAAGCCATTGAGGATATTTAGCTATATATCCGGCGTGAAAAATAATAACATATATACTGTATATCATCATCACCCATACAAAAGGATAAGATAGCGGATAAGAAAAGCAAGCAAAAACAGCAATGCCTATCAAGCAAACGGTTGCAATATTAGTTTCGAGACAAGAATTACGTCGATAACATTTCCACAAAAAATAAACAAAAGTAAGAAAAAGAAGAAAACCTATTAGACCATAATTTACAACCAACAATATATATTCATTAAATGGATGTTTAACATCACCTGCTAACATCGCATATTTATTATCAGTATCTCGCGCAAAATATTCAGCCTGATAATTCATATAATTAGCCAAAAAGCCTCCACTTCCATATCCTGTAACCGGGTTGTCTTTTATCATTAGCGCGGAACATTTCCAAATGAGCAGACGACCGTCTGCCGAGGAAAATCATCATAGTCGATTCTATCGGAGACATTTATTATATAACAACCGTCTGCCGAGTCTTTTTTAAAGAAATACAGCAAAGTTACAAATACCGGAAATAGTAATAAAAGTAACAACAAATATTTCTTTCGAGAACCTATTTCTGTTTTCTGTAAAAAACAAACAATACACATTACCGCAATACTTAATATCCCTGTTCGTGAACCGGACAATACAACAACTATTATAACACATAGCCCGGCAAGAATAACACTCCCCCTTATTAGTTTTGAACAATAATGCATATAAATATAAAACACTGCAGGAAATCCAGCACAAAGGGAAGCGGCATATCCGGCAGGATTATCGAAACTGCCACTAAGACCTAAATAAGAATGAAATGGAATAATATGAGTATATTGCAATATCCCATGCATCGCTAAAACAACATCAGATAGAAGAACAATGATATAGAAAGATGGCAGTAACTTATTCAGACTCCATGAAAAAGAGGACATACTAAAAGTACTGTTTGCTATTAGAAATAGTAATAAAAGGATAATGGAAGCATACCATTTATCCCCTATAGTAATAATCGGACTCTCTATCTGCAAGAATAGAGAATTGGCACATAAAAGAAATGCCAGTATATAGAGAACCTTATATCTCATACCAATCTTAGGCAGCAGTCTCCTTCCAGTCATTTTGTTAAAGTATTATCATCACATTTTATTTTCAACTTTAAATTTATTATTTCATTTTATCTCAAATTCTCTTGTTTCGTACACCATTTCTCCTTCCTCTGTCAAGCCCTCAATTACCACTTTATATGTGGTAGCCTTATCTGCTGAATAAAATAAAAAATCACATTCTCCTGATGAATCTGTTTGTAAGCTAGGATTCCAATAAAGTGTAGAACGAAAATCCGGTATCAACGCATTATCCTTATTGCCTTTATCATATTTGGGAGAATAGAAAGCTACTGGTTCTTGGTATCCTCCAGAGGGATAAACATCCGTTTGAATATCATCAAGCTTGCCATAGCCCTTAAATCGTTGTTCAATAGAACATAAATGTAATAAAGGATCCAATATTACGCCTGGATAAAGTACTAATTCAAGAATGGCAACAGAAGTATGCTGCTCATATTCCCATAAATACAAATAAGGCTTTAGGATTTTTTTTCTATCAATACTATTTAAAGAAATAACTTGAATATCACTCAATGACAAATAATTAAGAATTCCAGCATTGGAATGCATGTTACCATTTATCATTAACACAAGAGGCATATCTTTATAAAAACATGCCCAAGCATTCATTATCTTCACAGAAGCTTTACAAGATCCTTTCATTGTTGAGGTATAATATGGATATTTGAATTTAACTCCCATATAGTCAACCAATTCCCACATATTCTTAAATTTAAACTTTGCTATCTCCCTTAAGGTCAATCTCTTATTCAGTAATTTGGATTTAACCGTCACCTGATTTAATAAATAATCACTCATACCAACCGGATACACCATATCCCGCTGAATTCCACCGGATATTTCTGACAGAAACGGCTGTGGCACTGTTTTGTCTGACAGAATATACAGTTGGTCCTTATCGAGAATTATTTCTGCCTTATTACGCCCATAATTTTCACCTTTCCGTATGAACCGCTTGCCTATCATCCCAATAGGAACGCCTTCCGCAAACTCAACACTATCCACTCGAAACGCTCCATCTTGACCAAGTTTTATTACCCTATTAAGACCGAACTCCAAATTCCTCACGTACACATCATAACGGCTTTTACCTTCTCCTTTCTCATTTTTCAGCCTTCCTGATAAGGAGGTAAACTTCTCCGGCTCCATTACAGGTCTTTCAAAGTTTCCTTTTATAATCTCCGGCAATCGGTATCTCTTCCATCCGTGTATCATAAGAAGCAAGTCCAGTGCCTTTTCAGCCTCGGGATTATCCGTTTGCAAATAAAAAGACGGAGTTTCAATTCTCCCCTTCAGTTCGGATGAAAGCAGCAAAGTAGACAAAATAGAATGTGTGGTATCCGCAACTGCCATGGACTTGTCTGTGATTGCAACAGAAAGGTTACCCTTTACAGGATTGCCATTCATATCCGTAAGCAACAGGCTCGTGCGAACCGGTGTTCTTTTTCCATAACTGTTTTTATCATTCTCCATTTTACACACAATGGTCTTCCGGTAAGGAATAAAACCCAGCCTTTCACTTAATACATTATAATTCTTATCCAACAACAGACATTGAACGATTCCGGACGGATACTGATCTTTTGCAATAGTGATTATGTCGCCTTTATCGGACAGTAACCATCGCGCACAAATCATTTTTCCACGTACATGCGCCAGCAATAGAAGTTTCTCGTGAGGTGAATGTAAAGCGGAATTTATGGATATCTGTATATCTTTTTTTCGACTCTGCACAACGATTCCGTATGCTGATTCCTGCACTTGTGGCAGTTCAAAGATTTTTCTTATACCCTGTTTATTAAGCACTTGCACGCTATACTTTTTTCCACTTTTGGGAGTAAAGGTAAATGCACCCATTCCGGCATACAGAGTTTTACTCTCTGCCATCACATTCCCCTGTTCATCTATCAATTGTAAGGTGGCATCTATGCTATTGCCACTAACATCCAGCACTTTATAAGCAGTCCGACAAGGCGTATCTGCCAACAAGTGTCCCCCCTCCGGGTAAAAAGTGACATCATAATCCTCCATCCCCGTACTGATAGCGGCATATTGTCGAAAAGTATTGTTTCGGACATCGGTCATATCCAGCCGCACACATGCGTCGGGAGTTACTTTTTTATTGCGAATGCTCAGCTCTATTTTTTTTTCTTTATCCAGTTTGACAGAGACTGCTTTTCCCTTATCGCAAACAGCTTTCACTTTTTTCAACGGGATTTGCTCCTGCCTGTTATTCCAAAGTTGAAGTTGCAATTCTGTATTTTCTTCATGTGATGATGTTTTGCTGCAAGCTTTCAAGTGCGTAGTCTCCCAATTACTTGCCATCGCGATGCAGACTTCCCTTTTAAATACCAGCTGATTCTTTTCCGAAAGCATATAGCGGGTATAAGCAAGAAGAGCATACTTTCCACCTGGCAGACCTTCGGGGAGGGAGATATATCCATGAAATTGATTCATATCATCCGGTCTAACTTTTGCCCTACCCACTGTTTCATTCTCCGGATTGACCAGTTCGACATATACATATCGGCTTAGCCGAATAGGAATATGAGAAGACGCATTGACCATGTAGGCTTTGAACCACAAAGTGTCTCCGGGAAGGTAGCACGAACGGTCGATGTGAATATGCAATTTTTCCTTGGGATAGATACGAAACTGTTCTGTCATACAATGGGCAATAGTATCGAATGATACTATTGTCTGTGCAGACAGGGAGTGGACGGTCAATGAAATCAGGGCAAAGCAGCAGATTTTCTTATATTTATTTATTAAATCCTTCATAATAATCAGTTTAACCAACGACCAAAACAATCATTCCATTAAATATACCAAACAATGAATAGGATACTTGAAATTAAACCTCCTAATTCTTTATTCGATACAATGTAAATAAAGAGAATTTTAAAACTTCAAATTGAATATAATCTCTTAAGTTCCTTCATTAAAGAAGTTATAATACAAGTCATATTACCAAAAAGTCTCATGCCAACTAAGACTAGCATTCCACTCTTGTGCTACAGGTAGCCATGTAAGCATTAGCGTATAATCATAATTTTCATCAACCGAATAAATCTGCCAGCCCGAATATCTAGAAACAGTTATATTTATACTAAAATAAAGACTACCTTTACTATAGCCTGTATTAGGATTGATATCTGGAAAACCACATATATACTCAGGGTCTCTAGTAGTAAAAGTGCAATTCACATTATCGGATTTCCAATATCCTGCAATATCTTGCCAGCATTCAATCTCAATGTCTCGAACTGTATAAGTTGCCCAATGTGTAAAATCGAACTCTTCCTTGTAAACAGTTCTTGTTCTTGAAAAATTCTTTTTTTCAGAATTACATTTAACTTTCACTACCAAATGACCATCTGGCTTCAGCTCTATATTTTCTGAAGGTATTTGAATCGAACCGGAGCGTTCCCTATTTTTATACGCTGCTAAAAAAAGAGATGCCTCCTTTTCAGTCATTGGAGGATTAACTGGTTTACTACTAAGTTTTTCCACTTTAAACCCCGCTTCTCTAAACATTTCTGCTACTCTATCTTCTTCACTTAATTCCGTATTATCTTCTTCGAAATTAGAAATACAACCCTGCATAAAAAGGCAGGGTATCAAAGCAGTTAAGAGTACTAATAACAATTTATGTTTCATCTTTATGATTTTTAGAATAAGTTATGAGCTAATTTAATTTTACATACCGAATCAAGTATCTGCATCTCATACAAATCTTAGACAGTAGCCCACCGTCTATCTTGCAAAAGCATAATCTTTACATTTAAATTTATTGTTTCATTTTATTACCAACTCTCTTATTTCGTACACTATTTCTCCTTCCTCTGTCATACCTTCAATCAACACTTTATATGTGGTAATCCTGTCTGCGGAATAGAAAGAAAAATTACATTTCCCTGATAAATCTGTTTGTAAGTTAGGATTCCAATAGAGTGTAGAGCGAAAATCCGGTATCAACACATCATTATTATTACCTTTTTCATATTTAGGAGAATAAAATGCTATCGGTTCTTGATATCCTCCAAAGGGATAAACATCCGTTTGAATATCAAGTTTGCCATAACCCTTTATACGTTTATCAATGCCATTAACATATTCTAAAGATTCAACATCAACATCAGAATGAAGTTTTAATTCAAGAATGGCCACTGAGGTATGGTGTTCATAGCTCTGTGCATAGCTGTATAATCCCAAAAACTTTTCTCTACCAATACTATATAAATGAATCGCGCAAAGATCACTCAAAGATAAATAGTTAAAAATCCCAGGATCCAGAAGTGGGATATAGCCGTTTACAATTAATGCAAGTGGCATATCTTTATAAAGACACTTCCAACTACCCCACAATGTGACACCAATATGACAACGTCCTTGCATTAATGAATCAATGAATGGATAACTAAATTTAATACCTAAATATTCAGCCAATTCCCACACATTCTTTAATTTAAGTTTTGCAATCTCCCTTGAATTTAAACTCTTATTTAGTGCATCCGACTTAACTGTCACCTGTTTTAAGAAATAATTACTCATACCAGCCGGATATATTATATCCCGCCGGATACCACTGGACATTTCCGAAAGAACAGGTTGTGGAACTGTTCTGTCGGAAATATTATATGTCTGTTCCTTATCCAGAATTATTTCTGTTTTACTACGCCCGTAAGTTTCTCCTTTCCGTATAAATCGCTGGCCGATCATTCCGATGGGAGTACCTTCCGCAAATTCAAGACTATCGAGCCGGAATGCACCATCCGGACCGGGGGTTATCGTCTTATTCAGTCCGAATTCCAGATTTCTCACGTAAACTTCATAACGGCTTTTACCATCACCTATCTTATCTTTTAGCCTTCCGGATAAGGAAGTAAATCGCTCCGGCTCCATTGCTGGTTTCTCAAAGTTACCTTTTATGATCTCCGGCAGTCGGTATCTTTTCCATCCGTGTATCATAAGAAGCAAGTCCAATGCCTTTTCAGCCTCAGGATTATCCGTTTGCAGATAAAAAGACGGAGTTTCAATTCTCCCCTTCAGTTCGGATGAAAGCAGCAAAGTAGACAAAATAGAATGTGTGGTATCCGCAACAGACATGGACTCGTCTGTGATTGAGACAGAAAGGTTACCCTTTACAGGATTGCCGTTTACATCAACAAGCGACAGATTCGTGTGAATCAGTTCCCTTTTCCCATAGCTATCCTTGTCATTTCTCACTTTACACATTATAGCCTTTCGATAAGGAATAAAACCCAGCCTTTCGCTTAGCACATTATAATTCTTATCCAACAGCAGACATTGAACGATTCCGGACGGATATTGATCTTTTGCAATAGTGATTATGTCGCCTTTATCAGACAGTAACCATTGCGCACAAATCATTTTTCCACGTACATGCGCCAGCAATAGAAGTTCCTCGTGAGGCGAGTGTAAAGCGGAATTTATGGATATCTGCATATCTTCTTGATGGTCTTTTATGACAATTCCATAAGCAGATGATTGCACCGGAGGAAGTTCAAAGACTTTCTTTACCCCTTGTTTGTTGGATGTTTGTACGATATACCTTTTTCCACTTTCCGGAGTAAAGGTAAATACTCCCATTCCGGAGTGCAGCGTTTCACTTGTTGCCATTACATTTCCCTGTTCATCCATTAATTGCAAGGTAGCTGCTATACTATTACCACTAACATCAAGCACTTTATAAGCTGTTCTACAAGGGGTACCCTCCAACAAGTAGCCTCCCTCAGGATAGAACGTGACATCATAATCTTCTGTTCCTGTACTTATCGCAGCATACTGTCTGAAAACGTTGTTCCGGATATCCGTCATATCGATTCGCATACAAGCCTCGGACGTCACTTTTTCATTTTGAATACGCAACTCTATCTTTCCTTCGTCATACAGTTTTGCAGAAACCGGCTTCCCCTTGTTACAAACGGCTTTCACTCTTTTCAAGGGTATCTGTTTCTGGCTATTGTCCCAAAGCTGGAGTTGCGCACCCGTGATTTCACCATGAGGTGACAAGATATTCGCTTTCAAGTGTGCAGTCTCCCAATTGCTTGCCAGGGCGATGCAGACGTCCCTTTTAAAGACAGGCTGATTCTCTTCAAAAAGCATATAGCAGGTATAAGCTAGCAGGGAATAGTTTCCACCGGGCAGATCCTCGGGGATAGAGATGTATCCATGAAACTGATTCATTTCATCCGGTCTGATTTTTACCCTGTCTATTGTTTCATTCTCCGGATTGACCAATTCTACATATACATATCGGCTCAACCGGATGGGAATATGAGAAGACGCATTGACCATGTAGCACGTCATCAACTACGGATTGCCCGATGACACCGAGAGTTATAC
>OGZW01003406.1_pt1 | contig 11784 bp, 10 predicted proteins | sample 1577001 | NCBI WGS metagenome assembly OGZW01 (sample SAMEA3541519, study PRJEB24748) | human gut metagenome | biome: human gut; feature: human-associated habitat; material: faeces | place: China | collected 2012
CAGAGAAAATGCTGAGTTTACCGGCTGGACTGACCCGAACGGCGTGCTGAAGCCTGACCAGCTGACAGCAAAAGAAGTCACCTTTACCATGCCGGGCAAGAGCGTGACTCTGACCCCGAATTACAAGCAGTACTACACCATCACCTCGACCGACGATGTTACAATCAAGGTGGACAATGACAGAAGTACGGCAACGGCAAAGGCGCTTGAAGGACAGCATATTGTGGCGCTGGCCAATAAAAAAGACGGCTACGTCTTTGAAAATTGGGAAGTGGACGGCGTTACGCTGAACACTAGCAACAGCGTGAACTACACGAACTTCGAGATGCCTGCAAACAATGTGACTCTGACCCCGAACTACGCAAAACTCCATGCAATTGAAGTGGTAAATGGTACGGCAGATATCACCTCGGCAAAAGAGGGCACGAAAGTTACCGTTACTGCGAATCATCGTCCAGGCTATGAGTTTGCCCGCTGGGTGATTCTCGAGGGCGAAGCGGAGCTGGAAGACGAAAAGAACAAGACTGCGACTGTTACCGTGAAGAACACGAACGTGAAGGTGAAGGCCGTTTACAAGGAACTCCACGGCATCTCCATTGAAGGCGGCTCCTTTACCGTCAATGGCGACACCGCAGAGACAGCCAAAATGGGCGACGCCATCGTTGCAACGGCAGACTCTGCCCCCGCAGGCCAGAAGTTCAGCCACTGGGAAGTGACCGGTGTGGACGGCCTGACGGAGGAGCAGCTGAAGAACGTGCCCCTTGAGTTTACGATGCCCAGAGGGGAAGTGACCCTGAAGGCTGTGTTCAAGACTCTGCACAAGATCGACGTGAAGTTCAGCACTGCAGACAAGGACACCGCCATTGAGGGCGAGACCGTTAAGATCACGGCAGAGAGCCGCCCGGGCTATGTGTTCGACCGCTGGGAAGTGAACAACGGCGATGTTGCTGTGGCTAAAAAGAATGAGGAAGAGACCACCTTTGTTATGCCGGATGAGCCTGTGACCGCCGTCGCAAAGTATAAGAAGCTGCTGGGCATCACGGTGAACAGCGGCAAGGCTTATGTGGAAGATGATGTGACCGATGCAGCCCTGAAGGGTAAACCTGTTGTCATAAAGGCCGACAAGATCAAAGGCAAGCTCTTTGACCACTGGAAGATCGTGTCTGGAGACGTGATCCTGGATAATTGGCGCGCACCTGAGACGAAGTTCATCATGCCGGAGACCGCTGTGGAAATCACGGCCGAATACAACGATCTGCATGCCATCACCGTGAACAACGGCACTGCCAATGTTGAAGAAGCTGTCATCGGCGACACTGTTAAGATCAAGGCAGAGAGCCGCGAGGGCTATGTGTTCGACCGCTGGGAAGTGAGCTACGGCGATGTTGCTGTGGCTAACAAGAATGCGGAAGAGACCACCTTTACCATGCCCGACAGCATGGTCGTGCTGACTGCAAGATATAAGGCACTGCAGTCCATCACGCTGGAAAACGGCAAGGCCCATGCAGGCGGTGAGGAGATCACCACTGCGAAGAAGGGCACCGAAGTCGCCATCAAGGCAGACGATCTTAACGGCAAGGTCTTCGACCATTGGGAAATCGTCTCCGGCAATGTGACGCTGAAAAATGCAAACAAGGCCGAAACCACCTTTACCATGCCGGCCGAGTCCATCTCGCTGAAGGCTGTGTACAACACCATCCACAGCATCAACACGAATGAGTTCTGCACCGCAGACCCGGCAAGTGCTATCAAGGGCACTGAGATCACCGTCACGGCAGAAACCCGCGAGGGCTATGAGTTCGACGGCTGGGAAGCCTCCGACGGCGTGAAGCTGACCGAGGACGGAAAGTTCACCATGCCCGATCATGATGTGACCATCGAGGCAAAGTATAAGCAGTACCACAGCATCGAAGTGTCCAAGGGCGTGGCCACGGACGCAGAGGGCAACCCCATTTCCAGCGCATTGGAAGGCACCGAGATCTGGATCGAGATCGACCGCGAACAGCGCAACCCGGACGAGTTCGAGTTCAAGCACTGGGAGAGTGGCCCGGAAGATCTGGAAATTGCCAACCGCAAGGCAGAGCGCACCAGCTTCACCATGCCGGACGAGGATGTGACCGTGGAAGCAAAGTTCCTGCACCTGCGTGAGATCACCGTCCATGACGGCACCACTTATGTGGAAGGCGAAGAGGGCGGCATCGCAAAGGCCGGCCAGACCGTTACCGTCAAGGCGGATGAGATCCCCGGCCTGAAGTTCGACCACTGGACGGTGGATTCCGGGAATGTTACGCTGACCACTGTGGACGAAGCAACCGGCGAAGCAACCTTTGAAATGGTGAACGAGCCTGTGGAGCTGACCGCCCACTACAAGGCAATGGTCACCGTGTTCAGCGACCCGGCCAAGTTCAGTGAGGACACCGGCGAAGAGTCTGTGATCGAATGGGCAGATGTCGGTGAGATGGCAAACATCACCGCAGAAATCGACGAAGCAACCTTCCACGGTATGGTGTTCGACTACTGGGAAATCGTGACCCCGGCAGACCTCAAGACCGAGAACATCGAGAGCCAGACCATCGAGTTTGAAGTACCGAAGAGTGAAGTGAAGCTCGTGGCTCACTGGAAGAGCGACGCGCTCAGCCCCATTACTGACCCGGATGCTCCTCCGTTGGACCCCGATTTCGACGTTGACCCCGTGGACGACGGCTCCGGCGCAGGCGGCGCAGGCGCTGCCATTGCAGGCGTTGCCATCGGCGGCGCAGCAGTCTGGGGCGGCTACGAGATCGCCACCCGCGTCATCCTGAACGACCTGCTGCCTGCAGGCGCGGCCATCCCCGCAAACCGCGGCCAGCTGGCACTGCTCATCTGGACTGAGAAGGGCAAGCCCGAACCCGCCGCACAGCCCGCCTTTGCAGACATCACCGATGCCGAGCAGGCCAAGGCCGCTCAGTGGTGCGTGGAGCAGGGTCTGCTGGATGCACGGGAAGGCAAGTTTGAATCGGACGGTTGGATGCCCAAGTTCAAGACCATTGAGATCTGGAACAAGGCGTTCCCCAAAAAGTAACCTCTGAGCGCTTCCTCCGTAAAGCCTCAGAATGACAGATCCCCCCGATACCGGATACCCGGTATCGGGGGGATTTTTTGCGCAGGCACGCGTGGCATTGGCGGTGGCAATCATCTCCGACATTTCAATGATCCAGTGACCTTGCAGTTTGCGCGAAACAAAAATACTCCGGCAACTTTCTGACCAAGAGAAAGTTACCGGAGTATTCCGCTTTACTTATTTGTTTTTACCAGCAATGCCTGATACGGCTCCAGTTCCACATCCGCCAGCCAGACGGAAGTGCCCTCCGGGGTGTGATACTCGCCGTGGTTGTAGAACTGCCAGCCGGCTATTGCAGGAACCATCTTTCCATTTGCCAGTTTTGTAGGCTTATAGATCATGTCCCGGTTTCCCGGTTTAGCTATCAGTACACCTCCGGCAAGGCCGATGTCCCAATGGCTGACATTTTCGGCAGAAGCCCATATATCAGAAAAACCTTTCATTGAGGAGGAGCTGATAGCAGGGGCGACAACTAATTTACCATCCTTTTCTATATATCCTGTAGCCGTCTCTGACGGGTTGATGTAGTCTTTATCTTTCTTGAAAATCTGGTGTACATTGGCAGTCGTTGTAACATCTTCTTGTTTTACTCTGGCTAAATCTTCTCCGAAATAGGTCTGTTGCAGACCGAGGTAATCTATCTGATACTTCTTCACGAAGTTGTGATACGACATCTTGCTTACTTTCTCAATAATAGAAGTCAGCAACAGAAAGTTTGTAGCACTCTGCTTTACATCTGTACCCGGTTCAAAAGCCAGTGGAATAGCTTCTATCGTTTTTATCAGTTGTTCGGGTTGGTAATCTGCGGATACGCTAAAATCCTTTTGCGAACGGTAGTCGGCAATGCCCGAACTATGTTGCATCAGCTGGAGGATACTGATCTTTTTCCAGTTCTCCGGAATATCCTTGAGGTACTTTCCAATAGCATCGTTCAGGTCCAGTTTGTCTTTCTCATATAGCTGCATGATGGCTACTGCCGTGAAGCCTTGCGAAATAGGACCGATGGGCCAGAGTGTTTTTGCTGCTGCCAGATTTCCTTTTTCGAAATCTGTTACTCCGTAGCCCACTACACGCGGGATGTAAGGTGCCTGTACAATGGCGAGGGTCATACCTGGTATGCCCTGTTCTTCCATAAACTCGTAAATCATTTGATCGATAGCTTTTCCCTGATAGGCTACATGCACATTGCCTCTGCCTTCCTGCGGCAGTTGATTTTCATACTTCTTCATAATTGTTCCTCCGTCTTGTGCTAAAATCGTTCCCGAAATCAGCAGACCTGCTAATGTTATTAATTTCTGTTTCATATTATTTTCCGTTAGAGTTTTATTCTTGTTTTCTGATGTTGCAAAGGTAGGCGGTTCCGTTGGGGTGGGGGATAACGATATCACACGTATAGTTTGCAATTATTCCCGATTTCAGTGAATCGCTGCTTTTTCATGAAAGAATACTGGTTCAGGCAAAACAATATCCCTAAAAGGGTTTGCTTTTCCAGTTGATTTTAATAGATTTGTTGTTTATTCAATAAATTGATTATAAAACAGGGCTTTATGATATCAGATCTTCTGCCTTGATACGGAAGAGGTTGAATAAATGCACAAAACAATTACTGAACCATAAAGAATACACCATGTCCGAAATTGCGAACTATTTCCTTTATAGAAATGCCGAAGGCGAAACCGGATTATCCGCTAACAGTATTGACGATCTGAATCTGGATGACCTGTTTGCCGAAATAGATTATTGTCATTCCAGCATAGGCAGGCAGTATTTGTATTATCTTCTGCTATCGGATAAAACCTCCGGCATGGAAAAGCAGGAAGCACTTCTGTCTTCATTGGCAACTCATGCGGAATTGCGTACTCTTTTAAGCAATGCACTGAAGGAACTGGATAAACCGGATGCTTATTCCATCGTATCCATTCTGGAAAATGATAATACAGGGATTGGTGCCAAGGAGATGGCTCTTATTAATGTCTGCCGGTTTCTGCCTTTGCTGTTTCTGGCTCTGATGCTGCTCACTCATTCGGGAGTGTTTCTTACTTTATTTGTCTTTTCATTCGTGGCAAATGCAGTGTTGCACTATCGTAATAAGGCAAAAATCCAGAGATACTTTTTCTCCATACCTCACCTTCTGAAGATGATAAGACAGGCGGGAAAGCTGGCGCAGAATAAGGAATTTATCTCTGTAAATCCTTCTATCACGACTGACTTGAAAGCTGTGGAAGGTCTGAAGAAGTATATCTCTTATTTCCGTTTCAACCTCAGTCTGGATAACGACATGGCTATTATGTTTTATATGGTAGCGGAATTAATCCGGGTATTCTTTCTCCACGAAGCGTATGCGGTAGGCAGAACTTTTCATCTGTTGAAGGAGAAGGCGACGGCTATTCACAATGTTTACCGCTTCATAGGTTTTCTGGATTCCATTTTGTCTGTTGCCATCTTGAGGGAGGAGCTACCTTATTATTGTCTGCCGGGAGATAACAGGGCAGGGGAGCGATTGCGTACACAGGCTGTGTATCATCCTCTGATAGAAAACTGTATTCCGAACGATATGGTACTACATGAGAAATCGGCATTGATAACCGGTTCGAATATGGCAGGTAAGACCTGTTTCATGCGTACGATAGGAGTGAATCTGTTGGCAGCGAAAGCACTTCATACCTGTTTCGCAGAAGTCTTTGAGATAAATACCGGAATTTCTCTTCTATCTTCCATCCACCAGGGAGATAACTTGATGGAGAATAAGAGTTACTTTATGCAGGAAGTGACGACTATCAAGAATTTCGTAGATGAAAGCGGTCATGGGAATCATCTCTTCCTGCTCGATGAATTGTTTAGAGGAACCAATACCAAGGAGCGGATAGCGATTTCGAAAGCTGTGCTTTCCTGGCTGGTGAAAAGTGATAATGTGGTATTTGTATCTACGCACGATCTAGAACTGGCCGATATGCTGGAAGATGAATACGAATTATACTATTTCAGCGAGTCGGTGAAAGATGGTATCCTGTCTTTCGATTACAAGCTGAAACGCGGAGTTGCGACCGAGCATAATGCAATTAAGATATTGGAAATCTGCGATTATCCGGCTTCGTTGGTGAGTGAGGCCCATTCAATCACAAGTATATAATGAAAAACAGAGAGAGTGTAGGTATGATATCCCGCCTCCCTCTGTTTTGCGATAATGAACAGATTGATTACTTCTTAGCTTCATCAGCCATAGAGTGCACTTTGCCTTTGATATCATTAGCCTTTTCGGCAATGACAGATGTTTCATTGGCCACTCTGTCAGCGACTTTTTCTCCGGCATACAATGCCTTTTCTTTAGCAGATTCAATCAGGCATTCGGTATGTCCTTCAATTCTGTGCAGAGCATCGAATACTTCTGCTTTCATTTTTTTTGCTCTTGCACTGCGGGCAAAGCCATAAGCCAGTGCTCCAAAGATTGAACCTATTCCAAGGCCAATCAAAAAGTGAGAATCTTTACATGTCATAATTAAACAGGTTTAATGGTTAAAAACTAAATTAATGTTCTATTTTGGTCAGAGAACAGAGTGTACAAGGCATTAGTTCAACGGGGAGGGAAAGAATTACTACTATTTCACAATTTATGAGAATCAGGGGTTGAATTAACTCTTTCTTTTCCGTGATAAATCAAATTCAATACCTGATTCGTATAATTTATAAATATTCTCTTGTCGGATTCCTTTAGCTTTATCTTTGGCGCTCATAAACATTACTACTGCACGTACGTTCTGTGGTACAAGCAGTTTTTTGAATCATGTAATTAAAATCAATGCTTTATGAATGTAGAAAGAAAAAATGCGAAAGATGACTTACGGCTCTACATGCCGGAAGTTATCGGGATGCTGAAGCGGGAAGGAAAGTTCCCGGCAATGCATGTTTATGCTTGCACGCTGCGTTCCTATGAGAAGTTTTGTGCAGAGGAAAGATATCCGAAAAACACCACTGCTTCCCTGTCCATGCAGGAGATTTTCACCCCGGAGAGGCTGAAAGAGTATGAGGACTGGTTGGCTGGACAACAGTCCAGTCCGAACACGATCTCCACTTACATGCGTACGCTGCAGGCGGTGTACAATCGCTGGATGTCACCGGGCATAGAGGGGTACAATCCGGTGCTGTTCAAGGATGTTTATACGAAAGTGGAGTCGCGTACCAAGCGGGCGCTAACGGCCGAGCAGATGGAGCAACTCAGGAATACGGACTTTAGTGTGCTGACACTGCGTCAACAGCAAGTGCTTACCTACTTCCTGCTGATGTTCATGTTGCGCGGTATGCCGTTCATCGACCTGGCACACTTGCGGAAGTCGGATTTGAGAAATAGGCGCATCACTTACCGTCGGCACAAGACGGGGAAACTGATGGTGGTGGATGTGCCGCCCGATGCGATGAGGCTGTTGCAGAAGTACAGGGACAAGACGGATTCAGAGTATCTGTTCCCGTTGCTGCATGGTGGCTTGTTCATGGAGGAACATCACCACCGTTATCAAGAAACATTACGGCATTTCAACCGGGAGTTGGCGCGGTTGATGAAGCAGTTATTGCCCGGTGTTTCCGTAAGTTCATACACCGCAAGGCATACATGGGCTACACTTGCTTATCATAATGGTGTACCTGTGGGACTGATAAGCCAGTCGTTGGGGCACTCGTCCATTCGGGTGACGATGACTTATCTGAAACCGTTTGATGCGGAGGTGATAGACAGAATAAACAGGCAAGTGATTTCCTTGGTGAAGAAAAGTAAAAAGAGGAAAGATGGCAGATTTAATATGCTGTATGGTACTTCGTTGAGGTGAAATTACTTGCATAGTAACGGCAAACTACCATTTGATGCAGACCGGAAAGGCGTTTTCAGACGGTATCATTTTATGGTAAAAAGAAGTTTTCCTGATAATAAGGTACGTAAAGAAGCATTCCACTTTCAAAGGATAAAGCGGAAACACGATTCCTTTTGCCTGCTGGGGTAAAAAATCGGAAACTATATGTATCAGGGACTAATTTTAATATTGTTTTTGCTGTCCGATATAAGATTTATTCATATTTTGTTAGGGTTTGTTTGCTTTTCTGTCAAAAAAGACGCAACTTTGTAGCTGCTATTTGCCGTTACTATGCAAGTAATTCCAATAAACGCATTAATTATACTGTTTATGAAGAATATAGAACTTCCCATCAAAAGAGGAGACCGTGTGTGGGTGAAGGTTTATAATGAACGAAATGGCTCATTCACTTCGCGTATGGCGGAGGTTATATCTATATTGCAAATGTATGTTTCCGGGGCAGACGTACCGTATGTAGCATTGCGTTATCTGGACGACCGCAGCTATGGATGCATTCCTTATGAACAAGTCACCGAAGTATGCGATGAATCTTTTTCTGAATAGCAGATCATTTGACCGATACCGGTTCTATCTGTTTGAACCCATACAAATATAGAGATTATTTGTATGGGCTTTTTCTTACTCTTTTAATAAAGGTAAGCGGTTCAGCATGTTTCTGATTTTGATTGCAATGCGGGGCATGGGTTCGGCTACGGTCAGGCCGACTAAATCATACTTGGCGGCTATATCATTAATCACCCGCACCACTTCCTCGGTCTTCATCCCATCAGGTTCAACGCCTACGCCTGCAATCATGTCGGCAGGGTCTATCACGTCCAGGTCGAAGTGGATGACGACTTTGGAAACTCCTATTCCTTTCAGCCACTCCATGATGGCGGTGCTATGTTCCGCCACGTCTTTGGGAGCCAGACCTTTTATGCCTAATTCCTTTTGCCTTGCTTGCATACCTTCGTCCCACGAACGTAAACCTACAATCAATGCTTTGGACACATCGAATTTACCGGGTAACATATTGATAATCTCTTCATCACCCATACCCAGACAGGCTGTGAGGGCCATTGCGTGATAACCTTTGTATGCATCGTAAGGCAGGTTGATGTCAGGATGTGCATCTATCCAGACTACGGCTATATCGTCAGGATATTTAGCCGCCAGGTAAGTGAACGGGACAACGCTCACCGAGCATTCCCCGCCGAGGGTGATAATCCGGTCCGGATTGTTTTCATTAAGAATATCGAGCGCTGCTTTGCTTTGTTTTACGATGACATTGCGGGCGCTGATGCCTTTCTCTATGGCCCGGTCGTTTATGTCCAGTGAAACCGGAACTTCCACAGTCTTCTGGTTGCTTTCGGGAGCCAGCAGGTTTAAGAGTTGGGCACCTAAATAATAGCCTCTGGAAGAGTCTTCCGCAGGAATATCAGGCATCCAGTGATCTATAATTCCACCTTGCCATTGCGGGTAAATCAGGCGGAGAGGAGTCGTTTCATTCTTCATATCTTTATTGTTTTTTTGTGCATACATTGAAGTGGCTCCAATGATTAATGCGATGGATACTAAAAAGCTTCTCATTTTTTTAGGTACAAAAATAGGAAGCCCTTCGGTTTTATACAAGTACGGCTAAATTATTCATATAGTGATAAATTTATCCCTATGGATGAGTTGTTACATGAGATATAGAGTCTGAGGGTACAATATAATAAAGAAACACCCCATTACATCTATGATAATGTAGTGGGGCGATTTGGCTATATATTATCAGAATAAATCCAAGTTTAAATGGAGCGGTTCGTCCAGTTCTCAACAATGATACCAGGCAGCCTGCCTAAATGTTTTATATTATCTGTGACTATTGTTAAATGATTAAGGATGGCTGCACAACCTATTAATATATCAAAATCATCAATTAGTTTTCCTTCTCTCCTTAAATTCGCTTTAATATCTCCGAATAAAGGTAATGTTTCGGAAACAGGAATTACTTTAAAGTGGTCAATCACAAAAGCAACGTCTTTTAAACGTTCTTCTTTATTGTTACTGAAGGATGCACCGAAATACTGTCTTCCCATGCACCGGACAATGCACTAAAGAAGTTTTCGGAATTAGGTGTCTTTTTTGCAGGATGAGCTACCTTTTCTTTTAAAGACTCAGACAATTTGCTGATTAAATCCAATTTAATATCCGGGCTTAGCGGAGCTAATAACTTCATATACCACTCCGTGGGATTTAATGACAGTTCCATAATATGTTCTCCTTTCTTTATGCAAAAGAACTGTATTTCATGTAATAAACAAGGGCGAACAGAAAATAGTTTGCTGTCTTTTTCAAGTAATAAAACGAATATAACATTTAGTCATGAAGACAGGGTGATTTTGAAGATAATGACGAAATGTATCATTATGGTTTTTATCTTTCTTCCAATATTCCTATTTTTGTGCAAAACTTGAGTATATGTATAAGAAGAAAATTCCTTTTGATATTGATTGTGGCATCAAGATTACCATGGAGGTGATTGGTGGAAAGTGGAAATCCTGTATCATTCAGGAATTGGTTACAGGTTCTAAGCGTCCCAGTGAACTGCATCGTTTGTTTACCGATGCAAGTCCGCGGGTGATAAACCAGCAATTAAAGGAATTGGAAATGCATGGAATGATACAGAAGAAAATATTTACGGAACTTCCGCCCCATTCGGAATACTCCATCACTGAGACCGGAAGAACTTTAATTCCCATAATTGAACTGCTTGAAGCATGGGGAGATGATTTCCGACCGAGGATGAAGGAGATTCTGGAGATAGAATAGGGGAGGCTTGCTGAAAGGCTGTAGAAGATGCCTCAATCAAACTGCACCTCCCAGTTCTCGTCCTGATAGGCAGCGAAGCACATGGCTATCTGTTCTTTGCTGTTCTTTTCTTCCGCTAACTCCGGTATCTCATCCAGAGAGAAATATCTGCTTTCAATCGTTTCTATGTTGCTTTGAAAACTCCCGCTTGTTACTTCACACAGTACAAAAGCCTTGCAAACATTGTATGCGTATGGTGGTACGTTGTGCAGATTCCTGTCCTGCACAGCAATCAGGCGGACTGCTTTCACATCCAATCCCGCCTCTTCCTTTACCTCTTTTTCCGTATTGGTCTTGATGGTTTGATTCACGTCTACCCAACCGCCCGGTAAAGACCATACACCGGCCTTTTCTTTTACCAGGAGAATTTTATCATCTTTGAAGATGGCTGCCCGCGTGTCCAGTTTGGGTGTCTGAAAGCCTGTTTCGTTGCAGAACAGGTTTTTCACTTTTTCTACTGGCAGGTCGCTCTGGTGGCTCATTATCTCTGCTGATATTTCGCGGATACGTTCGAAGCGTTCAAGGTCGAAAGGATCTTTGGAATAGGTTAGTCCGGCTTGAGCTATGAACTGGAGTTCTTTGGCCCATTCGAGCCAGAGAGGGGCGTTGTTTTCTTTCATTGGATATTGGGATTTAAAGAATCATATACTATCTTGGATATACGGGCGATGATGGCTGCATTTTCCCGGTCGGTTTCCTGCGATTCCATGACGAGGACGGTGATATAATATTTCCGTCCGTCCGGAAGGATAATGAAGCCAGCGTCGTTATCGGCGGTTTTCACACCTTCGGGTGTTCTGTCCGAAGAACCGGTTTTGTGTCCGACGATAACATCAGGAGGCAATTCTCCTTTCAGTTTGTCCGTACCTGTGGAAGTCTCTTTCAGGATTTGCCATAAGAAATCTTTGTATTCGGCGGCAAACAGTGTTTGCTTGTCGGCTATATTCAGTAATCTGACTACTGCCTCCGGAGTGCTCCAGTTTTGATACT
>OGZW01003418.1_pt1 | contig 11753 bp, 10 predicted proteins | sample 1577001 | NCBI WGS metagenome assembly OGZW01 (sample SAMEA3541519, study PRJEB24748) | human gut metagenome | biome: human gut; feature: human-associated habitat; material: faeces | place: China | collected 2012
CATCAAAATCATATACATTTTTTTCTTTTTTATATGCAAGATAAATCTCTTCAAAACGCTGTGCAAGCACAATATATTCTTCTAAAAGAGGATAAATACCTGCTGCCTCTCTTTGCAGTTCTTCTGCCGGAGCAGTAAATACTGTTTCTTTTTGCTTTTGCAGCAGTTCTTTTACCTCCTGGTGCCATTCTTTTACTATCTCATAATCTGCCCATTCCTTATCTTTCTTTGTCGCTCTTGGAAAGGCCGGTACAGACCCACGAGATAATGCCATATAATAAGCATCATAACTTTCTGTCTGTGAAAGTGCCTCCACATACTCTGATACATCCTGTAAAAGAACACCGTATTTTTCTGGAACTTCTTCCCCTGCTATATTCTTTAACAGCTTTGACAGCGCTTCTTTTTCCTGCAAAAGTTCCTTTTTCGCTTTTAAGAAAATAAGCATTACTGCTGGGGAATTGTCCCACTCTTTTGCCTCTGCAAGCTGCAATGCTTCCTGCTTTGTCTTTTCAAACCAGAAAGAAGCATTGGGAAAACTGCGAGAGAAGCGATATAAGTCTCCTACCAGTTCTTCTAAAACCTTATCACTTTTTCCTGGTGCATACGACTCTGCAAACTTCACAAAACTTTCCCGTCCAGAAGCATATGCCTCCTCTAACAATTGTTCTATTGCCTGCTGGCGGAGTAAGAACAACTCTCCTTCCTCCCCGATTCGAAAGGAAGGGTCAATAGAAAGTTCATTATAATGTGTACGAATTAAATGATTACAAAAGCTGTGTACTGTTGAAATATCTGCCTGTCTTATCTTTCGAATCTGCTTCCTTAAATAGTGATTCTCCGGATCTTTTGCCAGACGTTCTTCTAAATCCAAACTAATACGCTCTTTCATTTCTGCTGCCGCAGCGTTCGTAAATGTCATAACAAGAAACCGATCGGCCTCTACAGGATTTTTCTCATCCATAATAAGTTCCGCCATACGGCTTACAAGAACTCTTGTCTTACCCGCACCAGCTCCAGCAGATACCATGATATTTTTATCCCTTAAAAATATGGCCTGTTCCTGCTCTTTTGTGTAATTCATCTATTCTCCCTCCTCTCTGATTTTTTCTAAGACTTCCTCCACAGACATTCCCTGGAAACTCTGGTACTCATAACCTGGCAGCTTCGGATCAAATCCACAGACATCTGCGAAAGGACAGTAATCACAGGCTGTTCCTTTTTTATTTCTGTACGGTCTTGGATGAATCTCTCCTTTATAAATTCTCTCGCCTAATTCTGCCGCCTTTTTCCGGGCATAAGCTCCCATATAATGAAAGTCCTGCGTACTCATCACTGGAGAATTTTTATATGGTTCTCCAGACTTTTTCAGACGAATCGGCATAGATACAAAACCATCACTGCCCTCTTCTAACTTACTCAGTATATCCGCATCACTATTTGCCATGCCAGACAGTCGGAAATTTTTAAGAAGTTCGCTTTCTTCTGCATAATCTGCCTTTATAATTGGGTCTTGTAACTGATAATAGAAGATTCCGGCAGGAACAACAGGTTTATTATCGGGATTTTGTTCATTTTCTTTATAAATTTCTTCCGCTGCATTCATGTAAATGACAAGCTGCATCTCCAGTCCATAATAAAAGTCTTCCAATTCAAACTTTTTCATTCCAGACTTGTAGTCGATGACTTTCATAAGAATCTCATCATCATCCTCGCAGGTATCTACCCTGTCAATCACACCCTGCAAAAACATCTTTCTTCCATCTTCAAGCGGGACTTCCGCCTCTTTTAACTTTTTGTTTTTTCCAAAACTAAGCTCAAATCTATCTGGTTCGAACTGGCTGTTTTTCAAATGGACGCGCAGAACCTGAATTGTCCTTTTCATAATTCTCTCTACTGTTTTTATTTTGTACTGATTTCGAGAAGAACTCTGGAACACATCACTCAGATTCTCATCCATCGCTGTATGCAGCGCTTCTGAAATATATTGTTCCTGCACTTCATCCGGGATATTCTTCCAGCTATATTCCGACTCTTTTACCTTTCTGGAAAAACACTCTAATGCCTTATGAAAAAGATTACCAAGATCTATAGGACGAATCTTATATTCTTCTCTTTCTCTTAGTTCCAGACCATAAATACAAAAATATTGATATGGACAGGCTGCAAATCGCTCTAACCTTGTTACACTTCCTGAAAGTTCCTTTCCGTAAAGCTGCTCCAGCAATTCTTCTGAAAGTTCTGGTTCCCGATATGCATTTTCAATCCAATGTCCATATTTTTCCAGTTCTTTCCTTCCCTCACTCTGCTCTAACCAGTACTTTGCCAGCATAACAAAAGCCCTGTTCTTCCGTACTTTCTCGGGTTCTGTTTTTGCCTGAAGAAAACTTTCTATCAGAAATTCCCGACTGTCCTCCAGATTAAAGTAATATCTTCGCTCCTCTTCTGGATACTGTTTTCTCTTCAACTTTGGGAAAAGCTGGCTTATATTTTTCTGAAGAAGTGAAGGCCGCAATGCCGAACCGTCACTATCTGTCACAGAATAAGAAAAATATAATTCATCTGTTGGTTTGGCAAATGCCATGTACATATAAAATTCATCTTCCATCGACTGTTCTAGCAGGCTCTGCGATAAAGAAATACCACAATTTTTTAAAACTTCTTTTTCCTCATCACTGAGAAGTCCTCGGTCCTCTATATTCGGCGGTATCTTCCCATCGTTCATTCCTGTGATAAACAGCACCTTTACTTCATGCAGACGGGTACGCTTTAAATCACCTAGAATCACCTGATCCATTGTCAGTGGAACAACACCAAGACCCAGCGCATCAAGACCCGCATCCACAATTTCTGCAAGTTCCTTTACCGCCATCTTTTCCTCACCGAAAATCATTACAATTTTATCCATGAGCGACAGTAAGAGGTCATATAACTGCCTATACTCAGCAGCTTTTACAAAGTCACTGTTTTCCTCCGCTTTTTGCGCCTGATTTTTGAGCTTCTCCTCAAAAGAAAGCTTTACCATCGTATGATACAATACTTCTATTTTGTCTCTTACACTAGCCTCTTTATCTCGCATAACTGAACAGAAGTTTTCCGTTTCTTCCATGAATTTCTCCTGTAAAAGAAGAAGTGCTTTTATCGCTGCCTCGTCTTTATTCTTGAGTCTCCTGTAAAATGGCTTCTTCCACATGGAATATCCCCTAACACCTGCATACAACACATAATTTTCCAGATAATCAGCATCTTCATCTATAAGATTAGACATTCCAGACTTCAGATAACGGAACACACTCTCATAAGAATATTCCATCTGTGCAAGATGAAAGAGGGAGCGAACTGCCTCAACTCCTGAATGATAGGAGACTTTCTTTTTCGTATCCTCGAATACTGGAATATTTAAAATAGCTGCCTTTCGTTTAAATGCAGAGGCATAATCGGCTACATCTCCTGAAAGCACTGCAAAATCGCGATAGCGGTAACCTTTTTGTCTTACAAGCTGCTCTATTTTGTGCATAACATAGTCTGCCTCTCCATCTGGATTATGGCACACTGTCATATGGATTCGTTCTATCTTCTTTGAATAAATCTTCCGGCTATTTTGAAATAGATTTTTTTCTAAAAATGCAAGTTCTGGATTATTTATAAATCTTGGAGAAACTGGTGTATCAAGCTTTACGACCTCTTCTACTTCCTGCATATTTTCCTGACAGAGCATTAGCAGCGCATCCCCTGTCTTCTTACTGGAAGTGAATAAATCCTCAGGCATTCCCCTTTGTCCGGGCACAAATTCTGGAATTGTTATTGTCACGTTAATCTGCCTCGCAACCTTTAATAATTCCTTTAAAAATGCCAGCTGAACCGGGGTAAATCCTGCAAATCCATCAAAATAAAATACTGCATTCGTAAGCATTGGAGCTTCTTTGGCAAATTCTCTGGCAACATCAAGTATCTGTTCTGTTACCATAAATCTTCCCTCTATCGCTTTATCAAAATGTTCATAAATTCTGCCAAGTTCCTTGCATTTGTTAGAAAGAGCTTTATTCTCTCCGAGTTTCTCAGAAACTTCCTCTACCTGCTCCCAGGTTACCCCATATCCGATAAACTCCATTAACATAGACTTTAACTCATCAATGAAGCCTGCCTTTTTCATACTTTTTTTAAAATAAAGAAAATTATTCTCACCTTCCGAAAGAATCTTTCGAAGCATCATGGATACTCCTAAATCTTCAAGGATTTCTCCCGGCTGATATCCACATTCGTCAAAAATACGATAGGCAAGCCGATGAAAACTCAGTACATCTATGTTAAAAAAGCCATGTCTTGGATGTTTCTTTACCATTTTTCTCTGCATCTCAAGACTGAACTGCTCTGGTACGATTACATAATATTTCTGCTGCGGATTCTCCATGGAAAGGCGGATTACTTCCTGCACCAGATATTCCGTTTTTCCCTGTCCGCTTCTTCCTGTAATCAATCTTAGTGCCATGAATCCTCCTCTGCTCCTATTCTATAATTGCTATTCGTCCGCTTTGTCATTCCAGTGTGCAAGTTCTTCCCTTAATGTAGACAACAATTCACTTTCCGGCAGTTTGCGAACAACCTGTCCTTTCTTTATCAAAAGGCCCTCACCTTTTCCTCCTGCGATCCCGATATCTGCCTCTTTGGCTTCTCCCGGTCCATTTACCACACAGCCCATTACGGCAACCTTGATATCTAAATCATCAAATTCTGTAACCATTTTTTCTACTTCATTAGCAAGACCGATCAAATCAATATTAGTTCTTCCACAGGTAGGACAGGATACAACTTCTATTCCACCCTTACGAAGTCCTAACGTCTTTAAAATCTGCTTTGCAGAAGCAATCTCATTCACAGGATTTCCTGTAAGAGAAACGCGGATTGTATCACCAATTCCCTGATTTAAAATAATACCAAGACCAATTGCAGATTTGATATTCCCACGGAATAATGTACCTGCTTCGGTAATTCCTACATGAAGCGGATACGGACATTTCGGTGCTAATAATTCATGTGCCTTCGCACACATTAAAACATCAGAGGACTTAATGCTGACAACGAGATTATCATATCCCATGTCTTCTATCATTTTTACTTTATCCAATGCACTCTCCACTAATCCTTCTGCGGTTACTTTTCCATACTTTTCTACAATATTTTTTTCTAAAGAACCGCTATTTACTCCGACACGGATAGGCACATTATATTCCTTTGCCTTATCAACTACCGCTTTTACTCTTTCTGCCGAACCAATATTACCCGGATTAATTCTTATCTTATCTGCTCCATTCTCAATGGCAGCAATCGCCATACGATAATCAAAATGTATATCTGCCACGATTGGGATGTGAATCCGCTTTTTAATCTCGCCAAGTGCCTTCGCCGCCTCTAAAGTAGGTACTGTAGAACGGATAATATCACAGCCTGCCGCTTCTAACTCCAAAATCTGTGCCACTGTTGCTTCCACATCTTCTGTCCCGTTCCATCCGAATTATCTTTTCCGTTAATCTTTCCATACGCCACGCCTCCAATTACACGATTGCCAATTCTTACTTCCTTTGTATGTTCTCTGTACATTATATATACTCCTCTTCTCATTTCTCACTATTGCCAGAAAAGAGCCTGATGCATCTCTTCAAACTGTGAGAATTTTCTTTTAAATAAAAGTATAATTCTCTTTGTCAAAACATAGCCGCAACAGCCTCTTTTCCTCACTTATACTTTCTCTTTCCTGCGGAATAAACCAAATAAATCAGCCAGGATAGCGCAAGATAAGTTTATCTGTGTGTTTATTTACATCCTATAGCTATTCAAAGATATAAACATTTTTAAATAATTTTTAGTTTTACTTATATGAAAAAGATATTTTTAATATCATTTGCCATAACAATAACCATCAATGCCATCAAAAGGACAAGTCCTGCAAAATGAACCATTCCTTCTTTTTCCGGCGATACCTTTTTTCTGCGAATCATCTCAAGAATAATAAATACGAGACGTCCTCCATCTAATGCCGGAAGTGGCAAAAGATTCATAACTCCCAAGTTAGCACTCAGCATAATCGCGAAGTTAAGAAGGCTCAGCACAACAGTCTTAATACCATACACAATAGACTGCTCATATGTGTTTCCAATCATATTCACGATTCCAACTGGGCCGGAGAGATCATTCAGTTTAAATCGTCCTGTTATCAAATATTTAAGACTTAGGAACGTGGATTTAATCTGATACCTTACCTCTAAAATACTATATTTTAGCGTACCGATAATTCCCTCCTTTGTATCTTCCGTCATAGAAATACCAAAAGCATAGGTTCCAGCCTCTGTTTTCTTTCTTGTAACTGTAACAGTCTTTTGCTTTCCGTCCCTCTCATATGTCACCTCTACATCCGCTTTATCTTTGTGTAGATAATTAAAAAGAGAAATCTCCCGAAAATTATAAATTCGGGAACCGTCTAACTTTACAATACGGTCTCCTTCACGAAGTCCCGCCTCATACGCTCCACTATCTGCTGAAATTTCTCCAGCTACTGCCGGATCTGCCCCGCTAAACCCAATAACAAATAAGGCAAGCACAAATGCCAGAATAAAATTGAAAAATGGGCCTGCAAATATAACAGAAAAACGAGCCAGTGCAGACTGACTGCCAAATGCTCTCGGATCTTTACAGTCATCATCCTCTCCAAGCATTACACAACATCCTCCAAATGGCAGACACTTTATCGAATACTTCGTCTCTCCAATCTGCTTTCCAAAAATAGTCGGTCCAATTCCTATCGCAAATTCCTCAACACAAATACCATTTTTCTTTGCAAAAAGAAAATGTCCCAGTTCATGAAAAATAACAATAACACTAAATAAAACAATTGCAAGAATGATTTTCAGCATGAATTTTCCTTTCTTTTACTGAAGTATAGAATAAACCCACTGCTCTGTTGCAAGAATTTCTTCTAAATCAGGATGAGCAGATACTTTATGGGCATCCATACACTTTTCAATGGAACGGACAATGTCCGTATACTTTATCTCACCTTTTAAAAACTTTGCAACTGCCCTCTCATTTGCTGCATTAAAGACTGTCGGCATCGTTCCTCCGGTCTTTCCAGCTTCAATTGCAAGAGATAAGCCTCTAAATACTTTGTAATCTGGTTTTTCAAATGTAATCTGTGACAGCTTTGAAAAATCCAGTCTGTCTCCAGAAAGGCTCCTTCTTTCCGGATAAAATAACGCATACTCAATCGGCACCCGCATATCCGGTGTACCAAGCTGTGCGATAATCGCACCATCAACATACTGTACCATCGAATGAATAATACTCTGTGGCTGGATAACAACTTCTATCTGTGAGTAATCCACCCCGAACAGCCACTTCGCTTCCATTACTTCAAGTCCTTTATTCACCATCGTTGATGAATCAATCGTAATCTTTGGCCCCATAGACCAGTTTGGATGATTCAGTGCATCCTCCAAAGTAACTGTTTCCAAAAACTCTGCACTTTTTCCACGGAAAGGCCCGCCAGATGCTGTAAGAAGAATCTTATCAAGTGCTGCCTTCGGCTCTCCCTGAAGGGACTGGAATATCGCAGAATGCTCACTGTCTACCGGAAGAATAGAAACGCCGTACTCTTTCGCCATCGGAATAATCAGATGACCGGCTGTTACAAGTGTCTCCTTATTAGCTAAAGCAATATCCTTGCCCTTTTTAATCGCTTCCATTGTCGGTAAGATTCCCATCATACCGACAACTGCAGTTACAACAACATCCGCGCTGTCTGCTCCTGCCACTTCAATAAGACCTTCCATACCACAGACAACTTCTACCTGTTCCCCTGCAAGTTCTTCTTTAAGTTCCTGTGCCTTTTTCTCATCAGAAAGGCTTACAAGCTTTGGATGAAACTCTTTAATCTGTTCTTTTAAACGCTCTTTATTACTTCCCGCAGCTAATGCTACTACCTGCAATTCATCAGAGTGTTCTCTGACAACATCTAATGTTTGCGCACCAATAGATCCTGTAGAACCTAATATTGCTATCTTTTTCATTTTAATCCCACCACCATTACTAACATATAATAAATAATCGGTGCCGTAAATATGATACTGTCAAAACGGTCAAGGATTCCTCCATGTCCTGGTATCAGATGACTGTAATCCTTAATATCATAATTTCTCTTTATCGCAGAAGCACCTAAATCTCCGATAATACTGATAAGACCTCCAACAGCACAAACTATACCAAATACAACAATTAGATTGTAATTAACTGAAAGGAACTGTTTCGCAAATAATCCATAAAGGCATCCTAACAATCCTGCCCCAATTACTCCTCCAATGGCTCCCTCAACTGTCTTCTTCGGACTTAATATCGGAGACATCTTATGTTTGCCAATTAATCGTCCCGTACAGTATGCTAATGTATCATTACCCCACGCACTCAAAAATACGAGAACAACCATATATGCTCCATCAGAAAGCATACGAATCCGATAAATACAAGAAAGCATCACTGTAACATAAAATAATGCAAAATAAGAGATTGCTATACTAGAAATCTCATACTTTGGAAAAGTAAAAACGTACACTGCAATAAGCAAAATCAATACTAATAATGCCAGTTGCATTACATACTGTTCCAATCCAAGAAGTAATAATAAATAATACAATACACTTCCCGTATATACAATGACTCCAAGTGCAGACTTCTCCATCTGAATTACTCTCAATAGCTCAAATACACCAATCAGGGAAATAGCTCCCACTACAAAGAATGTCAAAAATCCACCATAATACAGTGTAACAAAAGCAATAAGTACCAGAATAATTCCGCTAATTAATCTCTGCTTAAACATCGCTGTCCTCCCTATCAGACTCCACCAAAACGGCGGTCTCTAGTATTATAGTACTCCACTGCCCGTATTAATTCTTCTTTATCAAAATCTGGCCAAAGTACATCTGTAAAATAAAATTCTGCATAAGCAAGCTGCCAAAGCATCCAGTTAGAAAGTCTTTGTTCCCCACTGGTTCGAATCATCAAATCCGGATCTGGCAAATCCTTTGTATCAAGGTAAGAAGCAAATTTCTCCTCAGTAATCTCCTCCGGATCAAATGCTCCATCTTTACAATCCTGTGCCATATGACGCATCGCTCTTACCATCTCATCACGACTTCCGTAATTGAGCGCAATCGTAAAATTAAGACCTGTATTCGCTGCAGACACTTCCTCTAATTCATCAATCGCGGCTCTGATATCATCATCCAGACGGCTCTTTTCACCAATAACACGGACACGCATATTATTCTTAGCTGTTCTTTCGATACAATCTTTTAAATACTTTCTTAAAAGCTTCATTAACGCCTTTACTTCTTTTTCTGGACGTTTCCAGTTCTCTGTTGAAAATGCGTATACAGTAAGGTACTTAATTCCAATATCCCACGCATCTTCACAAATCTGTTCTACTGTCTTCGCTCCCTGTGAATGTCCATAATTTCTCGGCATAAAACGCTTCTTCGCCCAGCGTCCATTCCCATCTAAAATAATCGCCACATGTTCAGGGATTGTAAGCAGCTTTCCATGTAATTCCTTTTCCACTTATCTGTAATCCTCCAAATATTTTTATGTACTCGCAGATTCTCTCCATTCTTAATTTTGTAAAAAGATTTTTATCAGCTGCGTTCAAATTCTAGAGCGTGTTTGAAAAATGCTTTCTGCAAGATGTGTGTTACAATTTGCGGGAGATTTTGCCTGAATGAGGGCGGCGTAGTGGGCTACATCAACTGAATGAAGGCAAAATATACCGCAAATTGGGCGTGCAGATTGCTGGAATGATTTTTCAAACACGTTCTAAAACATAACGGATAAAAAACCGTCCACAAAAGCAAATGCAAAAGGAATCTTATAAGTACATTTTCTACATAAGAAAAACCAGACAGCCAGTCACGCCGGCTGCCTGGTTGCTTTCCATGATATTATACTGTAAGAATCTCTTTAGATTTCTTATCAATCATTCCATCGATAGTCTTAATATATTTATCTGTAGCTTTCTGTACTTTATCCTGCTGATCCTTTAATTCATCCTCTGTAATCTCGCTATTCTTATTCGCTTTCTTCAGGGAATCGTTCGCATCTCTTCTGATGTTACGGATAGCAACCTTCGCTGCCTCTCCTTTCTTCTTAACATCTTTCACGAGTTCCTTTCTGCGTTCCTCTGTCAGCTCAGGGAATACAAGACGGATAACCTTACCATCATTAGTAGGATTAATTCCGATATCGGACTGCATAATTTCTTTCTCAATTGCCTTTAAAAGGGATGTCTCCCAAGGCTGAATTGTGATAATTCTTGGTTCTGGAACAGAAATATTACCAACCTGCTGTAATGGAGTAGGTGTTCCATAATAATCTACCTTAATCTTATCTAATACATGTGGGTTTGCTCTTCCCGCACGAATAGAATTGTACTCTCTCTCAAGACTCTCAATAGACTTCTGCATCTTGTCTTCAAACTTCTTTATCATAATATATGTCCTCCTGCATTATATTCATGCTCTGTAACTGTGTGATACTAATTTACAATAACCCTACTTAATTGTCAAGCTTTTTCCAATATCTGTATGAATTATTTGCAAAATAAATTTCTGGCTTCTTATACGGTAACGTAAGTTCCGTTAAAGTTGCCGCTCATCGTGTTTACAATACTATTCTCTTCTTCTAAACCAAAGATTACTAATGGCATCTTATTCTCAAGACACATAATTGTTGCAGTAAGATCAATAACACCTAACTTCTTGGAAAGAACTTCATCAAGAGAAATCTCATCATACTTTACTGCATCTGGATTAACCTTAGGATCACTGTCATAAACACCATCAATTGCCTTTGCTAAAAGAATGGCATCTGCCTCGATTTCAATCGCACGAAGAGCTGTTGCTGTATCTGTAGAGAAATATGGATGTCCTGTTCCTCCTGCAAAGAAAGTCACAACACCTTCTTCAAGATTCTTTACTGCATCATCTTTAGAGAAAAGCTCTGTAAATGCACCACAAGTAAATGGTGTATATATCTTTGTTTTCATTCCAACATGGCGGAACATATCAGAAACGTAGATACAGTTCATTACAGTTGCAAGCATACCAATCTGGTCAGCCTTCGTTCTTTCCATATTCTCGCTGGTTCTTCCTCTCCAGAAGTTACCACCGCCGATAACGATCGCAACCTGCATTCCATCATCAACAATCTTCTTTACCTGCTCTGCTACCTTTAATACAGTTGCTTCATCAAATCCTGTCTTTTTTTCTCCTGCTAATGCTTCTCCGCTTAACTTTAATAAAACACGGTTTAAACTTTTTAAATCTTTCATGTAAACCTCCAAATGTTTTTATCCCATGATAATCTTTCGGGTGCGAAAATCATAGCGAATTTCGGTCTTCTTAAACTTCTCATCTACATCAATAAATTTAAGCATAGTATCATCGTGTGCTAATACTGGATAATTCATCCCGGACAACACCGAAAAAAAGACATCTATAATCATATATCCATTTTTCCTCGAAACATTCGACAATAATACCTTCATTCTTCACACCCCTGATTCTCTGTCCTTCTGCAAGAAGGCAAAGTAATACTTAATATCATTATAGCTGATTTTATCTCTAATGTAAAGAAGTTCTGATTTGCGCAGCAAAGGAGACGCCTTCGAAGAAAGCTTATTCCCTATATTTGTGACTTTAGTCGCGGCGTGT
>OGZW01003420.1_pt1 | contig 11746 bp, 10 predicted proteins | sample 1577001 | NCBI WGS metagenome assembly OGZW01 (sample SAMEA3541519, study PRJEB24748) | human gut metagenome | biome: human gut; feature: human-associated habitat; material: faeces | place: China | collected 2012
TATGTTCTGCAATAGCCTCTGCTATTTCACGATGAGTTTCGATGGTTTCAGTTTTAAGGATGTTGCCGGTTGTTTCAACAAAAAGAGGGATAGAGCTGTTTATTATTGGGTATTGACAGAAATTAATGACAAGAGTATAATGCAAAATGACAAAAGAAGTTGTCATTATAACAATGAAGATTGTCAAATTGATAATAAAAGTTGTCATATGGAGGTGTGGTATGATACTGCGAAATCGTCTGAAGGAACGCAGGGCTGCGCTAGGTGTCAATCAGCAGGAGATGGGAAGACTGTGCGGAGTGTCAAGGCAGACAATCAGTCTTATAGAAAGGGGCGATTATTCGCCATCAGTCAATCTTGCATTAACGATTGCAAAAGTATGCGGAGTTACCGTGGAAGAAGTATTTTATTTACAGGAGGAAGATAATGATGGGAAATGAAGAAATTAAGAAAGCAAACAGAAAGGCGTTGCCTAAGTTCATACTGCTTTGTATTATAGGAGCTGTAATCGGAGGCATAACTGGGTATCTTGTTGGAGTAAATGGAATTGATACAATGTCAGGAAATTTTAAAGCCGTAGTTAGTGGTTATGTAGTATTAACTGCACCTTGGATTATGCTTGCTATTGCAGTTATAATTCCTATAGTGTTAGTGCCATACTACAAGAAGGCTAAGAAGCAGTTATCACAGTGGGATGGTGAAGATGAAGAAGTATCAGATAGTGTCGAAGAGAAGCTTTCTATAATTCAATGGGTTTCAAGTGGGGCGCTTATAATTTCATATTTTCTTATTGCGGCATCATATTCAGGTGGTACAGCAATGTTTGAAAACGTTAACAATATGATAGGATTAACTGTCAGCATTGCAGCATTTTTAGGAATTATGGCAGAGACTGTTATTATACAGCAGAAAAGTGTTGACTGTGTAAAGATAATGAATCCTGAAAAGACGGCATCGGTATATGATATGAAGTTCCAGAAGAAATGGCTTGAAACCTGTGATGAAGCAGAGAAGATTATAGTTGGGAAATGTGCATTTAAAGCATTTAATATAACGAATAGTATGTGCAGTGTACTTGCAGTTGTTCTTGCAATCAGTGCGCTTATGTTTGGAATTGGTTTTCTTCCTTCATTTGTTGTATGCCTTATCTGGATAGTTAATATGTCAATATATTGCAAAGAATGTCTGAAATATTCAAAAGTTGGTAACAAGATTATGTAGATAAATATTTTCGGAAAATGGATGTAAGGAATTAAATGCGTAGCTGGACGTGGTTACTATCAGGAAGAAGGAAAAGAGGCTGTATATTTGTAAGACATGAACCCAGTGTTTTAGCGGCTTATAGCACGTATAAAGATCTGTTTTTGAATTTTTTGAAATTTTTTCAAAAATTTTTCAAAAAAGTGCTTGACGAATTACACTGGGTCGTGTATTATAATGAAGTGCTTTGCGATAGCAACTAACACAAAGCAAGACTTAAGATGTGGCTTATTGGTCAAGTGGTTAAGACGTCGCCCTCTCACGGCGAAGACAGGGGTTCGACTCCCCTATAAGCTATTCTGTGTTATAATTGATTCGAAAGAGTGGACTTTATGTCCACTCTTTCGTTTTTGCAATATAATTATTGTTTGATTAATGCAGAATGAAAACTGAATATTATTAAAAGAAAGAGGTAGTAATGGGTAAGAGAGAAGATTATGAAGCTAAGACAGAAAAGCTTATAATGCCAATTGTTGAAGCCAATAATGTAGAACTTTTTGATGTTGATTATATTAAAGAGGGTCAGGACTGGTATCTGCGCGTCTACATAGATAAAGAAGGTGGAGTTACAATTGATGACTGTCAGGCTGTAAGCAGAGCTTTTAATGAGATACTTGATAAGGAGAACTATATTACTGACCAGTACATTTTTGAAGTGAGTTCACCGGGACTTACAAGACCTTTAAAGAAAGAGAAGGATTATGCAAAGAGTATTGGGAAACTTATAGATATTAAGCTTTACAAAGCTGTTGAAGGCATAAAGGAATATACAGGCATTCTTAAGGAATACGATAAAGACAACATTACAATAGAGGTTGATGATAATCTTATAAAGATTGAGAGAAGCAATCTTGCAATGATTAGATGGGCATATGTTGAATAGATATATAACTAAAGTTGTTAATAATGGAGGATAAGAAGATGAATAAAGAATTGATACTTGCGATTGAAGCCTTAGAAAAAGAAAATGGAATCGACAAAGAGATTATGTTTGATGCCATTGAAAAGTCATTAATGGACGAATATAAGGCTGAATTTGACAAGGCAGATAATGGCAGGGTTGTACTTGACAGAAGAACAGGTGATTTCCACATTTATTCAGACAGAACTGTAGTTGAAGAAGTAGAAGTTCCAGAGTTCCTTGATACTAAGAAAGGAAAGTATGTATCTGGTACAGAAATAGCACTTGTTGATGCAAGAAAGATTAAGCCGGGATGTCAGCTTGGTGATGTTATTACTATAGAAGTAAAGTCAGAAGAATTCTCAAGAAAAGCAGCTAAGAATGCCAAGAATACAATTGTTCAGACTATAAGAGAACAGGAAAAGAATGCACTCTACAACGAGCTTCACGCCAAGGAGAAGGAAATTGTTACAGGTGTTGTACAGAGAATTAACGACAACGGTGATATGACTATTGACATAGGAAGAACACAGGCAGTTCTTAAGGCAGATGATAACTTTAAGGATAAGCAGTTCAAATGCGGAGAAAGAATCAAGGTATATGTTGCAAGTGTAAGCAACAGAGAAAGAAGCGGTTTATCAGTTAAGATTTCAAGAAAGTCACAGGAACTTGTAAAGAAACTTTTTGAAGAAGAAGTTACAGAGATTAAAGATGGTACAGTTGAGATTATGGCTATCGCAAGAGAAGCAGGTTCAAGAACTAAGATGGCTGTAAGAGCTAATGTTCCTCATGTGGATCCAGTAGGTGCATGCGTAGGTATTAATGGTGCGAGAGTTAAGAATATCGTTAATGAACTTGGTAATGAACAGATTGATATTGTTGAGTGGGATGACAATCCTGCCCAGTTAATTGTTAATGCTTTAAGCCCTGCAAAGGTTGTATCAGCAGTAGCAGATGAAGAAGAGAAGAAGGCTAAGATAATTGTTTCAGAACAGCAGTTATCACTTGCAATCGGTAAGTCGGGACAGAATGTAAGACTTGCAGCTAAGCTTACAGGTTACGGAATTGATATTAAGAGCGAAGCTGATCCAGAAGCATTTGCTGATATGGATAAAGACAACGCAGAAATCGTATATGGTGAAGACAGTGAAGGATATGATGACAATCAGGCAGATAATGTAATGTCATTGGATGAAGACTATAACGAAGATGCAGCCTCTGACACAGAAGTTGTAGAAGAATAATATTATTGGAGAGTGATAGTTTGGCAGCAGTAAAGAAGATTCCACAAAGACAGTGTATAGGTTGTAATGAGATGAAAGACAAAAAGCAGCTTATACGGATATTAAAGACTCAGGATGAACAGATAATAATAGATACAACAGGCAAGAAGAACGGAAGAGGGGCGTATATATGTCCTGACGCAGAGTGTCTTAAGAAAGCAAGAAAGTCAAGAGGACTTGAAAGAGCTTTTAAGATGGCTGTTGATGCATCTGTTTATGATGAGTTAGAAAAGGAGATGAATAATCTTGGACAATAAAAGAGCATTATCAATGATAGGTCTTGCACAGAAGGCTGGAAAAGTAGCAAGCGGTGAGTTCTCTACTGAAAAGGCTGTAAAAGAGCATAAGGCATATATGGTAATAGTAGCAGATGATTCATCTGATAATACCAAAAAGAATTTTAAGAATATGTGTGAATATTATAAAGTGCCAGTGTATTTCTTTAGCAATAAGGATGACTTAGGGCATGCTATAGGTAAAGAATTCAGAGCATCACTCGCAATCCTTGATGAAGGGTTTAAGAATAGTATTGAGAAACATTTTAAACAAGATTAGAGATAATCGGTGTAAATAATACAGAAATATTATTCCTGTATTGGAAAAGAGGTTAAATGGCAAATATGAGAGTTCATGAGTTGGCGAAAGAATTAAATATTTCATCAAAAGCGATAACTGATATTTTAAGTAATGCTGACAAGAAATATACAGCTATGAGCGGACTAGGTGAAAGTGAAATAAACAGTGTAAAGAGCAAGTTTACAAAAGCAGCTGGAAATACAGCTAATAAATCAGAACCTAAAAAGGCAGAAGAAAAACAAGTGAAATCAGAGGAGAATAAGAATATTAAGGCACAGGATAAGACTGGTAATAAGTCAGAACAGAATACACAGGATACTAAAGCGGCAAACACATCTAAGGATGTAGATAAGAAGCACATTTCTCAGGTGTACTTCCCACAGAACAGCCAGAAGACTGATTCAAGAGATAGAAATAATAATAGAGATAATAACCAGAATAGAAATAACAGAGATGGTTATAGAAATGACCGTAATAATGGCGGTTATAGAAATGATCGAAACAATGACCGCAATGGCAGTTACCAGAACAGGGACAATAACGGCCAGAACAGAGATGGTTATAGAAATGACCGAAACAACGGCGGTTATAGAAACGATAGAAACAATGACCGTAATAGCGGTTACCAGAACAGGGATAATAACGGCCAGAACAGAGATGGTTATAGAAATGACCGAAACAACGGCGGTTATAGAAACGATAGAAACAATGACCGTAATAGCGGTTACCAGAACAGGGATAATAACGGCCAGAACGGCGGACGTTCAGGAAGAGATGGTCAGGGATTCTCTGGTCAGAGAAGAAATGACAGAGGTTCTTCAGCACCTAAGGACGATTTCATTTTTGAGACAAAGCCAGATTCAAGAAGACCAGACTCAAGAAAGAATGATTCAAGAAAGAATGACAGAAAGAAAGATAATGAGGCAAAGGAAAATCTTAAATTTGCTAACAGCAAGTTAGAGAAGAAACCGGCTCCAAAGCAGGAGAAGAAGGAAGAAGAGACAATTAAGCAGCTCATTTTACCAGACAGCCTTACTATCAAGGAACTTGCTGATAAGATGAAGGTTCAGCCATCTGCAATTGTTAAGAAGCTTTTCTTACAGGGCAAGGTTGTAACAATTAACCAGGAAGTTGATTATGATACAGCAGAAGAAATAGCACTTGAGTTCAACTGCATATGTGACCACGAAGTTAAGGTTGATGTTATTGCAGAACTTCTTAAGGAAGATGAAGAGTCAGAGGACGATATGGTTGCAAGACCACCAGTTGTCTGTGTTATGGGACACGTTGACCACGGTAAGACATCTTTACTTGATGCAATCAGGGAAACACATGTAACAGCTAAGGAATCAGGCGGTATTACACAGAAGATCGGTGCTTATATGGTGGATGTCGATGGACAGAAGATTACATTCCTTGATACTCCTGGACACGAAGCGTTTACAGCTATGCGTATGCGTGGTGCACAGGCTACAGATATTGCTATTCTTGTAGTAGCAGCTGATGATGGCGTTATGCCACAGACAATCGAAGCTATTAACCACGCTAAGGCAGCGGGCGTTGAAATTATCGTTGCTGTTAATAAGATTGATAAGCCTAATGCTAATATCGAGAAGGTTAAGCAGGAACTTACAGAATATGAACTTATCGCAGAAGACTGGGGTGGTTCAACTACATTTGTTCCAGTATCAGCTCACACTAAGGAAGGTATTGACGAACTTCTTGAGATGATTCTTCTTACAGCAGAGGTTAATGAGTTAAAGGCTAACCCTAACCGTAAGGCAAGAGGTATCGTAATTGAAGCTGAGCTTGATAAAGGACGTGGTCCAGTTGCGACTATCCTTGTACAGAAGGGTACATTAAGAGTTGGTGATGCAGTTGCTGCAGGTTCTTGTTATGGTAAGATAAGAGCTATGATTGATGATACTGGAAGAAGAGTTAAGGAAGCTACTCCATCTATGCCTGTAGAGATTCTTGGTCTTAATGATGTTCCTAATGCTGGTGAAATTATTATGGCTACAGAGAGTGAGAAGGAAGCAAGAAATATTGCTGATACATTTATTGCAGAAGGCAAGAAGAAGCTTCTTGATGATACTAAGCATAAAGTATCACTTGATGCATTGTTCGAGCAGATTCAGGCTGGTAATATGAAGGAACTCGACCTTATTATCAAGGCTGATGTACAGGGTTCAGTCGAGGCTGTTAAGCAGAGTCTTGTTAAGCTTTCTAATGAAGAAGTTATCGTTAAGGTTATCCATGGCGGCGTTGGTAATATTAATGAGTCAGACGTTGTGTTAGCTTCTGCTTCTAATGCTATTATCATCGGCTTTAATGTTAAGCCTGATAATCAGGCGAGAATAGTTGCTGAGAGAGAAAAGGTTGATTTAAGACTTTACAGTGTAATCTACAATGCAATTGAAGATGTTGAGGCAGCTCTTAAGGGTATGCTTGAGCCTATATATGAGGAAAAGATTATCGGTCATGCTGAGATAAGACAGATATTCAAGGCTTCTGGTGTTGGTAATATTGCCGGTGCTATCGTTACAGAGGGTAGAATTACTAAGGATTCAATTGTAAGAATTACAAGAGATAAAGAGCAGATATACGAAGGTCCTATCGCTACACTTAAGCATTTCAAGGATGATGTTAAGGAAGTTAAGGGTGGTTCTGAATGTGGTATGGTATTTGAGAACTTTGGTCAGATTCAGGAAGGCGATCTTGTAGAAGCTCATATAATGGTAGAAGTACCTAGATAGAGTTACCCGATAGTCCAGGAAATTGAATTTTCTGGACTATATGGTTTTGACAGTGATATAATTATATATTAGAAAGTAGGAGTATATGCGTAAAAATAGTGTTAAGAATACCCGCATTAATGGGGAAGTATTAAAAGAGCTAAGCAATATAATCCGTAGTGAAATCAAAGACCCAAGAATCAATCCGATGACATCGGTTGTATCTGTTGAGGTCGCACCAGATTTAAAGACTTGTAAGGCATATATAAGTGTACTTGGCGATGAGCAGTCACAAAAGGACACTATTACAGGACTTAAGAGTGCGGAAGGCTATATAAGAAGAGAACTTGCTAGAACAGTGAATTTAAGAAATACACCAGAAATCAAGTTCATTCTTGACCAGTCAATTGAGTACGGAATTAATATGTCTAAGCTTATAGACGAAGTTACACAGAAAGATAGTGATAGTCATAATAAGTAAGAAGGTGTAATATATGAATATTATTGAAGAGTTAGGTGCTGCAAAAGTAGTTGGTATAACAGGGCATATAAGACCAGATGGTGACTGCACAGGTTCAGTGCTTGGTCTGTATAATTATTTAAAGGATAATGCACCGGATATAGATGTAAATGTTTATCTTGAACAGCCATCAGACAAATTATCATATCTTAATGGTTTTGATGCTATAAAAAATGTTATTGAGCCGGATAAGAAGTTTGATGCATTTATTGTTCTTGATTGCAGTTCAATAGACAGAATAGAGCCATTCGCAGACGGCTTTAAGAATGCGGATAAGACTATATGTATAGATCATCATATAAGTAATGACAGTTTTGCAGATGTTAATAATGTTATTCCAACAGCGAGTTCAGCGTGTGAAGTGCTTTATGACACATTTGATGCCGGTAAAGTGAGCAGGAATACGGCTGAATGTATATACACAGGTATTATACACGATACAGGTGTATTCAAATATAGCTGCACATCACTCCACACTATGGAGATAGCAGGAAAGATGATGCAGATGGGAATAGATTATTCTGATATAATAGATAATAGCTTTTATAAGAAGTCTTATGTACAGAACCAGATTCTTGGAAGGGCGCTTCTTGAAAGCGTGCTTTTTTATGACGGAAAATGTATATTCTCAAGCGTGACAAGAGATGAAATGGATTTCTATGGAGTTACTGGCAGGGAGCTCGGAGGAATTATTGAACAGTTAAGGCTTACTGATGGAGTTGAAGTTGCAATATTCTTATATGAAACAGGCGATAATGAATATAAGGTAAGTCTTCGTTCTAAGAAAGAGATTGATGTAAGCAGGATAGCTGCCTGCTTTGGCGGCGGCGGACATATAAGGGCTGCCGGCTTTAATGCTAAAGGCACTGTATATGAAATCGTCAACAGAATAGGCGAAATGATTGAACAGCAGTATGCACAGGAGTAATCACTAAGAAAGGTTAAGTTGGTATGAACGGAATTATTAATGTATACAAAGAAAAAGGTTTCACATCACACGATGTGGTTGCAAAACTTCATGGAATTCTTCATATGAAAAAAATAGGTCATACCGGTACACTTGACCCTGATGCAGTTGGCGTGCTTCCGGTGTGTCTTGGTAAAGGAACGGGTCTGTGTTCCATGATTACAGACTGGACTAAGACCTATGAGGCTGTAATGCTTCTTGGTACAGTTACTGATACTCAGGATACATCGGGAACTGTTCTTAAGACAAGAGAGGTTAATGTCACTAAAAGACAGATATTGGAAGTTTGCAGCAGCTTTGAGGGAGAATATGATCAGATTCCCCCAATGTATTCGGCACTTAAGGTTAATGGAAAGAAGCTTTATGAGCTTGCAAGAGCAGGGGTAGAGGTTGAGAGAAAACCGCGCCGTATAAAGATTAATTCTTTGAGGGTTAATGATATTAACCTTGAAGATGATATTAAGACGGTTACAATTACTGTAGACTGCTCCAAAGGAACTTATATAAGGACGTTGTGTCAGGATATAGGAGAGAAACTTGGCTGTGGAGCTTGTATGATGGAGCTTATAAGAACAAGAGTGGGGGATTTTCTTATTGATGATACTCTTACACTTAATCAGATAGCAGCTTATATGATTAAGGGAGAGATGGAAGAACATATTATCAGCATTGATTCTATGTTTCCGTCATATACCAGACTTACAGTAGATGAAGCTTACAACAAGCTTTTGTATAATGGCAATAAGCTTCCTTTAGAAGCGGTTGTTAATGAAGATTGTGAGTTTCTTGATATGGAGAAATTCAGGATATATGATTCTGGCAATACATTTGTTGGCATATATCAGTATATTGCGGGACAGTTTGTCCTTGAGAAGATGTTTTATGAAGGATAAATGATGTACCTGAAAGGCGGTGTAGACCAGTATGGAATACATACACGGAACGGAGGATTTCAAGCTGGAAAGGTCCAGCGCTGTAACGCTTGGCAAGTTTGATGGTGTTCATCTTGGACATCAGAAGCTTATATCCATAGTTAAAGAGAAAGCAGAGGAACAGGGACTTTTGTCGGTTATGTTTACATTTGACAGAATTCCGCTTAGTATCTGTCCTCAGAAAAACCAACATTTTTTATCTACTAATTCTGAGAGAAGAATGTTATGCGAGAATTATGGAATAGATGTCGAGGTTGAGTATCCATTTACTACAACACTTATGAATATGGAACCAGAAGAATTCGTAAGTGATATATTGATTAATAAATTGAAAGCAAAGGTAATTGTCGTTGGAACTGATTATTGCTTTGGCAGGGATAGAAGCGGCAATGTGGAATTTCTTATAAGTAATGCAGCTAAATATGGCTATGAAACCATTGTTGTAGAGAAAGAGAAGTTTCAGGATAAAGATATAAGCAGTACATATGTAAGGGAAGAATTAAAGTTAGGTCATATGGAGACAGTCAATGTGCTCCTTAACAGACCTTATTCGATAACAGGAATTGTTGCCAAGGGTAACCAGCTTGGCAGGAAGTTAGAGATACCTACCATTAATGTATATCCTACAGAGATTAAGCTTCTTCCACCGAACGGAGTGTATGCATCCAGAATATTAATAGATGGTGTCTGGTATTATGGTGTTACTAATCTTGGTACTAAGCCGACAATAAGTGATGGATATGAAGTGAGCGTTGAGACTAATGTATTTGACTTTGATAAAGATGTATACGGAAACAGGGTTGAGGTGGCACTTTATCATTTCTTAAGGCAGGAAATGAAGTTTGAAAATGTTGAGGCATTAAAGAAGCAGATGGAAAGTGATGCAAGCTTTGCTAAAGAGATGTTTCTTATACAATAAAAGATAAATGGAAATATTTTGAGATTGTTTTTGAAAAGATATTTTTGAAGTGATTTTGAAAAAATTAAATTTTGAAAATGTCTTGAAATCTTGAAATTATTTTGTAAATCCACTTGATTTCATATTGGTGTTATGATATATTATCAACGTATGAGCCGTCACTCAGATACGGGACACTCCGACCCCAGGCTTGGTGGCAGGTGATTAATATTTAGGAGGAATCAACAATGATATCTAAGGAAAAGAAAGCAGAAATTATTGCTAATTACGGAAGAAAAGCAGGAGATACAGGTTCTCCAGAAGTTCAGATTGCAATCTTAACAGAAAGAATTGCTGAATTAACAGAACATTTAAAGATTAACCAGAAGGATCATCATTCAAGAAGAGGTCTTTTAAAGATGGTTGGTAAGAGAAGAGCTTTACTTTCTTACTTAAAGAAGAACGACATCGAAAGTTACAGAAACTTAATCGAACGTTTAGGAATCAGAAAGTAATTAATTATTTATGGCGGAGTTGTATAACTTCGCCTTTTTCTTTTGGTAATATGCTTGCAAATCAGGCAGTAATTACTTATTATTAAGCTAATAACAGAAAGATTTCACCGAGACCACTCAAAAGCATACTTAATTAAGTGGGTTTTTGAGTTGTTTCGGACTTTCTGTTAATACAATTAAGCAAGCCATAACAGGCGGAAACGAGGAAATTTATGTTTAAACAGTACACAATGGAATTAGCTGGCAGAACATTAAGAGTTGATGTCGGCAGAGTATGTGCACAGGCTAACGGAGCAGCTCTTATGCACTATGGTGATACAGTGGTACTTTCAACAGCTACTGCATCTAAGGAGCCAAGAGAAGGAATTGATTTCTTCCCATTAAGTGTTGAATTTGAAGAAAAGATGTATGCCGTAGGCAAGATACCTGGCGGATTTAATAAGAGAGAGGGAAAGGCTTCTGAGAATGCTATTCTTACATCAAGAGTAATAGACAGACCTATGAGACCTTTATTCCCTAAGGATTACCGTAATGATGTTACACTTAATAATATGGTTATGGCAGTAGATCCAGAGTGCCGTCCAGAGCTTGTTGCTATGATTGGAGCCTCTATTGCAACTTGTATATCAGATATTCCATTTGACGGTCCTTGTGCTATGACACAGGTTGGTATGATTGACGGAGAATTCATTATTAACCCATCACAGGCTCAGTGGCAGGAAGGTGATCTTCAGCTTACAGTAGCTTCTACTAAGCAGAAGGTTATTATGATTGAAGCCGGTGCTAATATCATTCCAGAGGACAAGATGATTGAAGCTATATATATGGCTCACGATATCAACCAGACAATCATTGCATTTATTGAGAAGATTGTATCAGAAGTTGGAAAAGAAAAGCACTCATATGAGAGCTGTGCTATTCCAGCAGAGATGTTTGAAGCTATGAAACAGGTAGTATCTCCAGAAGAAATGGAAGTTGCTGTATTCACAGATGACAAGCAGACAAGAGATAAGAACATTGATGAGATAATGGAAAAGATGAAAGAAGCATTTGCTGATAATGAAGAATATCTTGCATTACTTGGTGAAGCTCTTTACCAGTATCAGAAGAAGACTGTCCGCAAGATGATCTTAAAAGACCATAAGAGACCTGATGGACG
>OGZW01003422.1_pt1 | contig 11739 bp, 6 predicted proteins | sample 1577001 | NCBI WGS metagenome assembly OGZW01 (sample SAMEA3541519, study PRJEB24748) | human gut metagenome | biome: human gut; feature: human-associated habitat; material: faeces | place: China | collected 2012
CTGCCGCACCTCGCTCGCCGTATCGGCACTTAGAATTATGCGGTATTGCCATAGATATTATACCCCGCTGCACACATTGGCGCAATAGCCCACCGGGAAAAGGCGCTAATTTTTACACTTGCTGTTTTTTCTTGCTTGACGCTTTGTTGGGCGGCCCGTATAATAGAATTAGAAAATAGTATCCGCGGCCTGGGGGTTGGCCCCGCCGCGGCACGGCGGCCACGAGCGCGCCAAAAAAAATGCCGGATTGTTCCGGCTGATTGCGCAGCTTTTTGCCTGCGTTACAGGAGGACTTTTTATGGAATGGATGATCGCATCGGACTCTTCTTGTGAGATCCGTACCCTGCCGGACACTGCACCGGGGGTTCAGTTTGCATTGGTTCCATTCAAGATTCGCGTTGGCGAGCGCGAGTTTGTGGACTTGCCCACCCTGAACACCAAAGCCATGCTGCAGGCCATGACGGATTATAACGGCGCCAGCACCACCGCCTGCCCCAGCCCGGAAGAATGGGCCGAGCTGTTTTTGATGGCGGACAAAAGCATTGCGCTGACCATCAGCCATAATCTTTCGGGCAGCTACAACGCCGCGCTGGCCGCGCGGGAGATGGTGCTGGAAGAACACCCCGAAAAGCAGATTTTTGTGTTGGATACCCTGAGCTGTTCCGGCGCGCTGGCCGGTGCAGCAGAGCTGGCCAACAAGCTGATCCGGATAGGAACCAGCTTTGATACCATCTGCATTGAGCTGGCCAACTGGGCACAGAAAGGGCACATTATGTTTGCCCTGGCCAGCTTTGATAACCTTGCCAAAGCCGGGCGGGTCAGCCGCGTGGTGGGCTTTATTGCCGGGCGGCTGAACATGCGCGTTTTGGGCCGCCGCACCGAAGATGGCACAATCGACTTTTTCTTTAAGACGCGCGGCGAAGCGCGGGTGCTTGCCAAGATTTTGGAACAGATGGACGAGGACGGTTACGATGGTGTGCGCCCGGTGCTGATCAGCGAGTGCAACAACCAGAACGCCGCTAACCTGTTGGAACACGGCATCCACGCCAAATGGCCGGATGCACGGGTGGATATTGTGCCCTGCAGCGGTCTGTGCAGCTTTTACGCACAGGACCAGGGCGTGATCATCACCTATTAAATTTTGAGCTGAATGGCCTGCAAACGGGGCCGCTATCCTGTTTGCAGGATTTTTTATATTTATTCCATCCGAAAACGATCCATACAGAATGCCCATATAAAAAGAAAAAGCACATGCTCTCCTGACTGGCCGGATTTTCCCGGCTGACATGGGGCATATGCTTTTATTTTATCTAATTTGAATTTTGCTGAATTTTGTTTTCGCCCTGATTTTACAGCCAGAACTGCACCAGACGGCTGACATTCTGGTACAGCGCAGGATTCTGGCCCAGAAGGCCCGGTTCCGCAGCAAAGTAGACACAGAAGCTGTAACAGATCCCCACGGCAACAGCTGCCAGCATCGCCCCCTGCAGCATGTGCTGCACGGTATGCAGGATGCTGCCCGATGCGGCGGCCTGCACGCGCGGGGCAAGGGCGCTTTCGGCCCACAGCCAGACCAATGCGGCGGCGAACAGCAGCGGGGTTAAATAGTCGCTGAGATAGCGGTAGAGCACACCGGCCATCTGGCAGTCCAACGCGGCCAGAATAACAGCCAGCAGCACGGGCAGCAGCACCATGGCGCGCAGGTCTTTCTGCCTTGCCATACGGCGGCGCAGCAAAGGCAGGGCAGCAAAGGCCCACAGCAGCGGCAGGCTGACCAGGGCACCGCCGTAAAATACTTCGGTAATGGTCATCCCCATAAAGTTTGTCTGCATTTTGGTACCCGCCAGGTAGGGGAACACCGCCTGCACCACCGGCAGGGACAGGAAATAGGTGAACAACGCCGGGGCCAGCCGCCCAATGCGGAAGCCGCGGTGGGTCATATCGTTGCTGGTCAGGTTGTAATTGGCGCCAAAATCAAACGGCGAGCCGAACCGCGCGGCATTGTAGGCCATCAGCCCCAGGGCTACCAGAATAACCGGCAGAACAAAGGCGATGGCTTCGGTTATTCCCTGCTTGCTGCGCAAGCGTTTTTGCCGGATATACTGCGGCCAGAAGATCGGCAGGCAGAGCACGGCAAACAGCTCCATCTGGGGGCGGCATCCCGCCACCAGCGCCATGCACAGGCTGCCAAGCGCCATGTGCAGCATGATTTTGCCATGGTGCTGCACTGGGGTGTTGGCGGCGCACAGCCACTGCCACAGGGCCAGCAGCACAAATGCCGCGCCGCACAGGATGGCGTATTCATACACCGAGGGGCGCAGCAGCAGGTAGTACACCTGGCTACCGCCCGCAATGCCCGCCGCAGCCAGCAGGCAGGCCGCCGCTGAGGCGGACGGGAACCAGCGCTGCGCAGCCTGCCGCACCAAACCAAACACTGCCAAAATCAGCAGCCAGGCCATCACGATCATTGCCAAGCTGGGCGGCAGGTCCGGTACGCCGGTCAGCAGCTCAAACGGCAGCTGGAACAGCAGGCACGGCACAATGCCAAAGTAAACATAGTACCGCCCCTGATAATAAGCAACATCCCACAAAGCATCCGGGGCCGCGCTCTGACGGGCGGCGGTATCGTAAGGGTTCTGCATCTCCGCCATGGCGGCGGGCGGGTCGCGCTGCAGATCCAGGCGGCCATTCAGCAGGCTGTGGGCCAGAGCGCCGTACTGCGCAGCGGAATCATTCTGCCAATCGCTGATATGCTGGGTGAAGGTGATGCGGCTTTCGCCGTCCCAGTTTTCGACATTATAAAACGAGGTCGCCACGCCGGAGTTGCGGGCATCAGCAAAGGGGGCCGCTGCGGCCAGCAGGCAGAGCATGCAGCCCAGCACCAGCACCGCCGGGCGGTATTTGGCGCGGTGGGTCAAGTAGGCTTCGTGCCACGCGGCAGCGCCGGGGCGCAGCCCCCACAAGGCCAGCAGTGCCAGATACACCACTGCCAGCCGCAGCAGCGAGAAATCCATCGGGCGGGGTACATTGGCCAGAACCGCCTGCACGGTATAGTTCAGGTCATAACTGCGGTACTCTCCGCTATAGCCCTCCGCTTGCAGGGTCAGGGTATCTACCGCGCCGGAAAAATCCAGCGTGCGCACCAGGCTGCGTGCCGCTCGCGGGGCCGCCTGCCACTGCCAGCTCTGGCGCGGGGCGGTGCTGGCTTCGTCGGTACCGGACACCCACAGGATAAACAGCGGGTTCTGATCCTGCGGATAGTTGCCGTCATACTGGTAGACAACGCCATCCAGCGCAACGTTATACAGCGGCTGATGGATGCCGGTAAAGGTAAGGGTACTGTGCTCATCGTTCAAAGCAATCGGCTCCCCATCCGCCGGGGCATCCTGCAAATAGGCGCGCAGGTCAACGGGCTGGTAGCCGTGGGTTGCAAAATAGGGTGCGTTGCCCACGAATACTTCCAGGCCGATGGCGGCAATCAGCAGCGCAGCAACCGTCCAAAGTGTGCGGTACCGCCGCCCGCTGCGCAGGCGGAGTAACAACACAGTGCCGCAGGCCCACAGTGCCGCCCCATTGATGGCCAGCAGGCGGAACAGATCAAACCCCTGCGCCAGCCCCGGCTGGGCAAACGCACATGCTGCGATGATCCACACTGCCAGCACAATGCCCGGCCCGGCCAGTACATCCGCATGGGTTGCCCTGCGGTCGCACAGCCGCCCCGGCAGTGCCCAAACCAGCACCCCCAACAGGATGCTGACACAAATTGCTGCTGCAAACATAAAAAGCCCCCATACCAAAGTGTATGGGGGTATTATACTATGAATTGCGGTTTTTGTCGATATTGGGGGTGCAGGCATCCTCTTCCTGCGGGTCGGACGGCTGTTCGCCTGCCCGCTCCGCTTTGCGGTACTGCGCGGGGGAAAGCCCGGTTTCCTTTTTGAACACACGGCTGAAATACAGCGGGTTATCATACCCGACGATCTCGGAAACTTCACCGATGCTGTATTTGGTGCCTTCCAGCAAGCGCTGTGCATTGACGATACGCAGCGACTGGATATACCGTGCGGGCGACAAGCCCACATACTGTTTGAAGCTGCGGATGAACCATGCCGTGCTCATGTGCAGGGACTCGGCGTATTCATCCACATTGATGCGGGCAGTATAATTCTCGTTAAAATAGGCGGCTGCGGCTTCGATCTGCTCCCGCGTGGTGCCGTTGATCGACCGCCGTTCCTGCCGCTGGCGGCTGACCAGCACCAGCATCATCTGGAACAACCCGGCCGTATAATCCCGATAGGCGTACTGGCAGAGCTGCAATTCCTGGATCATGCGGCGGAAAGTATTTTTGTACTCTGGCATAATGCCGCTGTAAAACACATGGCCATCCAGCGGAATCTCATGCGCCTGCAGCACCGCAGCGGCCTCGCTGCCGGAAAAATAGACCCAGAACACCTCCGGGTGGTCCTCAAGATAGTAGATATAGCGGCGCTCTTCCTGCGGGCGGTACAGCACCATATGACCCGCTGTTACCACATGCTCGGCATCATCAAACCAGAAGTGCGCCTTGCCCGCAGCGATATAAAACAGCTGATACGCATTTTCATCATACCGCGTAATAGTTGGCAGGCTGGCGTGCTTTTTCAATCGGCATGTTCCGCAGGAATCCGCTGTAAGCGGTGCAGTACAGCTGCCGTCCGCAGCCTGGCGGCTGTTGATGGAACCAAAATTGATATACATCTGTGTTGTCCCCTCGTGTTGGCTGGGTAAGACGGGCGCCCCCATCTTTTATGTAGATTGTATAATATTATCCACTATAGTGCAAGTGCAACTGGCCAAATCATATTGTTTTGTTATACTTCTGTTATGATTTTCGCAAGCAATATTAGAATGCTTATCAAAATGTTTTTTCAGCTTTTCTGTTTTACCGCGGGGCCACAACAAAAAAGTGCCCGCCTGCTGCAAGGCAGCGTGCGGGCGCTTTCATGCTTATTCCTTTGCTTTTGAACCGGGATTATTCAATGCCGGTCACGGTATAATCTTTGTCCTCAACGGCTTTTTTCAGCACAGTGTCATCCACCGGCTTATCCAGCGTTACAACAGCGGTACCGGCGGTGTGGCTTACTTCAGCGGCGGAAACACCGTCCAGCGCTTCCAGTGCCTTTTTCACGGTTGCTTCGCAATGGCCGCACATCATGCCTTCAATTTTAATGGTCTTATTCATGGTCGTGTTCTCCTTTTTGCTTGTTTTGTGTGCTTTGCGTTTATGGTCATGTTTGGTGCTGCGAATATCGAACAGGTTCAGCCGCAGTGCGTTGGAAACCACGCAGAAGCTGGACAGGCTCATGGCCGCAGCGCCGTACATCGGGTTCATCTGCCAGTGCAGCAGCGGGATAAAGACACCTGCCGCCAGGGGGATGCCCAACACATTGTAGGCAAAGGCCCAGAACAGGTTTTCGTGGATATTGTGCAGAGTAGCGCGGCTCAGGCGGATGGCGGCGGGCACATCGCTCAGGCGGCTCTTCATCAGCACAACGTCAGCGGCGTCAATCGCAACATCCGTACCGGCGCCAATGGCAATACCGACATCCGCGCGGGTCAGGGCCGGTGCATCGTTGATGCCATCGCCCACCATGGCCACGCGGCTCTTGTTTTTCAGGCTGCGGATCACAGCTTCCTTGCCATCGGGCAGCACACCGGCAATCACTTCGTCCACACCGGCCTGTGCACCAATGGCTTTGGCGGTGCGCTCGTTATCGCCGGTCAGCATCACAACACGGATGCCCATGCCCTGCAGTTCACGCACAGCCTGCGGGCTGTCCTCCTTGATGACGTCCGCCACCGCGATAACGCCCTGCATGGTGCCATCCTTGGCAAAGAACAGCGGGGTCTTGCCCTGGGCGGCCAGTGCTTCGGCGCTGGATGCCATCTTTTGCGGCACCGCCACGCCAAGGGTCTGCATCAGCTTGGCGTTGCCGCCGTACAGGGTACTGTCGTTCAGCACAGCCGTCAGGCCGTTGCCGGGCAGAGCCTGGAAATCTGCCACTTCGGCGAGGGGCAGGTTATCCTCCTGTGCCTTTTGCAGCACAGCGCGGGCCAGCGGGTGTTCACTCTTCTGCTCCAAGGCAGCGGCAAGGCTCATCAGTACCTGCTCCGTCACACCGTCTGCGGGCAGGATATCCGTCACGCGCGGCTCGCCGCTGGTGATGGTGCCAGTTTTATCCAGGGCAACGATCTCGGTTTTACCGGTCTGCTCCAGCGAAACCGCGGTTTTGAAGAGAATGCCGTTTTTAGCGCCCACACCATTGCCAACCATAATGGCAACCGGCGTTGCCAGGCCCAGCGCACAGGGGCAGCTGATGACCAGCACCGAAATGCCGCGGGCCAGCGCATAGCCAACGGTCTGCCCAGCCAGCAGCCACACGATGGTGGTGATGACCGCCAGGGTGATGACGGTCGGCACAAACACACCGGAGACGCGGTCTGCAATTTTGGCAATGGGTGCCTTGGTGGCTGCGGCATCGCTGACCATCTGGATGATCTGAGCCAGCGTGGTATCCTGACCCACGCGGGTGGCACGGCAGCGCAAAAAGCCGGATTGGTTCAGGGTTGCGGCGCTCACGCTGTCGCCTTCGGCCTTATCCACCGGGATGCTCTCACCGGTCAGGGCCGATTCGTTCACCGCGCTGCTGCCTTCCAGCACCACGCCGTCAACGGGGATATTCTCGCCGGGGCGCACCACAAACACATCGCCCTGCTGCACCTGTTCGATGGGAACGGTAACTTCCGCCCCATTGCGCAGCAGCGTTGCGGTTTTGGGGGCCAGGTTCATCAGGCCTTTCAGGGCATCGGTGGTCTTGCCCTTGGAGCGGGCTTCCAACGTTTTGCCCACCGTGATCAGGGTCAGGATGGTTGCGGCGGATTCAAAATAAAACTCCTCCATATAGCCCATCACGGCCATGGCATCCCCCTGCACCTGGGCCACCGTCATGGCAAACAGAGCGTAAGTGCTGTAGCCAAAGGCCGCGGTAGCGCCAAGGGATACCAGGGTATCCATATTGGGGGCACGGTTCCACAGCGCCTTAAAGCCGCTGATAAAGAACTTTTGGTTGATGACCATGATGATAATGGTGAGCAGCATCTGTAAAATACCCATTGCCACATGGTTGCCCTGCATAAAGCCCGGCAGCGGCCAGTTCCATAGCATGTGCCCCATGGAGAAGTACATCAGCACCACCCAGAAGATCAGCGAGGCAATCAGGCGGCGTTTGAGGCGCGGGGTCTCGGTATCTTTTAAGGCATCTGCTGACGGCGCGGCGGACTGGGCGGCAGCGTTTTTAGGGCTTGCGCCATAGCCTGCGGCTTCCACTGCGGCCACAATATCTGCCGGAGCGGCGGTGCCCTCCACCCCCATTGAGTTGGTCAGCAGGCTGACCGAGCAGGATGTTACGCCCGGCACTTTGCTGACGGCTTTTTCCACCCGGGCACTGCACGCGGCGCAGCTCATCCCGGTTACGTTATATTGTTCCACTTCTTTCCTCCGGTTTCCTCTCTTTTGCGGTAGTGATTCTATAATTCCTGTGTGATGATTGGTGAGTGGTTTCGCTTTGGTGTTTGAACACGGGTTGTTGATGTTTGAGTTGTTTCTATCCTCACTCCCCTTTTGGTGAGCGGTTAGCCTGCAATTCGACGTATTATTGAGGTTACCATTTCTATCCACACCCTCTCACAGGGAATGACTGGCATTTATTCATGGCTCTGGTAATGTTACACAAACTTTTACCGATGTTTGTGAACAGAAAAACAATCGTACTAGGCACTGGCATGGCATTTTTGCTGGCTCAAACACTCGTGCATTTATTTCATGTTCTGCTTCTGCTATTTTGTGCAGGCAATGCTTATTTCATCAGTTTCTGCAGCGTTTTCAGCAGCTCATCCACAACTTCGTCATTCCCGGCACGGATATCATCCGCCACACAGGTGCGGATATGGTTTGCCAGCAGCTCACGGTTGAACGCGTTCATCGCCGCCGTTACCGCCGCCGACTGCACCAGAATATCCGGACAATACGCTTCGTTTTCCACCATCCCACGGATGCCCCGAATCTGCCCTTCGATCCGGTTCAGTCTGTGGACCAGGCTTTTATACTCTTCTTCACTGCGATGCTTTGTTTTGTGTGCACAGCAGCAACACGGTTCCTTCTTTTCGTTTTCCTGCATTATGTTACCCTCCCATCACATGCAAGGTACCCCGGCGGGGTATATTCACTATATACCCCGCCGGGGTACCCTGTCAAGTAGATAATATAATATTTTTATATTATTTTATGCGAGAGTTTTTACTATATCAATTTTTAAAATTAAAGCGGATATCCGCATGAACAAAACCACCCTGAACAGTCAGAAAGAGAAACATTCCATGCTCTCCTTGCGGAGAGCGACGTCAAACTCAAAAGTTCTTGTTGCTGTAATAGAGTTATTTCTATCCACGCTCTCCTTGCGGAGAGCGACTGAGCATGGTACATGGGTTGCTTCGGGTTCTTCATTTCTATCCACGCTCTCCTTGCGGAGAGCGACGAACCAATCACGCACCTCCGGCTTAAAATTCTTATTTCTATCCACGCTCTCCTTGCGGAGAGCGACCGGAAACGACATTCCACGAGGTACATATCATCGCACATTTCTATCCACGCTCTCCTTGCGGAGAGCGACGCCCAATTTATAGGCGCGGATGCGTACTTGGCAGAAAACATTTCTATCCACGCTCTCCTTGCGGAGAGCGACTCATCCATTGAAGAGGTGTCTAAGTATGTCGTCATTTCTATCCACGCTCTCCTTGCGGAGAGCGACGGAGCAATCAGCCAGTTACAATGCGCACTTGGAAATTTCTATCCACGCTCTCCTTGCGGAGAGCGACTCAGGCTGCCAACGGCCTTGCGAACGCCCCACCAGAGATTTCTATCCACGCTCTCCTTGCGGAGAGCGACACGCGGCGGACATATCATAAAGACGAGAGCCAAGAATTTCTATCCACGCTCTCCTTGCGGAGAGCGACGGGCATACTTGCAATATCTCTGCGAATTGTCTTTGCAGAATTTCTATCCACGCTCTCCTTGCGGAGAGCGACGGCTTTTTCTTTTGCCCTTTTATACTCGACAACAATTTCTATCCACGCTCTCCTTGCGGAGAGCGACTTGCGGTACAGGGCGGATTCTGCCCGATTGCGGAAATTTCTATCCACGCTCTCCTTGCGGAGAGCGACTGGTGCCGTCCTTGCCGGTTGCGCCCAGGCCCGCATTTCTATCCACGCTCTCCTTGCGGAGAGCGACCTTGTTGACAATTTCTTCTTTTGTCCAGGTAAAATTTCTATCCACGCTCTCCTTGCGGAGAGCGACGGATAGATGGCTTGCGGGCCTAAAGGGCACGCTATTTCTATCCACGCTCTCCTTGCGGAGAGCGACGGCAAAATACACAAACTTAACAAATAAAATCAGTGATTTCTATCCACGCTCTCCTTGCGGAGAGCGACTACTGTGGGTGTTACAGTCTTAGGCATTCAGCACAATTTCTATCCACGCTCTCCTTGCGGAGAGCGACCACGCACCCAATCGGCGTCCTTATCACTGTAATAATTTCTATCCACGCTCTCCTTGCGGAGAGCGACCCCCGTTCGCGAGATAGTTCAATGGGAAGGTATATTTCTATCCACGCTCTCCTTGCGGAGAGCGACGCCTAGAGTTTTGCGACACTGCACAACATACTTATTTCTATCCACGCTCTCCTTGCGGAGAGCGACTGCGTAAGGTTCCTTTGTTGGGAATTAAGTAATATTTCTATCCACGCTCTCCTTGCGGAGAGCGACCATGGGCTGTATTCTTTAATTGCAATTACCCCTTCATTTCTATCCACGCTCTCCTTGCGGAGAGCGACTCGAAATACTCCTGCCTTGCTTGGCAATTCACAATTTCTATCCACGCTCTCCTTGCGGAGAGCGACAGTACATTACGACAATTACAATCTGCACTGCGTAATTTCTATCCACGCTCTCCTTGCGGAGAGCGACTCAACGGCATTAGCCTGATAAAACACGTCAGAAGATTTCTATCCACGCTCTCCTTGCGGAGAGCGACCCGTTAATATTCAACGTCCAGCCGCGAAAAACGATTTCTATCCACGCTCTCCTTGCGGAGAGCGACATACTTGGCAACGTGGCAGTAGGATTACATATGTCATTTCTATCCACGCTCTCCTTGCGGAGAGCGACAAATTGATGATTTAATCAGTTGACCCGCCCCACCTATTTCTATCCACGCTCTCCTTGCGGAGAGCGACTGGTCAGGCAACCAAAGCCCACCAGGAACAACAAATTTCTATCCACGCTCTCCTTGCGGAGAGCGACTTGGCTGTTTCGGCCGCTTTGCAGTTGATTCCGCTTATTTCTATCCACGCTCTCCTTGCGGAGAGCGACCGGTCACGACTTTAGGGGCCGGATCTGTCAGGGATTTCTATCCACGCTCTCCTTGCGGAGAGCGACACTTTGATACGCTATCAGCTTTAGCGCCGGAAGAATTTCTATCCACGCTCTCCTTGCGGAGAGCGACCCCGGCAAAATCAGAATCCTTAACGACATATTTAATTTCTATCCACGCTCTCCTTGCGGAGAGCGACGCCGCGAACGCTGTTGACCAGATTCTTCCCGGGCACATTTCTATCCACGCTCTCCTTGCGGAGAGCGACCTGTCAAGTTATTCCGTCAAAACTATGAGTGTTTTATTTCTATCCACGCTCTCCTTGCGGAGAGCGACCCATTACGATAACTATAACTTGCATTGTGTCGAGATTTCTATCCACGCTCTCCTTGCGGAGAGCGACGTAACGCTGATCTGAGACGTCATCGCGGTAATGACAATTTCTATCCACGCTCTCCTTGCGGAGAGCGACTAGTGGAAACCCTGAAACTCACCGACCTTGTGCTATTTCTATCCACGCTCTCCTTGCGGAGAGCGACCAGAGCCCCTAAAGGCTCTGTACATGATTTTAAGCTTATTTCTATCCACGCTCTCCTTGCGGAGAGCGACGCCTGACGGTACTATAACTGACACTTTTTTTGGTATTTCTATCCACGCTCTCCTTGCGGAGAGCGACAATACGCCTACAAAGGCGTACAATATAATCGTGATTTCTATCCACGCTCTCCTTGCGGAGAGCGACCATGGTTTTTTACGCGGATTGCCTAAAGAGCACTTATTTCTATCCACGCTCTCCTTGCGGAGAGCGACAAAAAGTTTGGTTTTTGTGATCTTGAGCCGATAAGATTTCTATCCACGCTCTCCTTGCGGAGAGCGACTAATGGCGACACCCATTACTCCTACATACGAAAATATTTCTATCCACGCTCTCCTTGCGGAGAGCGACCTGACGATATTGGTGCTCGTCTGTGTGAGTATTGTATTTCTATCCACGCTCTCCTTGCGGAGAGCGACACAACATGCGCACATATCGCGTCTATTGCCCCGCATTTCTATCCACGCTCTCCTTGCGGAGAGCGACGTTCGTTAATAGTAGATTGCACAGTTTGTTAGTTTATTTCTATCCACGCTCTCCTTGCGGAGAGCGACAAGACGAGAAGCAAGCGAATCAATCGGGACATTGCATTTCTATCCACGCTCTCCTTGCGGAGAGCGACGAGCCTGACGGTACTATAACTGACACTTTTTTTGGTATTTCTATCCACGCTCTCCTT
>OGZW01003427.1_pt1 | contig 11727 bp, 14 predicted proteins | sample 1577001 | NCBI WGS metagenome assembly OGZW01 (sample SAMEA3541519, study PRJEB24748) | human gut metagenome | biome: human gut; feature: human-associated habitat; material: faeces | place: China | collected 2012
CCCCTGGATTTTCTCAGGTGCTATCTCCCGTTTTGACGGAGAGCCTGAAGAAGGTGAAGTAGTAGAAGTATACACCTCAAAAAAAGAATTTATAGCCGAAGGCCAATTGTTTTATTTCTATAAAAGAAAAAACCTGACGACAATCCCATTCACAGCGCAAACCATGAATCGGGAGACCTATATATTCCCGATGCCGGACAATGAATATGAATTTGGTAATATCAAATAAAAACGGACACAACCATGAAAAAGATATTTTACATCGGAATATTTTTAGGACTGCTTTCGGCAGCCTGCCAGGAAAACGAAATGAAAGATTTCGACAGTAACGGAGCGGTCTATTTTCAGTTGAGTGCACAATGGAGTAATTCGGTGGACAGCGTAGTTTATTCTTTTGCCGGAAAACCGGAAGACACCTATACGGTGAAACTGCAAGTGAATCTAATGGGCTCAGCAGCCGATTACGAACGAACTGTCCGGGTAACGCTCGATAAGCAGCTTACAACAGCCAAGGAGGGAACACATTATGACGCGCTACATAGTTCCTATACATTACCAGCCGGAGCATATCGGATGGAGATTCCTATCGTACTTCATGGAAACGATCCTGAATTGGAGGAACGTACTTTCCAGATCGCATTAAAATTAGAGGCATCGGACGATTTACAATTGGGATTATCGAAACGTACTTCGGCAAGAGTGATCATTTCGAAACTCTTCACCAAACCACTGTTGAGCGTCTTGCCGAAGGATTCGTCGGACAGGATCATGCCGCCGCGAGGACCGCGCAGGGTCTTGTGGGTCGTGGTCGTGGCGAAGCAAATCTCACATAAGCGACCGCATCCAGATCCTTTAACTTATTCATCACAAGCTCACCGATGGTGCCGCTGGGGATCTCCCGTTCTTCCCTGTTGAAAATCTCGTTCTCCACCTCATCCACCAAAGTCGTGATCTGCTGTGCGCTGACCGGACGTTTATGACAGGCTCTGAGCACCCCTGCCTCGATCTTGGCACGGTCATAGGCCTCTCTGTTATTATCCTTTTTAATAATGATCAGCGGAATCGTCTCGATCTTCTCGTAAGTGGTGAATCGCTTACCGCATTCATCACATACACGACGGCGGCGAATGGAGTTGTTATCTTCCGCCGGTCTCGAATCGATGACCCTGGTATTTTCATGGCTACAGAACGGACATTTCATAGGCATCCTCCTTATAAAAACCACGTGTTATTTATGTTAAGATTATAGAAGATTCAGCAGTTAATGTCAACTAAAATTATGTCCGGTCCAATCTGTCTGATGTCCTTATACGGGATGACGATATTCGGCTCACAGCGCAGAAATGAAAGCCACTGGTTGCATCCCGGCACCATGATCTTACAGATACATCCGCTGCACTCATCGAACTCCAGATCACATACATGCCCCAGCTTTTTACAGTCTCTGACATTGATTACATCTTTGCATTTTAACTCGGAAAAAAGCATACTCTGCTCCTCCCGTTTTCTTTCTATTTATTATATGATACCGCTCCGCTTCCCGTTCGGGAAAAACTGGAAAATCTTTCTTGCCGGTATAGTCACTGACTCTCCTGTGAATACTGTAGTTATCAAAAATCAGCAACGATTCAGAAAACTTGGGAGGTCTCTATGGTACAGGGAAAAGTAGAAATCTGCGGTGTCAATACAGCAAAACTGCCTTTGCTAAAGGCAGCGGACAAGGAAGCTCTCTTCGCAAAGATCCGGGAGGGAGATACCGCCGCCAGAGAGACCTACATCGAAGGCAACCTGCGTCTGGTCCTGAGCGTGATCAAACGCTTTTCCGGCAGTGCGGAAAATGTGGACGATCTGTTCCAGATCGGTTGTATCGGTCTGATCAAGGCCATCGACAATTTTGATTCCACGCTGGGTGTAAAATTTTCCACCTACGCGGTTCCAATGATTATCGGTGAGATACGCAGATTTTTACGGGATAACAATAGTATCCGTGTTTCACGGTCTCTGAAGGACACCGCCTACAAGGCAATCTACGCCCGCGATACCCTGACCAGGAAAAATCTGAAGGAGCCCACCATGGAAGAGATTGCCGCAGAGGTAGGTATCTCCAAGGAGGACATCGTCTATGCCCTGGATGCCATGCAGAATCCCATGAGCCTCTACGAACCGGTCTACACCGACGGTGGTGACACCCTCTACGTCATGGACCAGATCAGTGACAAAAAAAATAAGGAAGAGACGTGGGTGGAACATCTCTCCCTCAGTGAAGCCATGAAACGTCTGAACGACAGAGAGCGTCATATCATCTCTCTGCGCTTTTTCGAAGGAAAGACCCAGACCGAGGTCGCCGACATGATCGGCATCTCCCAGGCCCAGGTCTCCCGTCTCGAAAAAAATGCATTGAAAGCTATGCGGGGCTATCTTACCGCATAGACCTTGATCCTCGTATTCTCTGTAACGTATGATACACCAGCCAAAACATCCAGTATCCGATGATTCCTCCCAGCACGTTGGTCAGGATGTCATCGATCTGAAAATAACCTCTGCCGGTAATGAGCTGGAAAGTCTCCACTCCCAGGCTGGTCACAAAAGCCGCAAAGATGTTCCTGAAAAATCCCCTCAGCCAGGGAAATGCCCAGGGGCACGCAAAGCCATACGGGATGAAAAGCAGCACGTTTTCCACCACGAAGGCGTTATTTCTCGTATTGATCCCCCAGGTGGAGAAAAGCTCCAGATCCATGGCACGGTTCCGGCTGCCATCCTCTCTGGAGAAAAAAGTAATCACCAGTATGATCATAAGGTACAAAGAAAACACCATGAGACCTGCCATCGGAAAGGCTTCTTTTCCCTTCCGCTCCCTCCTGGCATTCATTGCATTCAGGATCAGTCCCATGACGGCACCGGCCATCACACCATAGGGCAGATATTGTATGGCACCGTTCAGATCCCTTATTATATATTTCCAAATCATTCTTTCTTCATCCTATATCTGTCTCTTAAAATTCCCGTTTTACATCTGGTAAGTGTCCCAGCGGGAAGGCGCCTCGTCCCATAGCTTTTTGTTCTCAAATAATCTGTCGTTCATCCAGCCGACCGCATCCACCACTCCGTCCTCGTCAAAGGAGAACATGGCCCTCTGCTTCTTCTCCTCCGGTGTCTTTAAAAAGTTAAAGGGCTCCGGCCAGACCGTCACGAGAAGCTTTTTGCCGCCTTCCGGATCCTCAGTCTGCTCCAGACGGTAACGCATCCCCTGGTGGCATCCGGTGAATTCCGTCTTTTTTAAATATTCCATTGATAATATATCATCACGCTGTATCATGTATTTGTCCTTTTTGGTTACTTCCGATTCCGTTACCTGAAAACTATCCTGTCTGTATTATATGGTTCACGAACTGCTCTGTTGCCACGCAGCTCCCACAATTCTGCACATGTTATATAGTATCATGTATCCCGCCGGAATGCAAAGTCAAATATGCAGGCTGATCTCCTTTTTCAGCTGCCGCATGATCTTTTTCTCCAGTCTTGAAATATAGGATTGTGAGATACCAAGAAGACCTGCCACTTCTTTCTGGGTCATCTCCTGACCATCTACCGTTCCCAGACCGAACCGGAGTCTGACAATGGTTTTCTCCCGCTTGGACAATTTGCTCACAGCATTCATGAGAAGCTTCCGCTCCACCTCATTCTCTATACCGCGATAGATCACATCCTCATCCGTCCCCAGAATATCCGACAACAGCAGCTCGTTGCCGTCCCAGTCTACATTCAACGGCTCGTCAATCGAGACTTCCATTTTCGTCTTGTTATTCCGGCGCAGATACATCAGTATCTCATTTTCAATGCACCGGGAAGCATAGGTTGCCAGCTTGATATTCTTCTCCGGATTGAAGGTGTTGATAGACTTGATCAGTCCGATGGTGCCAATGGAGATCAGATCCTCCACCCCTACACCGGTGTTATCGAATTTTTTGGCTATGTAGACCACCAGACGCAGGTTATGTTCGATCAGGATGGCTTTCGCCTCATCCTCGTATTCCGTCCCCAGATCACCGATCACCTGATTCTCCTGCTCACTGGGCAGGGGCGGCGGCAGTACCTCCGCGCCACCGATATAGTGGACATCTCCTTTCCGGTGCAGCAGATAAGGCTCCCTGCGCATCATTTTAAACTGCATTTTTCCCGGTATTGCTATCTTTAAGACCATATTTACTCCTATCTGCCACATTGTGCCTTGCCGGATTGTCCGGCTCTTTTACTTTTTCCTTCTTCCTTCGTGCTTTATTCGTCTCCTGCAACAGCGCAGGAGGTAACAGCATCGGGATCTCTTCTCCCGCGATCTCCTCACTCACTGCCAGGTATACATTTCTGTATTCTCGTTCCACACCCTGCTGTATGAGCGTCATCTGCGGCACCGGATATCCCTTAAGGATCCCGCTCTTTTTCCCTACACTGTGATAAGGAATCACCCGGAATCCAGGCAGTCCCTCCGGCCACAGCCGATAAAATATCCGTGCGTCCAGCACCGATACCGGTGCTCCACTGATAGGTTCGGTCAGGGTATTGCCGGAGTCTACCAATGCATGAATTCGCAACGGTCCCTCCGCTCCCTGTAACACTACCTCACAATAGCAGGCTTGTTCCGCTTCCTTTTTGCACCCCCGCACAAGTATCCAGCCGGAGAATGCTCCGACTCCCAGGGTCATACCGATCCCAGGCAGATAATTTCTTCCCATCGGGAATCCCCGAAGCAGTGCCGCCAGAATGCCTCCGATCAGGAAGGTGGACAGCATCAGTTTTCGGAAATAGTTCCACAACGTCCCAAGGCTGCGAATGTGAAATGTCACATACAGCATAAGTATTGTCCCCGGCAGAAAACAAAGCAACAGCTTCCCGGCGGCTGTTCCTTTCCATAAAAAAGGAAACAGATACCAGACCGCTCCGACCCCTGCTCCCGCAAGCAGCCGGTACCACGTGGCAGTGTGGCCCATGCTGTGATCCACCAGGCAAAGCAGCAGCAGATTCATCCCGAAATTGAGGAGGAACAGACTGTCTAAGTAGAGTTCATAATGCATCACACCCCTCCTTCAGAAACATTATAAAGGGTGGCATCAGCGGATTTTGTCAAATTTTCATCCGCCGGAACCTTTTTCTTTCCATTGTTTTCGACATCGTCCCTGGGGAAGTCTGCGACCGCCATCACTCCCCGGACTCCGCTGTCTCCTCCGGTTCTTCGGTCTTCTCCAGTCCCAGATAGGGCAGAATATTTTCGTACAGCTGCCTTATGATCGGTGCTGCCACCTGCCCCCCGTAGTAGATGCCCTGGGGATTATTGATAATAGCAATGGCGATGACCTGGGGATCATCCGCCGGAGCGAAGCCGATAAAGGAAGATATGTAACGTCCGCTTCCTCTGGGCAGGGTCTGGCTGGTTGCAGTCTTGCCGCCGACGCGGAAGCCCTGTACCTGACCGTTTCTGCCGGAGCCTTCCGCCACTACCATTTCCAGAATGTAGCGCATAGTAGCCGAAGTCTCCTCCGAGACGATCCCCGTCTGCACCGGATAGGAAAAGGTCTCTTCCACCTCCCCGTCACGGTTCAACGCCTCGATGCCGAAATGCGGGGTGATCCGGTTGCCGCCGTTGATAATGGAGGACGCCGTGGTCAGCAGCTGGATTGCTGTGATCTGGAAAGATTGCCCGAAAGCCACGGTAGCCAGCTCCACATTTCCCATATCCTCTTTTTTATGCATGATAGTCCCAGCTTCCCCCGGCAGGTCGATGCCGGTGCGCTGTTTTAGGCCGAACTGTTCAAAATAATGGTAGTAATTGTCCACACCGAGCCGTAGGCCGACGGAAATCAATGCCGGGTTACAAGGGGTCTGGAACTACTGTCAGAGTTCGGGTTGGTGGCATATTTTTTTAACGTGCTGGCTACTCTACCACCTCCCAATAGCATTCGCTATGTTCGAACTTTTCCTTGATATAAACGATCCTGCCCTGCTCCTTTAACTGTTGGATACTGTGCCAGGTATAGCTGTAGGTGTTCCCCAGCCGCTCCGCCATCTGTGGAATCGTAATGTATTTTTCACTTCGGATCAGTTCCAGTACTTTCTCGTTATAAGCTTTCCGATTGCGGTCATAGATGGTTTCTTTTTTATAAGTGAAGGAAAAATGGAATAAACTGTAGTCCGATTCCACAATGCTGTACAGTTCAAATTTACTCCGCATCAGTTCCCTGCTCATGGTGACATCCATATCCCCGTTGTTATGAATCTCTATGACCTCCACACAGCCATAGAGAATTTCCAGAATCGCCTGCTCGTTATAATTTTTGTTTTCTATGGTATCCCGGATCTGCTGTAAGCGGCGGTACTGATCCGCCAGACTCTTCTCCCCGTCTTTCTGTCCCTCTATCTTTTCTTCCAGTTCCCGAAGTTCCTTTTCCAGTCTGTCCTTGTAGATTCCAAAGTCCTCATCGGAAATCACTCCGTTCATTAACTTATGAAACAATACATCCTTATTTCGTAAAAGGAGTTCACGCTGGGTTTCCAGTGCCTTCAGTTTTTTTCCATTGTCGGAATTGCATAATGCCTTTTCAATGGTATGAATCGTATCGTTGATTAAACCGGAAGAGATATGGAAAAGGTAGGCATATTTTTCTTTCAGTGCTGCCGCCAGTTGCTTCTCTAACTCTTTCTCCGCTATCACCATATTGTCACAGGCGCTTCGGGTTCTCTGAAACTGCTCGCTGCATTTCCACGTGATGACTTTTTCGGAATTAAGTTTGTAGTGCATTCTGTAGTATGGCTTCTTGCAATTTGCGCAGACCAGTCGGTTACTCCATTTGTAGGTACCTGCCAGCCCCTTGCAGCACCCCATCTGGAACCGCCTTGCATCTATGATCTGAACGATCTTCTCATGGTATTCCCTGCTGACGATGGGAGGAATCACGTTTTCCTTATAAATCCAGTCCTCCTGCGGGAGTTTCACACGCTCCTTGGTGTAGAAGTTGCTGACTTCCTTATGTAAAATGCAGTCTCCATGCAACATCGGAGAGGTCAGCATTTTCTTCCATGTATTCGCCGCAATACGCACAGAAGGCATCTTGTGATACCCTGTGGTTCCTTTGCTCCGCACCCCTCGGTCATACATGATGTTGGCTAAACGGTAAAAACCTATCCCCTGCTCCACCAGTGACAAGGCGTAGCGAAGTTCTGTGGCTTCCTTTTCGTTGACTGTCCACCAGACACGCTTGGTGTTCTCGTCGATAAACTCCACATTCCGATCCCAGCCGTATAAGGGTCTGCATATATGCAGTGCCTTGGAACCCGTGGCGTAGATCTGTCTGTTGCTGTGAATATCTCTGATTTTCTTGGAAGTGATCTTACTCTGCTCTGCATCCACGATGGCCTGCACAGAATATTTTATATCGTCCCTCTCATGGTCATAGATGTGGTCATCCAGATAAAAATACAGTTGAAACTTCTTTTGCAGATGCAGTTTCACAAAATTGTGCCATTCCGCCTGATCTCTGCAAAGTCTGTCCGAACATTTCACAACCACCAGATCGATCCGATCCGCCTTAATGTCCCGAATCATCCGCTGATATTCCAGACGATGCTCCGCCTCCGTGCCGGTCTCCGGCTCTATATACTGATCCACAATTGTAAGGTGATTGTCCTCCACCAGTTTCCTCGTGTATGCCACCTGCACATCCAGTGCCTCCATCTGTACCTTCTTCTCCGTAGACACCCGGTTGTAGATTGCCACCCGTGTCTGCGGCGAAAATTTTGAAAGCTCGCTCATTTCTGTTTTCCTCCTTTTTCTTTTGCATACAACAACTCCACAATGTCCTCATATTCCTTCTCCGATAAACTTCCGTCCTCGTACAGTAACCGTACAATTCCACACTGCACCTCTGTTTCCTTCCGTAAGGAAACCTCCCGGTTCTTTGCTGCTCTCTTAGCGCCAGATCCAGTTGCCATTCCATCCTCCGAACGAGGTTTTTACCAGTGTATGCCATTGAAACGCTGACCTACACAAAATGCAAGATTATTTCCGCTATTTTCCGAATGTTTTTATTCTTTCATAGCAGTGCATCGTTAATTATTTAACAAGTAAATATACCTCTTAATTTATTTAATCTAGCGCGCAATACAAATGCGTTCCGTTTTCAAAAGGTGTGCTGTTACCGCTACGGGTATGGCTTCGGTGGGGACGATGTAAGGTAGTTCGGAAATAAACTGTTCTGGGGTAGGGACGCTATGCGATCAGGGGGAACGCTGTGGGAAAATCGATGAACGTATCGGGGTGAAAAGTGAAAAAAGGTCAGTGCGGTGGAAAATAAGTGACTATTGCGCTTTAGAAAACTAACAACCTGTCTGAAAATGGTCTACTACTTCCAAAAATGAGAATGTCGGGTCACATGACAGATTGGCTCCTGTGGTTCACAGTGCTTTCATCACCTGTTCGGATGGTGCTGGTGGATTCATGGAAATGCTGCGTGGAAAACTTGAAAATATTTTTCTGAAATGCTTTATTACTGTTTTTTGCTTTGTCTGAGGTTGGAAAATCACATGGTAGATGGGTGTAGGTGTTGATGGGTGGGGAAATTACTAACCAGTCGGGAAAAGGTGATAAACGGATTTTTCAGACACTGAAAGAAAAATCCCTTGACCTTCCAAAAGAAGAAAGTCTTGGGATTTTTTCAAATATTTACCTGTTTTTGGTATTACTGTCAATGACAGGGAGAATACAATAGAAGACCTTTTTATTACTCTTCTGGAGGTAACTTTTCCTCCGTTTCTTCTGCTTCTGGCTCTTTTATAATTTTCAAATTTCTCTTTGCAACATAGCCTTCCCTCTGGACACCATCCTCGTCTGTGAACGTAACTTTGTAGTAGTAATTTGTGTTTTCAATAATGGTTGCTTCTATATTTTCCTTCAACTGGGCAACAATTTTAGCTCCTTTTTCAGGAAGTTCTTTTACATTACTTTCTACATAAGTCATAGCTGGAAGACCCAAATTTTCCTGAAGATAAGGCTGAATAAAAATCCCCCATATAAGTAACCAAAAGTTAATTACAATAAAATATTTTTTGTATTTTTCTGCCGCCCAATTTGCAACTCTCTCTTGGAAACCAACAGGGTTATTCATCTGGTCATTTATTGTGTCTTGAATTTCCTGTTCACTTGCAAAGTCTGTTTCCAACTCTACATTTTCTGAGATGTTCTCTTCCTCTTGAAGAGATTCATACGCTGCATCGACAGCATCTTTAAAAGTTCCGTTTTTTTGCAGTGTTTGAGAAAAAATTTTGCTGTAATCAATGCTCTCTAACTGACTAATCTGTTCAGCTATAACACTATCCGTAAAAAGTTTCATTGATTCCTGAAGGTTCTGGATTGAACGTGCCGTATCAATAGTGGTTACTGACATCAATGATTTTGCAATATTTTGTATGCTATCTAGGCTTCTTCTATATTCTTCCGCCATGTTTATTGCTGAAAACTGTCTTCCAATCTCTTTAAAAGATTCCATTGATTGTTTGTATGACTCTGATACCTCAAAAGGAGTATAAGCAGCTTTCAATACTGCTGACGCTGATTTTGATATATCTACATTCTCATACCCTTTCCACAATTCTGCCATTCTACTGCTCATAAGTCCTGCTGCTCCTATTAATGCCGATGTATCAAGGGTCATTTCAGACAATGTTTTAGTTAATGGCATTAACGATTTTCTCATTCTTTCAAGTGATTCTAAATAAGAATCATATGGTGTTTTCGAGTTGTCATTTTTCATATAGCTATACCTCCCTTGAAAATTCCCCAACTACTGTTCTTGTTTCCAATTATACAACAGATTTCAACAAAGAAAACGTCATTTTTCTGCCAAAAAAACGTCACAAAAAGGACTAGCATTGCTGCCAGTCCTCTTATTTACTGAATCTTCCAATAATTATTTTTACTGAATGAAGATTGATATCCTTTATAACTATTAAAATTCTTCTCCCTTTTTACAAAAGTGTGTCTGATGCATATTAACTCATAATTATACGAAATACCACTCTTTTATTTATTTTCTATTCACTTCTTACTAATGGGTATTCATTTTTGCTTTAAGTTGTCGTGCAATTTATTAGAATGGAATTTTGAAAAGGCTATCTCACTTGGGAGGTGAGGTAGCCTTTTTAATTTGCCACTGTATTTTTAATAACCAATTACATCTTTTGATACTTCATTAATTACTGATTGAGGTATCGTATCAATGCTTACTGTATAGACTTTGTTCATACGAGGATTATATATACCTAGATTCTTTATGCTCTTAAACTCTTTATGAATCGAGTGCATACCCATGATATAATATACCAACAACTGCAATGTGTATTTTGGCTTTGGCTCATCCTTTGACACTTTAAAATCCCATAATGTATCTTTTGTTAAATAGTCTCCATCACCAGTAGATATAGTGTCTGTGTATCCGCCTTCAAATGTAAATCCATCTTTTGTTATAGGTCCATATTCTTTCCAAAAAGATAAACTACGATTAATCATGGTTACAATGTTTTCAATCGTATCTTTATCGGGGTTAATTTCTTCTACCGGCTTATACCCTATTATGCCAGCTCTAAAACAAACATCATATCCTACCAATTTGCAAGCATTTGTTATGGATTTTTTATCAAGTCCTTTTATATCTGCTAATAGACTTGTAGCGTTTTTCATTGACGATTGCTTTTTATTCCCTGTAAATAAATCCAAAGCCAAAGCACCCTTCAAAGATATTGAAAAGGCTTCCTCTTTTTGGGCACCCATCAAAAATCGGGTCATATAATCAACTGCAAGACCAACTAAACTTGCATGGATATTCTCATTCTCATTCAATGTAATTCCATCATCAAGTTGAGTTACCACAAGTTCTTTTTTGTTTATGTATCCACCACGGGGTTGTTTTATCATGCTAATTCGTTTGGTTACTGAATACATTCGTTTGTACCTCCAATATTCTCATTATGCATATCTTATCATATTTTATCACATGACAAGAACATTGTGAATGATTTGCTATATTATATTCGATTATTTTCGCTCTTTGATGACTGATTCAATGATATCTATGTATTTTTGAGGTAAGTTGAATGCTTCATACAATTCTTGGTCGGTGTAGATGTGGTCAAACTTGCCTGATGGTGGAGCGGGAACGAAACGGAAGTAATCATTGGTGAGTATTCCAGTTAATTTTGAAATATTGCATGCAACAAAAAATCTTGTAAACTTCGTGTTTAGCCATGATATAAAACTTTCACACTCGGCTCTATTATCTGAACTGAATATACATTCACTTGCTCCAGATGGTGATTTTTCACCTTTTGATGTATCTAGTATTCTACTTAACCCTATAACTGTTGAACTTCCGTTATCTGACATAAATCTTGAACCACTGCCTGCTACTTGATTATTTGTCCATACTTGATATTTATTTGATGCATATTGCCTAAAAACAAAATGTTTATATTGGTGTAGACTATCAACAATTTCTGAACCAATATTAAGAAGGCTTTCACGCCCCAATAATGGTCTCATTATTGATGAATTGTAATATTCTTGCACTCTACATTTATTGATTACTTCACAACTGTCATGAGTGTTCTTATCAATAATAAACCATGTAATACGAGACCGTTTCAAGTTTTGTGTAAACGTTAAAAACTGATATAAGATTTGTGAAT
>OGZW01003430.1_pt1 | contig 11721 bp, 10 predicted proteins | sample 1577001 | NCBI WGS metagenome assembly OGZW01 (sample SAMEA3541519, study PRJEB24748) | human gut metagenome | biome: human gut; feature: human-associated habitat; material: faeces | place: China | collected 2012
CCCCGCTGCGCGCTTCGCGCGGCGGGGTCCTTCCGTCCTGCGGAAAGATTTGGGAGGAAAGCCCTGGGGCCTCCTGCGGTAACTAGGGAGGCCGAGGCTATTCGTCTTCTTGCTGCAAGTGCGTGGGCTGAGATTTTGGGATGTTGCAGGCTCTTAGCTGAGAGTAGCACTGACATTTGTCCTGAAATGGCTGGTCGTTAGGGATTGCTACCGGTAGTTGCGGTAGGGTTGGGGCAGATTCTAACTAGAAATGGTGGTCGCTACCGGTTGTTCTCGGCATACTCGGCTCATTCGATTCGACCATCAAACGAAAGGAACCACCATGGATCTTGCGATGGCACAGCGCCTCGTCGATCGCCGTAAAGCTGCCGGCCTTTCTCAGGAGGCGCTTGCTGCCCAGCTGGGCGTAAGCCGCCAGGCTGTTAGTAAATGGGAGCGCAGCGAATCCTCGCCCGATACCGATAACCTTATTGCGCTCGCCGCGCTGTATGGCGTGTCGCTGGATGAGCTGCTGTATGGGGAGGCGGTGGCTAGCGCTGATGACTCACAGGCTGATGATGAGGCACAGAACAGCAACGCCGGCACCAAAGCTTCAGATAAGGCTGAAGAGGCTGAGGCTTCTACTGAGCACGCTGATTGCAGCGATAAGCCACTTGTCGATATTTCCCTCGCGCGCGGTATCCACGTCATTGATCCCAATAAAGGCGAGGAAGTCCATGTTGGTTGGAGCGGCATCCATGTGACCAACGAGCGCAAGGGCGAAGAGGTGCATGTGGGGCCGGACGGCGTGCATATCGATACGCTTGAGGACGATGGACATAGCGTACGCACCAATGACGACGGCACCGTCACCATCGACGGCGAGACGTTTTCCAGCTGGAAGGAAGCACACGACAAGCTCGACCATCATGGCAAGCATTTCCACACCAAGGTCGGACGTGCATGGAACAAATTCCCCTTCCCCGCACTTGTCACTCTCGCCTATCTGGTGCTCGGCATTGTCTACGGCACATGGGGCATGGGGCTTTTCCTCGTCTTTCTGGTTCCCGTCTACTACGCGATTGGTGACTTCATCGATCGGCGCCACCTGTCTAAGCTGATCGAGGCCATCTACCCGGCAGCCGCCATCGCTTGGTTCCTCTACATGTGGCTCTGTTTGGGACAGCCCCATCCTGCATGGATCATCCTCATCACGATTCCCGTCATAAAGGCGCTCATGCGCTGGTGCCGCAAACAATGGAAGCACCGCAAACAGGCCTAACACGCTCCGACCCACCAGCACCCAACCACCCCCGCCCTTCTCCTAAGTTGCGGTGAGATAGGGACTGTTTTGAAGCTCCAAAGCGCCAAACAGTCCGTATATCACCGCAACTTACAAACAACTGGGTCAGTTCCGGCACGGAGATTAGCATTGAGCTGACCGCGCGCCACGAAAAGGGGCCATCTACTACGTTTAACTCGATGGGGCCAACCATGACCGCCTTTTTCGAAAATCGACAGGCCTTCTACCTGCGGTTTTATTTTTCGTTTTCCCGGCATGGTTGAGGGTATCCAATTAAACGTAGTAGATAGGCCCGTTTTGTGGCATACGACCCATTCAAGCCCAATCTCGAAGGCTAAAGAGAGCCTCTCATCCACGCCTGCGGGCAAAAGATAGCAAAGCAACAAACGCCGGGTCGCTCGTAGGTGCCCGGCGTTTGCCCAGATAAAACCTGCCAAAATAAACCTGTCCCTTTTTGGCAGGTTACTCGGCACTCTTGAGGGCACCGACCATGTCAATCTTGTTGAGGGTACGGTTGGTGGCGAGGTTGACGATAAACGTAAAGCCAAAGGAAAGCACCACGGCGAGCACGTAGCTTAGCGGCTCGACCTCGACGTCAAAGTACAGCGACGGCATCTGCAAAATGTACGTAAAACTCTCGGCCAGCAAGCCGCCCAGCGGTACGCCCAGCGTGGCTCCGATCGCCGTGAGGATCAACGTCTCCTTGTTAACGTAATGGTGAACCTCGCCACGGCGGAAGCCCAGCACCTTGATGGTCGCCAGCTCGCGTTCGCGCTCCGAAATATTCGTATTAGACAGCGTAAACACCACCACAAACGACAGGCACGCCGCCATAAAGGTCACGAGCACCACGACCGAATTGATAATCGTAAAGTTCGCCTCATAGTTTTCCCAATGCTCGGCCGTACTCGAAATCGTAAGCCAACCGTCACTCTTAAGATTCTTGCTAAACGCAATCTGGTCGGCCGACGAACCCTTAAGCAGCACAAAAACGCCGTTAAGGCGTGCACTTCGACCGAACGCGCGCTCATAGGTGCCCTGCGTCATGTAAAGCGTGTTGCCTAGATAGTTGAGCGAGATGTCGCTGACTTTGACCTTGGCAACATTGAGCGACGAATCCTGGACGTGAGCCGTGTCACCCGGCTTGATCCCCAGCACCAGCTGAGAGCTCTTGCTCAAATACACGTCTCCGTCACGGAGGGCGAGCGGTTCTTTGGACTCATCCTCCAGGCGCACGTAATCGCCCAAGTCACCCGTGCGGTCGTCGGGAATCACGATGAGCTGCACAGTCTCGCTCTTGCCGCCAAACGTAAAGGTGACGTTGTCGGTCACAATCGGCAGGGTCGAGGTCACCGTCACGTTGGAATCATTGGCCGTGCTGCGCTCATCCAATGCCGCGCACGTCTGCGAAAAATCGTCGGGATTGGCGACCGCCAGCAAGTCATAGCGCGTGATATGCCCGTACTGCTTGGGCGACAGCGCGACCGACGTATCACGAATGCCCATGCCGCAAATCACAAGCGCCGTGCAGCCCGCAATGCCAAAGATGGTCATAAAGGCGCGCTTTTTATAGCGGAACAGGTTACGCGCTGCCACCTTGTTCAAAAAGCCCATGCGGCGCCAGATAAAGCCGATGCGCTCGAGCAAGATGCGCGAGCCGGCGCGCGGGGCCTTGGGGCGCATGAGCGAGGCCGGGGTCTCGGCCATCTCGTGGCGGCAGGCGATAATCGTGGCGCCCACCACGCCCACGGCAAACAGCGCCACCGAGACAATTGAGGACACGATATCGTACGAAAGCAGCATCTGGGGCAGCGAGTACATGTCGTCGAACACCGTAAACAAGAACAGCGGCAGACCCACAAATCCGATGATATTGCCGAGCACGCCACCGATCAGACACGCCCACAGCGAGTAGTCCACATATTTGGACAGGATACGCCCGCGTGAATAGCCGAGCGCCTTGTACAGGCCAATAAGCGTGCGCTCCTCCTCGACCATGCGGGTGGCGGTGGTGAGGCTGATAAGCACGGCGACGATAAAGAAGATGAACGGGAACACCGTGGCGATGGCCTCGATCGAAGAACTATCGCTCTCGACGCTCGAGTAGCTTGCGATATTGCCGCGGTCCTGGATGTACCAGGTGCATTCGCCCAGGTCAGAGAGCTCGGCGCGGGCATCGGCAAACTGCTGGTCGGCGGCGGCACGGCGCTGGTCCAGGTCGGCTTGCGCCTGCGCACGCTCGTCGCTGCCCTCGGCCATGCGATTGATGTTGTCCTGCTCGATCCCAAAGACCATATTCGCCTGACGCTCAGCTGCGTCCAAGCTCGCCGGTGTGTCGACCGTCAGCTCCTGGGCGCGCGCCTTCTCACGCTCCTCGCGGATCTTCTCGATATTGCCCTTGACCTCATTGATCTTTGCCGAGTAGGCATCCGAATAGGAGTTGAGGCTCTTGGCTCCCTCGACGACCACGTGGACAGCGGAGTAGGAAGAAGATGTCGCGGCATCCTCGCTCACGTAGAACTTGTAGTCCGCAGTCGAAGCAGCGCGAAAGGCGTTGACTGTCGAGTCGGAGCTCACGTCGGTGGGATCGAGAACCTCGGCCGTGATGGTATAGTCTCCATCGGCAAACTGGTCCTTGGCGCTTTGGTTCGACGAGCTCGCATCGTTGGCGGCAAAGCTCACCGTATCGCCGATTTTCTTGCCCGAAGCCTTCAAAAAACGTGAGGTCACTGCCACTTCGCCCGAAGTCTCGGGCAGCTCGCCGCGTACTAGCACCGGTTGGTCAATGTTCTCTTTGGAAAGGCTCTGCACGACCACGCGCTCGCGCGTTGTACCCACGGCGGTGTAGGCGGTCTCGGTGTAGATGCCCTCGGCCGTCTCGACGCCATCGACCTCTTGAATGGCAGCAAGATCGTCATCGGTCAGACCATAGGTCGACTGCACGTTGATGTCATAAACATTCTGCTGGTCAAAGTAAGCGTCAACCGAATCGCACAGGTCCTCGCACCCCGCTTTGAGGCCGCACATCACGCTCACACCGAGCGCGGTGATGACCACGATGGACAAGAAGCGCTTAAGACTGCCTCGGATTGTACGGTAGATGCCACGGCGAAAAACCGTCGGCACCATATCGTTTGAGCTTTGGGCGGTGCGGTAGGTCGTAAAATCCTGCTCGCGCTCCGTGTTCTGCGCGTCGCGGCGCTGGCTGTTTTGGCGGTCCTGGTCCATGGGCGCTACCACTCGATCGTCTCGATAGGCACGGGATTTTGCTGGACCGTCTCGCTCTCCACGCGACCATTCTTAAAGCGAATCAGGCGATCGGCCATGGGCGCCAGCGCAGAGTTGTGGGTGATGATGATGACCGTAATGCCTTGCTTGCGGCAAGTGTCCTGTAGCAACTGCAAGATCTGCTTGCCGGTTTTGTAGTCAAGCGCGCCCGTGGGCTCGTCGCACAAAAGCAGCTTGGGGTTCTTAGCCAGCGCGCGGGCGATGGATACGCGCTGCTGCTCGCCGCCCGAAAGCTGCGCCGGAAAGTTAGCGAGGCGGTCGCCCAGGCCAACCTGGCGAAGCGTTTGCTCGGCATCGAGCGAATCGGGGCAGATCTGCGCCGCGAGTTCGACGTTCTCAAGCGCCGTCAGGTTAGGGACCAGATTGTAGAACTGAAAGACAAAGCCGACGTCAGCGCGACGGTATTCCACAAGCTGAGCCTCGTTGGCAGAGCTCACGTCACGCCCGTCCACCGTCACGGTGCCAGAAGTTGCCGTGTCCATGCCGCCCAGAATGTTGAGGGCCGTGGTCTTGCCGGCACCCGAAGCACCCAAAATGATGGCGAGCTCGCCGCGCTCGACCGTAAAGCTCGCGCCGTCGAGCGCGTGGATGCGGGCATCGCCCTCGCCGTATGCCTTGATGACGTCTTTGAATTCGATATAGGCCATCGATTAATTCCCATCTGGTCGGATAACTCTTTAGTATTACCCATTTCCCACCTACCAAAAAGGGACAGGTTTATTTTGGCAGGTTTTATATGGGGAAACGGCAGCTATAGATAGGGCGCCGGGGAGGCCGAGAAATCATCGACGGGGCCAGGCCGACCGCCAAACACAACGCACGTATCTCAATCTGTCAGCCAAATCATTCGAACAGCTGTTCGTTTCTATGATATGATTCGACTATCTAAGCGGGCCAATACGCAGAAAGGCGGCCAACATGGCGTTCGACTTTAAGAAGGAATGCAAGGAGCTCTACAAACCTGCAAGCAAGCCGAGCATCGTAACAGTCCCGCCTATGAGCTACGTTGCCGTTCGCGGAAAGGGCGACCCAAATACCGAAGGTGGCGAGTATCAAAACGCCCTGCCGCTACTTTACGGCATCGCCTATACCGTCAAGATGTCGAAGAAAGGCTCAAGGAGTATCGAGGGCTATTTCGACTTTGTGGTACCGCCGCTCGAGGGTTTCTGGTGGCAAGAGTCCCCGAGCGGCGACATCGATTATGTACACAAGGACAATTTCAACTTTATCTCGTGCATCCGCCTGCCTGATTTCGTCACCCGCGATGACTTTGACTGGGCAGTCGCGGAAGCCACGACCAAAAAGAAACTGGACTTTTCCGCCGTCGAACTGCTTAAAGTTGATGAGGGTCTCTGCGTTCAGTGCATGCATACCGGGCCCTACGACAACGAACCGGCGACCGTAGACGCTATGCATGAATACACGACCGAGCTGGGCTATGTTCCCGACTTCTCAGACACCCGTTTACATCACGAAATCTATCTCTCCGATCCACGCAAATGCGCACCGGAGAAACTTAAGACCGTGGTTCGTCATCCTATCAAGCGCGCTGAATAGCGTGGGGCGTCATTTCACGCGCTAGGTTTTAAGCCAGCCAACCAGCCGCCTCCTAGGCCGTCCGGTAATTATCTTGACGCGGCCCGTCGCATCTTATAAGTTTGTTTTGCTAAAGCTGGAAAGCCTCTCAACGATGCGCAACTCCAGCTCTTTTTCTATCAAGAGAGCAAGTGTCGGAAAGCAAAATGTCAGAAAGCAGCGCTTCGAGCAGAATCAAACGCCTGGTCAACACCTATAGCGGTCTCGTGCTCATGGGCGCCGTCGGAATCCCTATCGGCGTTATCGTTGGCGCCATCTGTGCCCTTTTTGGTCGTGTGCTCCTGGCAATCGGCGCCTTCCGGGACGCGCACATCGTACTGCTCCTTCCCTTCCTCGCCCTCGCGGGCCTTGCCATCGTGTTTGCCTACCGCACGTGGGGCAAGGGCACCGACCGCGGCATGAGCCTGGTATTTGACGTAGGCCATGGACGCGAGGACGCCATCTCCCCGCGCCTGGTGCCGTTCATTATGCTGAGCACATGGGCCACTCATCTCTTTGGCGGCAGTGCGGGACGCGAGGACGTGGCCGTGCAGATCGGCGCAACCGTCTCGCACTGGATCGGCTGACGTCTACCTTTCCGAGACCCCGGCAACACGTTTTTGCTTATTGGCATGACCGCCGGCTTTGCCGGGCTCTTTCGGACGCCGCTCGCCGCCACAGTCTTTGCCATCGAGGTGCTGGTTGCCGGACGCATGGAATACCGTGCGCTGTTTCCCGCGCTTACGGCCTCTCTCGCCGCAAGCATGACCTCCGGCACCCTAGGGCTCGAAAAGTTTGAAGTCGCCGTTGCCGCCACGTATGTACTTGACCTCCCCGGTCTTGGGCGGCTTGCGGTGCTGGGTATCGCGTTTGGCATGGTTGGTGGCGCTTTTGCCTGGTGCTTCACACATGCCAAAACCCTTGCGGCGCGACTGCTCCCCAATCCTTACGTGCGCATCGCTGTTATGGGCATCGCGCTATCGGCGATTCTGTTCGTGCTGTGGCAGGGCCGATACTGCGGACTTGGCACCAACCTGATATCGGCAGCACTCAACGGTGACAGCAAGGTCGCCATCATGCCTTGGGACTGGGCGCTCAAATTCGCACTCACCATCGCCACGCTTGCCGCGGGCTATCAGGGTGGCGAGGTCACGCCGCTGTTCTCCATCCGAGCCAGCTTGGGTGTCGTACTCGCCGGGATTCTCGGCATGCCCGCCGAGCCCTGCGCCGCGCTGGGCCACGCCGCCGTTTTTGGCAGCGCCACCAATACGCTGCTCGCGCCCATCTTTATTGGCTGCGAGGTCTTTGGCTTTAGCAGTCTGCCGACGTTCTTTATTGTCTGCGTCGTGGCCTACCTGTTCAACATGGATAAGTCGATCTATGCGCTGCAGGAGCACAGCCGCACCCGATAAACAGGGCGTTTGCCACCAAAAAACGCGCACGACAGGCCAGGCCCGCCGCGCGCGTCATCCTATACGCGATTAGTTATTGTTGTTGGTCATCGAAGCCACTGCTGCCGCAAGATTGGAAATGGGCATTGTCTGCAGCCAGATGCGCCCCGGACCGGTGAGCACAGTGTTAAACACGCCTTCACCGCCAAACATGATGTTTTTGACGCCCTTGACCATCTGCGCGTCGATGCTCACCGTCTCCTCAAAGCCGGCCACGTTGCCGGTATCTACAATCATTTGCTGGCCAGCAGCAAGCTCGTACTCAACTAGGTCGCCGTCGATCTCGGCAAAGGCAATACCCGAGCCCGTGAGCTTTTGCATGATAAAACCCTCGCCGCCAAAGACGCCGGTCTTTGCCTTCTTGTTAAAGTGGATGCTCAGCTCAACACCACTTTCCGCGGCAAGGAACGAACGCTTCTGCAAAATCCAGCTCTTACCAGGGCCAATCTCGATCGGTATAATGCGGCCGGGGAAGCAAGAGCCAAACGCAATCATGCCATCGCCGTGCGCGGTCCAAATGTTTTGGAACAACGCCTCACCCGAAAAAGCCTTAGAGAACATCTTGCCTATGCCACCGCCCGAGGTGGACATCTCCATGTTGGGGGTCATCCAGACCATGGCACCGCTTTCGGTGATCATGGATTCGCCGTCGCTAAGGTTGCACGTAACAACCGGGAAAGCCCCTCCGCCGATCTCGTACTGCATGACCGTCTCCTTTCCTTCGGGAGCCGAACAACGATGTCCATATTTTAGCAGTTAGAGGTGCGTTTATTTGGGTCGGTGGCGTTCATGGCGCCGATCACCGCCAGCCTCCGCTGCCGTCTGCACAGATAAAACCTGCCAAAATAAACCTGTCCCTTTTTGGCAGGTCTTAGAGGCGGACGGTGAAGGTAATCTGGTTACCGTGGCCGCAGACAGAAGCGCTCCCGCCATGGGCTTCGGCGATGGCACGCACCACGGATAGGCCCACGCCCGAGCCGCCCGTCTTGGAGCTGCGCGACACGTCCGCACGATAGAAGCGGTCGAACAATCGATCTAGGTCGCCTTCGGGCAGCTCGTCCACGGCGTTCGATACGACAAGCTCGGTGGCGCCCTTACCCTGAACGCGCGAAACGGCACGCAGGCTCAGCTCAATCACGCTGCCCTCGCTCGCATAGCGCGTGGCGTTGTCCAGAAGCAGCTCAACCACCTGCGCCACCGCCGCAGCATCGGCATGGGCCCGCACGCCGCACGCAATCGACGTCGACAGACGCTTGCCGCGCGAAACCGCCACCGATTCAAATGGCGTCGCAGCCGTGTCCACGGCCTCCGAAAGATCAATCGTCGCCATAGTAAAGCCTGCCGAACCCTCGTCCATACGCGCCAGGAACACCAGACGCTCCGTGAGCGCCGTCAGCCGCGCAACCTGCTCGTGAATGCTCTGCGTCCACTCACTTTCGCCGCTCTCGATCTCTTGTACCTCATTGGCGGCGTCAATTACAGCCAGCGGCGTCTTGATCTCGTGGCTCGCATCGGTAATAAAGCGCTTTTGCTTGCTGTAGCTCTCGACCATCGGTCGAATCACCGCGCCCGAGGCACCCGCCACAATTGCCAGCACCGCCAGCCAGCCAATGCAACTGATCGCCACGCTCGCGCTCAAAAACGAATGAAAGCTTGCAAGCTCGCGCGAGCAGTCCACGAACACATAGGTGATCTCGTCGTCCTGGACGTCGGTCGTATAACGATAATTGCCAGAGAAGCCCGAGGTCCAGCCCTTGGCATGCAGCCTTGCGGCAATACTGGCGGCGCGCTTGGCACCAACCGCGGCAATGCGGGCCGTATTGACATCGGCAACCTGTCCGGCGTCAATCGTCACCGTAAAGTAGCGCGTGTCGAAGGGAGACTCCGCCGTCATGCCTTCGAAGTGTCTGATGCGAACGCCCGCTTGGCTATCGCCGGCATCCTTGCCATTAGCGGGCTCGGCTTTAGACTCGTCCCCCCAATCGATACCGTCCTTGCCCGCCAGAATATAGTCCAGGCGAGCGTCGGCCATCTTGCAGACATGCGAATAATTGACGATGTTGATGCCGGCGATGATGAGCGTGAGCACCACGGTCACGGCGCCCATGGCAACGAGGATAAACTTGCGACGCAGACGGCGGCCCAATGCGTCAACAGAATTAGCCCGCCCCTTACTACTCGAGGCGGCGTGAAACCACTCCGTCATGCGCTTGCACCACGCGCTCGCGCTCACGCTTATTCGCCTTCCTCGACAACCTCGAGCGAATAGCCCTGGTTACGCGACGCGCGAATGGCAACGTTGGCACCAAGCGCCGTCAGCTTTTTGCGCAGGTACGAGATATAGACCCACACCACGTTGGCGCCTTCGGGCGCGTCCTCACCCCAAACCTCGAGCATCAGACGTTCAGTGGGCATGCGCGTGCCGGCGTTGCGCATAAAGAGTTCCATAAGCTGAAACTCGCGATTGGCCAGGTGCTCCTCGCCCAAGGGTCCCACAAGCGTGCAAGCCGCCGTGTCGAGGCGCACGTTACCCACGCTGAGCGTCGTGGCGTCAATTGCCGTCGCGGCACGCGTCATGGCACGAATACGCGCAAGCAGTTCCTTGGCGGCAAACGGCTTGGTCAGGTAATCGTTGGCACCGGCATCCAGGCCCTCGACCTTATCGGACACCTCGCTTTTTGCCGTGAGCATGATGATGGGCAGTCGCTTTCCGGCGGCGCGTGTACGCTTGAGCACCTCGATGCCGTCCATGCCGGGCATCATGATGTCCAGGATTGCGGCGTCGTAATCGTTGGTGAGTAGATTCTCGAGCGCCGTCAAGCCGTCGAGGGCGGTGTCAACCTCGTAGTCGCTATGTTGAAGAATCGCGGTGAGGGCGCGGGAGAGACCAGGTTCGTCCTCGGCAAGCATCAGCTTCATAGTTGCTCCTTTGGCGCATGGCTCTACAGGTTTCGATACTGCCGATGATAGCGTACCGTCAACCGCCTTAGCGCAGCCTTAGCTGCTCAACCTGCGCGTTTTTAAATACGCAGGATGTGGCTTAGCCAAACTTAAGGCGCACGTGTCGAGCGCTTTGACGCATGCCGGGCGCGAAGGGACAGTGACTCGTCCTTTCACGGCGTCCTAGTTATGCAAAGTGCTCGAGCGTTACTCCTCGTACGCGCCCTCAAGCCGAAGCAGCCACTCCTTGCGGTCAAGCCCGCCGGCATATCCGTTGAGCGAACCATCGGCGGCAACTACGCGATGGCACGGCACGATAATCGAAATGGGATTACGCGCGACCGCAGCCCCCACAGCACGGGGAGATACAACGGGTGCCTCGTTCCCCGGCACCCGATGGCGGGCGGCAACACGCTGGGCGATCTCGCCATACGTAGCGACCTCGCCACGCGGGATAGAAAGCAGCTCGTACCAGACTTCACGCTGAAACGCCGTGCCAATCAAATGCAACGGCGGCGTATACCGAGGCTCCTGCCCTGCAAAATAAGCATTCAACCAAGCCCAAGAACGCTCGAGCACCGAGGAGGCCGCACCATTTGCGGGATTCACCAAAGATATTCCACCGGTACCGGAAACCGCGTCGGCGCCTTCAACATGTTCGGAGTCTTCCCGGAGAAGCGTGGAACCAAAGTGCTCCTGCCCCTCAAACCAAAGCCCCGTCAGACCGCGGCCATCAGCGGCAAGCAAGATTTCGCCCAAAGGCGAGGCAAATGTCGTCGTGACCACCAGCGGCTCCTTTCAAAACTCCGCAACATAATACCGCGAATTGTGCAGACAACCCCCGCAGATACGTCCGGGCGGGCTCGCAATTACTTCAGCGAGGCTGTTTTTCCCAATCAAGCGAAGAAGACGCGGGGCTTCGACGCCAGGGCGGTACCCCCGCCAGCTGAGCTCTAATACTTTCCCGAGAAGTGAACGAGTAAAAACGAAGCCCCGGAGCATCCACACCTTTAGACCAAAAAACCGCAGGATTCGCGCTGCAAAACCGCAGGAAATAGCGGTCAAAATATGCCAACGCAAAATATTATCCGATCTATGCCAAGTGCTGTGAATTCGACATTCCCGTCGTGATCAGTACGGGCATGGCGACCCTGGTGGACGGGGCCGACCCCGAGCATTGCCACC
>OGZW01003433.1_pt1 | contig 11716 bp, 10 predicted proteins | sample 1577001 | NCBI WGS metagenome assembly OGZW01 (sample SAMEA3541519, study PRJEB24748) | human gut metagenome | biome: human gut; feature: human-associated habitat; material: faeces | place: China | collected 2012
GATGCGAGCGCGTGGAGCGAACATTCAACGCGCCGCGACTAAAATCACAAATATGCCTTATTGGGGGGCAATGGCTTCGTCTGTAGTGTATCTAATGAATTAAATAGTAAAAAACCCATTATAATGGAAGCTGCATGCGAAAATAGTCTTTTCTTTCCCCGGTTTCATCAAGGGTGATCCGCAGGCGGAAACCATACACAGGAGCTTTAGGAATACCAGATTTATATTCATTATAATAACGAAGGAACTCGTTAATCAAGTCTCCCTCGGAAGCGTAATGCCCTCTAAGACTCATGTAAGCAGTAAACATTCTGCCTCCGGAAATCTTTTCAAATCCTTTTTTATTTTTCATGAAATCATTATCCGTATCTATAGAGATTCCATGTCCCCATGAAAATGCGGAAAGATTCCCTTTGAAGTATTCGGGAGAAAGTTCCAGTAAAGAGCTGCTTTTGGGAGCATATTCTGCGAGATTGATTCCATCGGATTCACAGGAAGCCTCATCCATGTAGTTCAGTCCTTTTGTCTGACGGCGAAAATAAAAGTCAGGGCAATCCTCAATGTACCATTTACCAAATCTGCGGTCTAAATCGGCCAGTTCTTTTCGATAATTTTCTATAAGTTCACGAGTATTTAGTAATTCCGTTGCCTCTGTGGTGAGTTCCTGACTTCTTTTTTCAAGAAGGGAAGAAAGCAAAGCATTATCCCCTTTTTTAAGAAGGAGCTGGATGTCTTTTAAGGAAAATCCCATATTTCGATATTTCATACATTCATAAATATCCGTACAGCTTTTTACATCGTAGGAACGATAATTGGATTGTTCTCTTCTGCTTGAGGAAATCAACCCCAGTTTTTCGTAATATTTAATAGTATGGACGGATACGCCGGTAAATTTAGAAAGCATTCCGACAGTTTTTTCATTCATTATTTCACCTGCCTGTATATCTGGTATTACTGTAATTGTATAATGCCCCTTTGATACCAGATTGCTACGTGCCCTGCACTCTCGCAATCTTCAAAACCATTCATAATCCGCTCATTTTTCTTTGAAAAATGGCTACTTACTCATATTTTTGGCGGGTCAAGAGGTCAAAAAACCTCTCCCAAGCAAGCTTGCATCGGCTTTCTGACTTTTTGACCCTGGTATCATTACATTATAATAGATACCACTGAAAAGTAAAAGCAGGAATATATAGAATCGGCTGTGAAATCCATAGAAGTTATTATATATTTAAAAAACGGACAACGCCGGAATGATATGCGTTGTCCGTTTCTTTAATTATGAAGCATTATTTTGAGTCATTACAAAATGAAATACAGACAGATATTCTTTTGTAATCATACAAACTGCTTATACTTCTGTAATCAAGTATCCTTTTTCTTCAAGTGTTTTTTCAATCAGATCGAGTGTTTTTTCGGAATCTGCTTCTACTGTATGGTAATGGTAGTTAGATGTGATGTTTTTAAGAGGGCTTGACTTGCCGTTCTTAATATCATCGATAAATGCCTTTACTTTTAATCGGGAAGAAATGCCAAGTGGGGCTTCCATATGACCGTATACCCGGTGATTGACCATTACGTTTACAACAGTGCCGCCCAAATCCACAATCGAGTAAAGTTCATCTTCTGTCTGAGCATCTGTGTGACTAACTTTAAATACTCTTGTAATTGTATGCGGAGCATTCAAAATGTATCCACGATTAGTAGAGATAATGTCATAACCTGCGGTACGAAGCAGAGCGATATCCTGCACGATTACCTGACGGCTGACATCATAAAGCTGTGCCAGAGTCTTACCGGAAATTGGTGAAGTGCTGCTTTTTATTGTATTAATTAATTCTTCTCTTCGTTTCGAACCAGTCATTGTGTATCATTTTCCCTTTCATTAATTACAGAGCGTGAAGATTCTTCAGTGAAATATCAAGAACAGGTGCGGAATGAGTTAGCGCACCACTTGATATATAGTCTACTCCAAGAGAAGTCAGGTGGTCAATATTTTCTTTTGTTACGTTGCCGGAACATTCTGTTTGGGCACGTCCGTCAATAATGCGGATTGCTTCTTTCATTTCCTCAACAGACATGTTGTCAAGCATGATAATATCCGCACCAGCTTCTACTGCTTCTTTTACCATGTCAAGATTTTCAACTTCAACTTCAATCTTCCGTACAAATGGAGCATACTCCTTTGCCATCTGTACAGCCTTCGCTACGCTGCCTGCTGCACCGATATGGTTGTCCTTTAAAAGAACCCCATCAGAAAGATTATAGCGGTGATTAAATCCGCCGCCGGCACGAACAGCATATTTTTCAAAAATACGCATGTTAGGGGTTGTCTTTCTTGTATCTAAAAGCTTTGTCTTTGTTCCTTTTAAAAGAGCAGAAACTGTATGTGTGTAAGTGGCAATTCCACTCATACGCTGAAGATAATTCAGTGCAACACGTTCACCGGACAAAAGCACACGAATATCTCCGGTAACTGTTCCCATGAGCTGTCCCTTTTTTACGGCATCCCCATCTTTACAGAGAAATTCTGTCTTTGTGTTCTCATCTAATAATTCAAATACTCTTTTAAATACATCCAGCCCGGCAACAATACCATCCTGCTTACAGATAAGCTGTACTTCACCTTCTACAGCTTCTTTCATAACAGAGTTGGTTGTAACATCCTCACTGGAAATGTCTTCCTGCAGAGCGAGACGAATCAGTTCATCTGCCTGAAGTTTCATGGAAATTGTATTCATAGGTAGTTTCCTTTCTATATAAATAATACATAAATTTATACGGCTGCAGATTCACTGAAGTCTAACGGTTTAACGGTCTGTTCTAAACCACAGATCTTACGTGCGGCTCTTTTTGCAAAGACAAGACTTTCAAGAAGAGAGTTACTTGCCAGACGATTCGCTCCATGTACACCATTACAACTTGTCTCACCAACAGCATAAAGATGATCCATAGAAGTCTTGCTGTCACTGTCTACCCAGATACCACCCATAAAATAATGCTGTGCAGGGACAACTGGTATCCATTCTTTTAATACATCATATCCCTCTTCCAGACATCTCTGATAAATATTAGGGAAATGATTGAGAATCGTCTCTTTATCAATATGTTCCATAGAAAGCCAGACATGATTGGTTCCATCTTTTTCCATCTGTGCCTTGATTGCTTTCGTAACAACATCACGTGGAAGAAGCTCATTTACAAAACGTTCTCCGTTCTTATTATAGAGAATCGCACCCTCTCCACGTACCGATTCAGAAATCAAAAATCTTCTTCCCGGTTCTTTGGAATAAAGAGTGGTAGGATGAATCTGAACATAGTCAAGATGCTCTAAACGAATTCCATGCTTCTTAGAAATATCTAACGCATCTCCTGTCAGATGAGGGAAGTTTGTGGAGTGCTTATAACATCCACCGATACCACCGCTTGCAAAAATCGTATCCTTGGCGTGGATGTGCATGATCTCGCCATCCTTTGTCTTAGCGATAATACCTGCACAATGTCCGTCCTGTACAATAATATCTATCATGGTCGTATATTCATAAATCGTTACATTTGGAAGCTTTTTCACCTGTGCAAGAAGCTTGCTCGTAATCTCCTGTCCTGTGATATCCTCGTGAAAAAGAATTCTTGGTCTGGAATGTGCCCCTTCTCTTGTATAAAGAAGTTTATCACCGTCATGAGCAAAATCAACACCATAGCCGATCAGGTCATGAATAATCTCCTGAGAACTGCGAATCATAATGTCAACTGATTCTTTACGGTTCTCGTAATGCCCTGCCTTCATCGTATCTTCAAAATAGTTGTCATAATCATTCTCATCTGTTAAAACACAGATACCACCCTGTGCAAGAAAAGAATCACTGCTCTCTAAATCTGATTTAGTAATCATAATAATATTTTTATCTTTTGGAAGATTTAATGCAGAAAATGTACCGGCTACACCTGTACCGACTATTACTACATCTGTCCTAAAATCCATTGCTGTTTACCTCCTGCTTACTACTTTGCAGCCAGCTCAAGCATCTTTTCGAGAGGCTTTTTAGAATTCTCTCTTAAAGCATCACTGACATGCACTTCATTCTCTCCTGTCTTCAATACGTGGAGAATCTTCTCTAAAGTATTTTTCTTCATATTCGGGCAGACTGGAAGTCTGTCTGGATAATAAAATGTCTTATCTGGATTCTGTGTCTTTAACTTATAACCAACACCTTCTTCTGTACATACGATAAATTTCTGACAGTCACTCTCTGTAACATAATTAATAATACCGGAAGTACTTCCAACATAATCTGCCATTAAGAGAATAGACTCCTGGCATTCTCCATGGGCAACAATCTGTGCATCTGGATGCTGTGCCTTTACATTCGCAACATCTTCCGCCTCAATACGCTCATGTGTCGGGCAAAATCCGTTATTATAAACAAAATTCTTCTCCGGTACCTGACTGGCAACATAGTGAGCCAGATTACGGTCAGGGATAAAGAAAATATTTTTCTGCGGCAGTTCCTTTACAATCTTAACTGCATTTGCGGAAGTAACACAAACATCAGAATACTCCTTAAGCGCTGCAGTAGAATTGATATAACATACTACTGCAAGATCATCGTATTCTGAACGAACCTTCTTAATTGTCTCGATTTCTGCCATATGTGCCATCGGACAGTCCGCATTCATATCCGGCATTAAAACGGTCTTCTCCGGATTTAAAATCTTTGCACTCTCGCCCATAAAGGAAACACCACAAAAAACGATTGTCTGCTCCTTTAACTTTGTAGCAACCTTGCTCAAATAAAATGAATCTCCTATGTAATCAGCAATCTCCTGCACCTCAGGACGCACATAGTAATGTGCAAGAATCACTGCATCTTTTTCTTCTTTTAACTTCTTTATTTCTTCTACAATTGTCATGAAATACCCTCCTGTAAGGTATGGCCTTTAAAGACCCCCTTCTGATTTTTGCCAAATTTCTGTTCATTATAACACCAAACTTTACATCTGACAAGACACCTGTTAAAAAAGTGTAAAGAAGATTACAACAATGGCAGGGATTCTATATCATATAGAAATTCCCTGCCATTGTTGCTGCATACCATATTTATTTTTCCAATATAAATGTTATTTTACAGTAATCGTAAATGTTACTTTTTCTTTATTTGCTGTATTTGTACATGTAACCGTTGTCTTTCCAGGTTTTATCCCAACAAATTCCATTTCATCATCATATATTCCATCATCCATATCTTCGAATGCAAGAACAGAAGAATCTTCTACTGTCCATTTTAACTGACGGTCTTTTACTCCTTTTCCTTTTGTTTTCTTAACTTCAAGTTCTAATTCACCATTTACTCTTATACTACGTTTCAGAGAGCCTTTTGCACAAATCGTTTTATTTTGGGAAGATGCTTTTGTTGTTTTTTTAACATTTTTCACTGTAATCTTAAAATTAATTTTTTTATCGGTTTTTGTATTTCGACAAGTAATTTTTGTTGTGCCTGCTTTCAGTGCCTTAAATTTAATATCATCATCATGTCTTTCTTTCCCGGCAAATGTTACAATAGAAGAATCTTTAATACTCCAAGTCAGGTTTTTATCTTTAACAGACTCTGGCTTATCTACTTCTAGTTCAAATATCTTTCCTTTAATAATACTACGTTTCTTTTTTCCCTCTCTCGAAATGTCTTTTTTCTTTGTAGCTGCCTGCACAGTATTAACATTTCCAATTGCAGGGGTGGTATAACCTGCCGCAAACAAAATAGTAAATAATAATACAACTGCCATCCCATGGAATAAATACCTTCTTTTTCTCATAGTTTTCTCCTTTCATTTTGCATAATTTTTGTAATCTTTTAAGATTTTATTGAATAACTTCCTTTATTTTATATCTTGATTATACTCACAAAAAATGAGAAAATCATTAAAAAGCATATTTAAAAATGACAGATGATCAAGTTAAGAAAGGGGTATAAATCTATGAGGATGTTAATTGTTGAAGATGAAAAAGATTTGTGTGATATTTTAAAAAAACGGTTGCAAAAAGACTACACTATCGATGTTTGCATGGATGGCGAAATTGCTAAAGATTATCTGAATACCTATACGTATGATATTATTTTACTTGATATTATGCTCCCTAAAATAGATGGAATCACTCTTTTAAAATGGCTGCGAAACCAAAAGAAGACTACACCTGTTCTTTTGCTGACTGCAAAAAGTTCTATTGAAGAACGAGTAAACGGATTAGATTCCGGTGCAGACGATTATTTAATCAAACCGTTTGCTTTTGAAGAACTACAGGCCAGGCTTCGGGTTTTGCTTCGAAGAAATATAGCAGCAGACCCAAGCGACATTCTTATTTATGGAGACCTTGTAATGGATACAAAAAAGAAAAAAGTCAGCCGTAATGGTAAGGAAATTTCCCTTACTACAAAAGAATATAAATTACTGCAATATATGATGCGCAATCCCGGACATGTTCTTTCACGTGATCAGCTTGAACAGCGAGGCTGGGACAGTACTTTTGAGGGAGGTTCTAATATTATTGATGTCTATATCCGTTATCTCCGAAAAAAAATTGACTCCGATTATGAAAAAAAATTAATCCACACTGTATATGGTAAAGGATATTGTTTAGGAGAATAAGTATGAAAAGTTCAAAACTATCAATAAAATTTCGAATCACCTTTTGGTATACTCTTGTGTTTTCTCTTATTCTGGCTCTCGTATTTTTTTATATTTATTTTCTTTCTAAAAGCTACAGTATCCATGATCTTCAGGAAGAGCTAAAAGATGAATCCGCTGATATGTTGGAAAATTTATATGATAAGTCCAACAGGAATGATATTTTGTATAATGCAGACTGGACAAAATTCTATGACGATAATGTTTCTATCAGTTTATATGACAAAAACAGTTCTTTTATAAATGGTGTTTTGCCAGAACATTTTCCTGATAAAGTTCCATTTATCAACAATAAGGTACGACAGATAAAATCTGATAAAAATATCTGGTTAGTATATGACTATTGTTATGAAGAATCTCCTGAAGATTCCATATGGGTTCGAAGCATTGCTTCTTATGGACATTGGTCAAGAATTCTTTATAATATGCTATGGATTTTTGCGGTTCTTTTCCCTATTACTGTTTTCATCTCCGCCTTTGTCGGCTACCATATATTAAAAAAAGCATTACAACCAATTTACACGATCAGTGATATGGCAAAAGAGATATCCTTTTCCGTCAATCTTTCAAAACGTATTGAAACATCAAACACTCATGACGAATTTTCTTACTTGGCTGATGCATTTAATTCTATGATTGCTAAACTGGAAAAGTCTTTTGAAAAAGAGAAACAATTCACATCCGATGCAGCTCATGAACTAAGAACACCAATTTCAGTAATACAAAGCCACTGTGAATATTGCCTTGATGAACTAAAGCTCACCGATAGTGTTCGGGAAGAAATTGAGATTATTTATAAAAAAACAACCTATATTGGCCAGCTGGTTTCTCAGCTTCTTACTATATCCCGCACAGATAAGCATAGTTTTAAGCCTCAAAAAGAAGAAGTAGACCTTACTCTTTTAATAGAATCTGTCATAGAAGAACTTCAGCAAAAGGCAGCTTATAAAAATATTTCTCTTTTATTTGAATATATCCCCCAAAATGAATCATATATTATTCAGGGAGACACGATGCTCCTAATGCGTATGATTTATAATCTTATAGAAAATGCGATCAATTATGGTATAAACGGCGGATGTGTCTGGATTAATCTTATAAAGAATCAGAAAAACACTGATATCATCATCAAAGATAACGGTATCGGTATCGAAAAAGAACATCTTGATAAAATATGGAATCGTTTCTATCGAGTTGATAAAAGCAGGAGCGCCGGGGAAGGCTTTGGACTTGGACTTTCTATGGTTCGTTTTATTGTAGATATTCATGGCGGAAGTATTGCCGTAAAAAGTAAACCTGGATACGGAACTACATTTACTGTGTCATTATAAAGCAATATCATTGACCACCTCCTCTTTTCTATGTTACAATTAAGATGAAAATATACATTGATATGCGATTAAGAGGAGGGCCGGATATGATTTATTTGACAATTCTCAATACAACATCTATTCTGTTTTTAAAAATCGGGCGAAGGCTCTTGTCCGGTTTTCGTGGTGTGATAAAGCTGATTTTTTAAGCGTCTTTTTGTCATGTACAAAAAGACGCTTTTTTGACCCGGAAACTCTATGAGCAAATACATACTCATTCTGTAAATGGTACGATTTCTACCTTATATGACGGAAAGTCACAGGGGCTTTTCCTGACAGAATGTTATGATGGGGCTGATCCAGAGGAGGCTTATGATGATGATGTAGAAACTTCTGTTCCTTATAAAGGCAAACCGAGGCCAGACGATATCAGCAAAGGAATCTACCGAATAAATGATGCTTTTGCCAATTATAATATTTTACTTGAAAAATATGGATACAGCATGAAAAAGATTGGTTTTACCAAATGGAAAAATACAAATAACTAATACGGTACCGAAGTCTCTTTCCGGTATTCTGTCATATGTCATCATAATACAGTAAATGAATAATTAATTCTTCATAAATGCAAAAATGAGAGCAGCCACGATCGCTGCTCTCTTTGGAGAAGGTATTCTTGTTACACTAAATGCAACAAAACTTATAATGTATTGGGGGGGGTTACGAGTATTATAATAGCATTTCCTACCACGAAAGTGTGCATAAACATGAAGAAATTTCAAAATATTTTTTATGCATTTTTCGCAATGAAATACCCCTATTTGCCAATATTAAACTCAATCTTTTGTTCATATATAACAACTTCCTACAGTATTCAACGAAAAACACCAATTTTGTACTTGTAAAAATACTTTTTATGAAGAAAAGAAACAACAACCAGAAATGCTGTAAATTTTATTTTGAAAGAATCTATGAAATAATTTGAGAAAAACACAAAAAAAGATGACCAACGAACGGTCATCTTTTTGGAGAAGGTATTTTTTGTTACTTATTGGGTGTAGCAAAACTATATAATGTATTGGGGGGGGTTACGAGTATTATAATAGCATTGGGTCACCCAAAAGTGTGCATAAAGTTTTAATGAATTGAAAAAAATTTTTGTGCAGATTCGTTCGAATTCTGACGACTTTTGTCATTCTGACTGAAAGACTATAAATTCTCATCGGCTGCTTTATCATTTTTAAACAATGCTTCAAATTCTTCTCGGCTAATACGCTCTTTTTCAAGAAGTAAGTTCGCACAGGAATGAAGTACATCCATATTTTCTGTGAGGATTCTCTTCGCGTCTGTGTAGCAATCGTCAACAAGCTTCTTTACTTCTTTGTCAATGATGCTTGCGACTTCCTCGCTGAAGCTTCTGGAGTGACCGAGGTCACGTCCGAGGAATACTTCGTCTGTGTTCTCTTCGTAGTTGATAAATCCGAGTCTGTCGGACATACCGAACTTCGTAATCATACTTCTTGCGGTATCTGTTACCTGTTTGATGTCCTGAGACGCTCCTGTGGTTACATCGTCAAATATTAATTCTTCGGCGATACGTCCGCCCATGCCGACTTTGATTTCCTGAATCATGCGGCCTTTTGTCTCAAATACGTTATCATTCTCTGGTACAGGCATTGTGTATCCTGCTGCCCCCATACCAGTAGGAATGATGGATACGGTGTATACAGGGCCTACATCTGGCAGTAAATGGAATAAGATTGCATGGCCTGCTTCATGGTAGGCTGTAATCTTACGCTCTAATTCTGGCACAAGACGGCTCTTTTTCTCAGTTCCGATTCCAACCTTAATGAAAGACTTTCTGATATCCTCCATGCGGATGAATCGTGCATTATTTCTTGCTGCATGGATTGCCGCTTCATTCATAAGGTTCTCAAGATCTGCTCCAGAGAATCCTGGTGTTGTGCGGGCAACCTGGTGTAAATCTACGTCTTCTGCAAGTGGTTTGCCTTTTACATGGACTTTAAGGATTTCTTCTCTTCCCTTTACGTCTGGTCTGCCAACTGCTACTTTACGGTCAAAACGGCCTGGTCTTAAAATAGCAGGGTCAAGAATATCTACTCGGTTTGTTGCTGCCATCACGATGATTCCTTCATTCACTCCGAAACCGTCCATTTCTACGAGGAGCTGGTTCAATGTCTGTTCTCTTTCATCATGGCCGCCGCCAAGTCCGGTACCTCTTCGTCTTGCCACCGCATCAATCTCATCAATGAAAACGATACATGGTGCATTTTTCTTTGCTTCTTCAAACAGGTCGCGGACACGGGAAGCGCCCACACCTACGAACATTTCTACAAAATCAGAACCGGAAATGGAAAAAAATGGAACTCCCGCTTCTCCGGCTACTGCCTTTGCAAGAAGGGTCTTACCGGTTCCTGGAGGGCCTACTAAAAGCATTCCCTTAGGGATACGTGCACCTACGCTGGTGTATTTCTGAGGATTTTTTAAGAAATCCACTACTTCTTCCAGCTCTTCTTTTTCCTCTTCCAGACCAGCTACATTGGTGAAATTCACCTTGCTGTCACGGCTGAGTTTTGCACGGCTTCTGCCAAAATTCATCATTCTGGCATTGGAACCGCCGCCTGCCGCTCCACGGTTCATCATGGTAACGATCACTACCACTACTACGATGGAAAGCATGAAAGGCATTACCACAGTAAGAAGGGTATTCTCCTGAGGTACATCCTCCATGGAATAATCAATGCTATTGTCCTTTAAAAGCTGCTCTGCATCTTTTACGTCAGATACGTTCTGGCGGACTGTCTGGCCATTTGCCAGTGTAACTGTCACATATCCGCTTGGTGTCTGGGGATTTGGGCTGATCACTGCCTCTGCCACGTTTCCGCTTCCCAAGATCTGCTCAAATTCCTGGGCTGTTACCGTCTGTGCCTGCCTTGCATAAGGAAAACGCAGCGCAAGCATAAGAAGGATCAGCATCAGGATAATAAACATAAAACCTCTGAATGTCTGTTGCTGTTTCAACGAATTGCCTCCTTAATTTTAGGACCCGGAATTATTCCTGTGTCTCTTCCTGATCCTGCTCTACTACTCCGATATAAGGAAGGTTGCGGTATTTCTGGTCATAATCCAGTCCATAACCTACTACAAACTCATCCGGAATGGTAAAGCATGTGTAATCTACTTTTACCTGCTTCTTTACACGGCGCTCCGGCTTGTCAAGAAGGGTACAAAGATGGATATCCTTCGGTCCTCTCTGCTTTAATACTTCGATCAGGTAAGCCAGGGTACGGCCGGAATCAATGATATCTTCTACGATCAGGACATTCTTTCCCTCTAACGGTTCATCTAAGTCCTTGATGATCCTTACCACACCGCTGGACACAGTGCCTGCGCCGTAACTGGATACGGACATAAAGTCCATGGAAACCGGCATGTTCAGTCTCTTTGCCAGTTCACAGGTAAAAAATACACCACCCTTTAAAATACAGATCAGGTGAACGCTCTTGCCTGCATAATCTTTGCTGATCTGCTCTGCTACTTCATTGATCCGCTTATCTACTTCTTCTTCTGTTAATAATACACGAATTTTGTCTGCCATGATTTATCCTCCGTTTTCTATGATAATGTACTTTGGGAAACTTTCGCCTGTAATACACGCCGTGTATCAGGGCCTATTTTATAATAACTGCTGATCCGCCTGCCTA
>OGZW01003436.1_pt1 | contig 11709 bp, 7 predicted proteins | sample 1577001 | NCBI WGS metagenome assembly OGZW01 (sample SAMEA3541519, study PRJEB24748) | human gut metagenome | biome: human gut; feature: human-associated habitat; material: faeces | place: China | collected 2012
CCTCTTTGCCAAATTCGTTGTGTTCTGCCATTCTGTTTCTTTTTGTACAAAAATATACTTTATTTCTCTGGAAATTTTCCTGAATCAGTGCAAATGCGTCATTTTGTGTTCTTCTTTCTGCAATATCTCGATATGTTTTACAGATCATATTAGATAATTGCCGAATTCCTTCTTCCGTTTGAACATCTGCTTTTAAATCAAGATCAACCAGCCCCTGTTTTAACTCCATGCAAAATGCATCTTTTAAAAATCCAACAATGATCGCTTGTTGTTTCTGATCGATATTTTTCATTTCCAGATCTTGTTTGAATCTCTCCAGGTCCTTTCGTAAAGAAGTACTTCTCACTATAGATCTTTCTATTTCTGCCGGTAATTTTGCAATACGTTCCAGACATTGGTCTAACTGATGTTTGATTTCTTCATAATCTGTCAAACTCAATTGATCAATCACAAGATCTCTTTGTACTTTGATTTCACGGCACTGTCTTTCTGCCTGTCCTTGATCGTATAAGATCTCATCAATATCTACTTTGATATCCTGTGCATATTCTTGTTTTCCTTTGATATCTGATAATCTGTTTAAATACGTCTGATGTTCTAACTGTAGTTTCATTAACAGATTCTGATATTCAGCAAGACTTTCTTTCACTTTCATAAAAACATCAAAACGCACTGCAAGATAAATTCCACTACAGATTGTTTGAACTTCCAGATGAATCGCATTTAAGGATTTTGCTGAAATTTCTACAACTTCTTGTTGCTCCTTTACCTGATGTTCAACCATAGAAAGTACATGTTCCTTTTGATCAAACTCTTTCGCTGCGATCTTTAGATCCTGAAATTCAGGAAATGTTTCCTCTTCTTTATGTAATAATGTAATCTGTTCATTGTTTTGTCTGATTTCTTCTTGTTTAACATCTAACTCATGTTGCAAATTCTCACAGATTTCCTCTAAAAGATGTTCCTGTTCCTTGCGATAACGTTCTCTGGACATTGCTCCGATATATTTTGCCTGATAATTTCCTGTGATCGTCCCTTCCAGAATTCCGATTTTAAAATTACCATTTTCACGGATCCAAGTAGATGCTTCTTTCTCATTTGAACTGATATATCCGATAGAAGAAAGTACATTTGAGATCTTTTGATAAAATAAAATGTCATTCTCTTCATTATCGATATTTAACAATTCCAGCATATTGTTCTTTACATGCTCCACACTTCCATAAATATAAGTATCGCAAGTTCCCTGATCTAAAGATTCAATTCTTGGACGGTCTTCTTCCTCTACGATCAGCGCATTCAAAACTCCCATTCTGTAAAGTGCTTCTTCTAAACGATTCCTCTGTTCATCATTTAATCGATCTGCAAAATCAATCGCTTTGTAAAATGGAATTGACTCAATCTGATATTCTTTTAAAAGTTCACGGTTCTTGTAAACTTCTTCTGAAAGTTGAGGCTCTGGATCTTTTTTATTCTGCCATTCTTCTAATTGTGTCCTTTTTTCTTTTAATTGTGTCTCAATGTCTTCTTTGTGAGCAGTTAAAATTCTCTGTTGATCTCTCAATTGATCTTCCTTGATATATTTTTGATGACGAACGATCTCATAAATCTTTCCTTCATCTGTTCCAAATATATACCCTTTGATCATCCGGCTGATCGCTTGCAGCTGTTCGTCTTCTAACTTCAATAATTTTGTATCTTTCTCCCAATGATACACCTTCTCCGTCAGTTCTTCTTTGATCTCTTGAAATTGATTCTCATACTGATGATATTCTCTTTCTGCACTTTCTCTTTGAGCACGGAATTCATCTAATTTCTTAAGATGTTCGCCATACTGATCTTGTGCTTTTCTCTCTTTTTCAAGCACATCGATTCCATCCTGAATCTTTTGCTGATATCTTTCTAATATCTGACGATGTGCATGAAAATCAAAACCTTCATCTTCTGATTTCTCAAATTCGTCTTTCATGAAATCAAATTCATCAAACGCTGCTTCCGAAATGCATTCTTCCATCTCATCAAATATATCTTTGATCTCTTCTTTTGACTGTTCTTTTTCATCTTGAAGTCTCTTTAAACGATCATCATTTTGAATCTGTTTTTCTCTTTTCTGCTCCAATTGACGTTGTTTTTCTTTAATCTTTTGTTCCAAATCTGAGATCTGTTTTGTAAGCGCTTGTTCTTGCTCTTTTAATTTCGTTGCATCATTATGTTCAAGAGAACGTCTCTCTTCCTGTCTTGCAGATTGTTCTGTACTTAATTCTTCATGATGTTGCACTTCCTGTTCATATTTTTCTTTTGTTTCCTTAATCGTTATTTCTAAAGTTTTTAACTGATCTTTTATCTTATTGTACTGGGTAGTTTCTTTTTTATATTTTGCTGCTTTGTGGTATAACACGATCTGATTATATTGATCATATACTTTCTCTATCTGTTTTGCTGCTTCCAGACTTTCCTTTAGATTGTCAAGATTCGTCTTTAATCCATCCATATTTTCAATGGCTTCTGACATCGGACGTAGGTCATCTTCTGATAATGTCTGCAGAGAATTCCCAAGAATATCATTGATCACTGTTGGCTTAAAATCTTTGGATAACTTTGGTGTACGCAACTGGATCAATAATTCTAACATCTCTCGATATTCATCCATTGTCTCAAAACCAAAAAGTACCTGATTCACATATGCAGCATACTCTTTCTGACTTTCAAAAATACGTCCGCCATCTCCAATCCTGTTTCTTAATTCCATTTTTGAATATGCGATCTTTTCTTTTAAATCCTTGTACAGAAAAATATCTTTACCAATTCTTCTGCCATCTGTAATGCAAAAATACCAAGGATCTAATTTCTTTCCTCTTCTGGCTCTCAACCCAATACCAATCGTTAAAAAATTTTCAACATCTTTTCGTTTAAATTCCATATAGAGATATCCTGTTCGTTCATCTCTTCCATCACCGTCTTCTAACAGATAGTTTTCCATTTTACGTGCTCTGGAACCAAATGGATCTAGTCGTTCCGGACGCATATTGCCATCTAAAAGAAGCGGAATAAAACTTTGCATGGTAACTGATTTTCCAGAACCATTGGAACCTCTTAATAACATTCTTCCGTCCAGAAAATAAAACTCCTGATCATCGTAATACCAGAAATCCAGTAATCCTATTTTGTTCATTTTCCATCGACTATTATTCATTTGTTTCACCACCTTTAAAATCCTTTGGATAACATCCTGCTACTTTTCCAACGATCGGATACACTATGATCTGGTCATATTTTTCCATGATCATCTCCATAAAGATCATGTATTCTTTTAACTTTTTACAAAATTCACCCATTGTCATCTCCCTGTATGTTTTGATCCATCCACTTCCGTACTGCCTCTTGCATTCTTCTGATATCATCAGAAACTGCTGCATTGAGATCACAATATCTTCCCCTGCTGGTACTTCTACGCTTCCATCCGCAATCTTCTGTCGAAATAAATTACACCATAATAAAACAATATCTGATAATGTATTCTCTTCTGGGAATGATCTCCCCAGATTGCTATCTTCTCCCATGATCAAAAATGCACTGGTCTTATGTACTTGCAATTCACAATCAAAAAACCGATTTAGCTCTTCCTCGATCATTCCACGATAATGCCTGACATATGCAAAGTCTTCTTCTGTATCATCATTTAAATAAATTCCAGGCGACATCAAAAGAGAACGATAAACTCTCTGTCTTCTTATAATTCCACGATCTTCATTCATCCCGATCCATTCTTCTTTTAAAAAATCCTCCTGACTTTGATAGTCAGAAATATCTCGTGAGAAGTTCTTCATAAAATATCTGGAGGCTCCTGTGTTCTGATATAAAACTTCTCCCTCATCACTTTTCATAAAACTATCTTCACTTCCATCATCGATCTGAAGGATTCCAATCTTGACACAATATTTCATCACTTTGACAAGATGCCTGCGATAACTGTAGATCGTCCAGTCAATCTGTTCTTCTTTGATATTTGCTTGAATATATTCTGTCAACATTGATAACACGAATTGCTCTCCTGCATCACGATCTTCCAAAAACATCAAGATCATACATAGGAAGATGTATTCCAAACGATCCGAAAAATCCTGAATTCCCATCCAGTTTTGTGCATAAGCTGGTATCTTCTCTAATTTTATAAGATTTGGAGTTATGATCGCCTGATATCCTAACTTCTCTGTCAGAAAATCTCTACTTTTCCCAATCTCATCTTTTAACTGATAATATAATTCTTTCTCTCGATCCTTCAAGATCCATCGCTTACTTAATAGTATCTCCAATGGTTTCATAATCCCTACTCCTCATTAAATACGATCGTATATGCCGGCATTTCAAATGTCCCATCACTACACTTGAGTATGCATCTTCTATCTTGCTGTGGTTTTTCAATATAATATGTTCTTCCATCTTCTGTCTTTGCTTGTTGTTCTTTACGTTCTAAAGCTTTTGACAGCCACATTAAAAAAGTATCTCTTACATATGGTTCGATCTCTGGCAGACAAGCAAACTCCAGACGATTTCCTTTAACATAACTATCTAATAATTCCTGCTGTTGTTTAAGTTTCTTTAAATTCTCCTGTTTCATTTTCTCTTTTTCTTTTGTGCGATCAACAATTCCTTTTCGTTGTGACTTCTCACGATAAGTCCGTACTCTTGGAACAACTGTAAACATCGCTGGTTTTTCTTCATATACACCGCTATTGATACTTTCCGTTTCTCTTTTGATATCCCCCTTCAAATGCAATGGTTTCTCAATTCCAAAGACAACTGCCGATAATCGATGTGCTTCTTCCAGTGTCTCACAATTCCAAAATAGTTGTGCGATCTTTACATATTCTTCACGTCTATTAGCTCCGCTATTGTTTTGTTCACTGATACGTGTTGCATATCTTGTAATTCTTCGAATGATCTCATTGGTCGTATCAAATACCTTTCCTGCTTCAGAACCTGAACCTGTGCTTCCTAAAAACCAATTCTCAATACTAGCCCAACGTCCATGAATCTTATCCCATAATTGCTGTCTCGTCACTTCCACATCAATCCTTGGAATAGATAATTCGTATTCCGTCAGTCGTTCTAAGATCATTTGAATCTGATCTTTTGGCAGTTTTGAAAGTAATTGTTCGATATTCGTTGCATTTAATTGAAGACTCTTTACAAAACTCCTAAGATATTCAATCAAACGATCTTTAAACAACAAAAATGCTTTTGTCTTCATCATCTCTTCTGCTTTCATGCTATTTAAGTCTCGCATATAATCCTGATAGTTTTGATTTAATCTTCTAAAATCAGAATTCAATCCTTCCCACCAGCCATATAAATGTTCATCATCTTCTTTTAAAATATCCGAGATCTCTGAAAGACTGCTTCTGATCTTCTCTAATAAAGTTGGTTCCAAAGACGCCCCTTCAATCGACAGATTCTCAAGTCTTATCACCATTCGCTCAATCTCTACGGAATAGTCTGTCAACTGATATCGATACTTCTTGTTCTTGAATTCTTCAATAGAAGTAACCCTTTTTGTATCCTGAATCGCAGAAAGATTTCCCCACCTTGTCAAAACTTCCAGATCCTGTCGACATTGTTCTTCTGTATAATCTTTAAAATATTCTTCTTTATGTAGTTCTTCAAAGACTTCTTCTGGGTACATCCAATATCTTAGCTTCTCGTATTCGAGATAGAAAAAAACGAACGATCGGGCGGTATCTATCTGTGTTATCTACATTGAGATATTTTGTTTCGGTGAGTGATCTTATTAGTTTTTCATTTATCTTCATGCAGAGAGATCCTTTCTTTAGTCATATTAATTGCTGTTTCTATTGTAGCATATATTCAAAAGTTATGTTAATCTAATATAATAATGAGAGTGGTTCATACACAACAAAGGAGGCGGCTGATCATGAAACTATCTTTATCTGACTTTGAACGACGAAACTTTCTGGTTCTCACTTTTGCTGGTATCATTAACGCGATCGGTGTAACAATCTTTCTTGCCCCGGTAAAATTATATCCGAGCCAAACTGGAGCATACATCAAAACAACAACTATAGCAAAAAGCACAAGTGTATGCCAATCCTTGCACTCGCTCCACACCCATTTGCAAAAATTAATAAATTTATTTTTCAGCTTTTCAAACAACTTTTTCGTAACCGTAACCTCGTAATGCTTTTTTATTAGTATTAAAAGAATAGCAGGAAATAATAAGATTGTCAATATTTGTATAAACAGACAATGCAAAGATTATCATAAAAAATATACGCTTAATAACAAAATTGATTTATAAATATAAAGCAAAACACCTTTCAAGCCGCAGTGCCGAAAGGTGTTTTTATTATATATTATTTTTTTGCTTTTTGACTTTGAGTAAACCAAAGCGCCACGCTTAAGGAAATTCCGCCGATTAAATTGCCGATAGTTACGGGAAGCTCATTAGTGATAAAAAAGTTAAACCAATTAAGACCTTCAGCTTCTACGCCATATTCTTTAAGTGCCATAATGCCCGCAGGGATATAAAACATATTTGCAACGCTATGTTCAAAGCCGCTGATTACAAAGACCATAATCGGCATAAACAAAGCGACAATTTTGCCTGCTGCACTCTTTGTCGTCATTGACATCCAAACAGCTGAGCAAACCAAAACATTACACAAAACGCCTCTGATTATTGCGTCGCCAAAGCCTATTTCGCATTTTTTAGCAGCAATATCAACTATATTCTGCGCAAGCGCACCGTTGAAAGCAGACAATGTATGACCGTATACCGCCATCAAAGCCACAAGAATACTTCCGACGAGATTTCCGATATAAACAATTATCAATGTTCTGATGAATTTAAGCACATTTGTTTTTCTTTCAAGCACTGATATTGTGATTAGGCAATCGCCCGTGAAAAGCTCAGCGCCGACTGCGACAACCATTGCAAGGCCTGCCGGAAAGACAACACTTTGAATAAGCTTTGCAAGCGACGAATTTTCAATCATACAAGACGCAACGGAGGAACTAAGCCCGCCGAACGCAATAAACATACCTGCAAGAATAGCCAAAATAAAGCATTTTGCAATATTCATATTGCATTTGTTATAACCGATTTCTATGTAATTATGCTCAATTTCTTTTGAAGTTATCATATAAGCCCTTTCGATCATAAAATTTGTATAAAAAATAAATATCTGTCATTTTATTCATTTTTCGATACTGTATTATATACAATTTTGATTGCAATGGCAATAGTTTTATTTAATTCTTATTTTTCTTGCATTAATATTATATCAATCATTGTCGTTATAATAATCTTCTGCATCCTCGTAGCTGTCAAAATCGTAATAATTATCATCATAAAAATCTTCAGCGTTTCCGTATTTTTTAGCATTATAACGGTCCTTTGAGGTAGTTTTACTGTATGAACGCTTACGATATTTTGTAGTTGTTCGACTATTTGCCCACTCTTTTGCAGAGTCAACAGCATCTTGGTTTATTCCGCCGGAATTATAGCTGTCATAATATTGGTCTGTTGTTGCTTTGGTTGTTGTTTCAAATTTTCGGTCATATGAATGTTCAGTATCAAAATATATACCGTCATTCATTTTTTGCTTTACTTGAGCATAAAAGAATTTAAACTCATATTTACCGGTTGAGCGTTTATTACAGACTTCACACAGCTGTATATTAAGCTGAGATACATTTGATTCGCTCAACTTTGGCAGCTTATCAATTTCGGCGGTAATATAAGTTCTGTCTTCTTTTAAATCAAATGAAATATCAACACTTTCTGCGCCGTATTCTTCAAATAGCTTAACAATATCCGACTTTACCAAAGCCTTTGGCATAACTGTTGAATTAATTTTTCCGAAAATATATATAAGCAATATGAATACAAAAAATATAATTACTGCTCTTTTATGCTTTTTGTTATATTTTTCAATTTCTTCTTTGTTTTTTAATTCTTTTTCCGCTTCCTCCCTTCTTTTTTGCTCATCCTGCTTTTTCTTTTCTATTGCGTCAAACTTGGCTTTTAGCTTTCGTTTTCTCTCCGTTGCGAATGCTGTAATATCTTCATTTTCTATATTAAATTTATTAATTGCATCGGGTATTAACGCATTAATAAGAAAATCAAAATCGTCAAGACATTCATATTTAGCAAGCAAAAGAGAGGTTCTCTTTAGTATTGAAGCAATACATTCTCTTTTTGCTTCATCCTTCTTATCAAGCTTAACTACAGCATCAATTATCGCTTTGCAAAGAAGATATTTTTTATTGTGAATTGCGGGAGCGAGAACATATATTATCTCGTAATTATAAGTGCCGTTGCTTACAATCATTGATAAAAATTTGTTTGAATTATCGCACTCATTCACAACCTCTTCGAGAAAAGCGTCACCAAATTCATGAAATCTTTCAACTATATTACTGTAAAGCTTATCATCAAAAAATTTTGAAGTGTAAGAATCTCGATACGGTAAAAAATCATAATCAAAATTGCTTCCGAATTCATTTAAAACCCACGCCCAAATTTCGACTGCTTTTTTTGGGTCTGTTTCAATATATTTTTCAATAATCGGATAAGCATCAATATATTCTGTTTTACCGTTTTGGTCTTTGTAATATTCAAGACCAAAATGGTCACATATAGCCGACGCCACCAAAAAATAGCCTTGAGCACAATAATATCTGCCACGAACACTATCTTGATTATCAATAATAAACTGCTGACCTTTTTGATATTTATTATCAAGCTTAACAAACATTTTAGCCTGTTCAAATCTTTCGTCAGGCGTCATTTGGCAAGGCTCTTTATTTAGCTCTTTTTTAAATTCTTCGCTATTCATAATTTATCCTCATTACGTTTACTTTAATTATACTATAACATTTTAAATAAATATTGCAATAATTTTATTTCAAAGTACCTTTTTTGGAACTATGAATATTATTTTCATAAAAAATATTGCGTTATTTCTTTATTATTATATAATTAAATAAGAACATTGCTTGAGGTGATACTATGTCTCTTTTTGACATTGACTGGAATAATGACGGAAAAATAGATTTTAAAGATACTTTATATGATATGGCTCTTGTTGATGAAGACGAGCGCAATACAAGCAGATCAGATTACAGCGATGACGATATTTATGACATCGATGACCTCGAAATTTTACTATCTGACAATATTAACATATCTAGCTCAAATACTCTTGTAAACAATTCCGGTTGGATTGATAATGTTCCTTATGAATTATTGTCATGTTGGTATTTGTTTTATTATAATAAACAAGTATATTTTAATGATTATATTAAAGCTTTGAAATCATTTAATAAGCGTTCTTACGGAGTCAACGTAAGAATTTATACTGATGATTTAGACGGAGATTACAAAGAAGCATACACTCCTTTTTTAAACAATTTGATTTCAAATGAAATAAAAAAAGAAAACGAAAAAGCAAAAAAAGAAATTACAAATAAAAAAGCTGCTCCAAAAAAGCAAAATATTAACGACATTTTTACCGACGCTAAAAAAAGCATAAAGGAAGCAAAGGATAATCCAAAGCCTAAAAAGGCTGACAAAAGCATCCCTAAGGCTAAAAAGACTTCGCAAAAGACTAATGTTCAGCATCAAAAGGCTCAGAAAAATACAAATGAATTTAACATAAGAAATTATATTTATCCGCAAAAAGGCTTTTACTACCCTGCCGCAATAAGGGATAAATTTAAGCTAAAAATCACTGTACCCAGTCCTGACAAGTACGAAGCATTTAAGCTTAAAAAGAGCTTAGAGGAAATTATTAAGCTTCGTGGCGCATACTTTGCCGTTGATGTTTGGATTTGGTGTATTCGGGAATTTTATCAGTTCAAAAATGATATAGACGAGTTTGAAAGCACTTATCTTTTTGACGACATTATGGAAATAGTAAACCTTGACGATAGATTTTCAGACGCTTTTGTTGCCGGCTTTGCAAAGGGCAATTCGACTCAAAAAATGATTTTATATAAAATTCAATCTATTTGGGGCATTGATAATTTTTTCAATTCTTGCTTTAAGACTAAAAATATTGAGCTTTTAAAAGAAGCCTTTGACCTTGTCATAAAAAACAATAAGCTAAGAAACAATGATGCTTGTTTAATTATCAGCGACCGAATTTCAGATATCAATGCTTTCGACGATTTCAAATTTGCGTATGATATTGACACTGTTTTTATGCCCCATGCACTAAGAGCGGCACAAAACAACCGTATTCTTAAAAAGGCGGAAACCAGGCTTAGCAAAAGCCTAAAGGAAGCTGAAGAAAAATATCAAGATGAAGAAAATTATGAAGATGACGCCGAAGAGGAGAATGAAGAAGTTGAGGCAGAAAATGATATAATTGATAGCAACAGCGATGATATTGAAGCCGAGGAAATCGTTGAAGAATATCACGCAAATAGCCAAAATGATACTACTATGATTACAGCTTATCAGATCAGAATTGACGATGAAAATAATTCCTGCTATTACTTTTCAAAAGCTGACTTATCACCGGGCGACAAGGTTATCGTCCCCTATGGCAAAGATAATAAGCAGTTAAACGGTACGGTTAAAAAGGTTGTAAACACTCAAGTTAAGGATTTTAACGTTCCGATTAGTGCTATGAAATATGTTGTAGGTAAATTGTGATATATTTTATACAATCACGCTAATATTCAATTTATTATTTAAGGGAGAACAATTAAATGAAAAGGAAATATAAAATATTAATCTTAATATTTTCGCTTTTATTAATAATTTCAGCAATAATATTTGTTATTAAAAGCAACGAAAATACAATTCATAACGCTCATAAAGGTGATATTGTTACTTTCGGAAATTATGAACAAGACGGAAATATAGAAAACGGAAAAGAACCAATTGAATGGATTGTATTAGAAGAAAAAGAAAACAAAATACTGTTGATTTCAAAATACTCTTTTTCAAAAATTGATTTTAGTGATACAACTTTTATATGGAAAAATTCAAATATTAGAAAATGGCTAAGAAATGATTTTTATGATCAAGCATTTAGTGATAAAGAAAAAGCAAAAATCACTCCGATAAAGAATGAAACTAATAACCAAGAAACTTATGATTCAATATTTTTATTAAGTACTGAAGAATGCGAAAAATATTTCGTTACAAGCAATGATGCAATATCAAAATTAACGCAGCAAACAATTAATGAATACGGAAATTACAATGGTGATAGCACAGCGAATTGGTGGTTACGTGATTACAGTTACACCGAAATAAAAATAGGAAATGCAAAGCATAAATATCAACAGTTAAATTTTGTCGGAAATGACGGGAGCATAAGAAGTTCTTTTCCAAAAGATTCTAAATTTTCAAGTATTTCTGCAAGACCTGTTATTTGTGTCGATAAAAAACAACTTTAATATAGATACAGATAAATAATAATTATAATTATAAAAACAAACATAAACTATTTGTTACCAACCTGCTACCAACTTGTTACCAACCGTGACACAGTATGTAGTAGTGAGTAGTACGCAAACATAAGTAAAACCCCACATAGTTAGGTACTATGTAGGGTTTTAATATTTGGTGGAGATGAAGATGATAAATCCGAAACGGTATTAAGCTCTGATAATGTCAGGCTTTTAGCGTTATCTTTGAAATTGAAATAAAAGTCTATTCTATCATCATAAAGC
>OGZW01003438.1_pt1 | contig 11705 bp, 8 predicted proteins | sample 1577001 | NCBI WGS metagenome assembly OGZW01 (sample SAMEA3541519, study PRJEB24748) | human gut metagenome | biome: human gut; feature: human-associated habitat; material: faeces | place: China | collected 2012
TGGTAACATGCAGCTGCTGTAAAACATAACCGATCACCATGACCAGGAATACGGGAATCGTTGCATTGAGACTGAATAATAGTTGTTCCATGGGAATTTGTATGCCTTTCTGTTATCGGAAGCGGAATATAGGAAGTGAAAAGCCCCTCTCCTTTTGCAAGTATAGAAAAGGAGAGGGGCTTTGTCAAGTTACGGGCTTGTGATGTTTTATTTTACAGCGTTGATCTTGTAGATAAATTTCACACTGCTGTCCATACCGTTATTGTCTCCGGTGAAGGAGTTGTAATTTTCGGATACGGAAGAGGTAGCTTTCATACGATCGATCACTTCCTGAAGTTCATCGGTATCCATATCAGTCAGTTTGCTGATGGCTTCGTCATTGTATTCGATCATGCCGTCCTTTAATTCCTTGGAACCATCCTTCAGCTGACTGATACCATCGATCAGCTTATCGCTTCCATCGGAAAGCTCGTTTACGCCGTTAGCCAGTTTGCCGCTGCCGGAGGCCAGATCTCTGGCACCTTCTACTAAAGTATCAGCACCATCATACAGCTCTTTACTTCCGTCTGCCAGTTTGTCAGCGCCATCCTTTAACTGGGAAGCACCGGCAACGACCTGGGCGGAACCGTCAGCCAGTTTGGAAGCACCGGCACTTGCGGATGCTACACCGGCGGTGTAAGTCTGGAGACCGGTGTAGAACTGATTATAGCCATCCAGAGAAGCTTTCAAGGCAGCAATGCTGCCGGCAGCTTGTGAAAGACTTGTGGCTTTATCCTGAATGGTTTTCAAATTTGCCTGAAGTGCGGCATCACCTGAGGATACGCTCTGGGATGCCTGAATCATACCCTGATATTTTTCAATTGTCAGTCCGGCCTGCTGGAGGACATATCCCAGAGCAACGTCAGCATCCGAGAGAGGCTCCATTTGCTGATACAGAGTATTTAATATGGTCGCATAATTAGATATTGTCAATTCTTCCGGAAGCGTGAGACCGGCAGCCGTTAACTGGGAAGCTGCAGTTTTCAACAAAGTATCGAATACCTGGCCGGCAGCGCCGTTCAAAGTATCATTCTGTGCAGTCAGCTGACCGAGACCATTCTTCAGATCATTAGTACCGGACTGCAGGCTCTGTGTACCTGCTAACAGGGTCTTGGTGCCCTCCTGCAGTGTACCGATGCCGCTCCGCAGAGAACCGACACCGCCTCTTAAAGTGACAGTACCGTCAGCTACTTTGTAAGCGCCATCCCGGAGGTCGTTGGAACCATCGGACAGTTCTTTTACACCATCCTGCAAGTCACCGGATTTGTCATAAAGCTCTGTGACACCATCATAAAGATCGGAAGTCCCGTCCAACAGTTTGTTGGTAGCATCCTCCAGATCATCCATTGCCTCTGTCAGGTCATCGAGATCATCCACATTACTGAAATCCAGGCGGGAGAAGACGGAATTGGTGGCGATGCAGTAGGATTCATTCATGGTGAAATCCGTTGCATCGGCCTCAATCTCCAGATAATCGTCGAAATCCTCTTCCATATCCAGGTTCGTACCCAGCCCGGGGAAGACGATACCGGTGACAACGCTGTGGCTGCCGTCGTTGATGACCTTACCTGAGGACACCTTAATATTGCGGAAATTGTCATTATCCAGGATCATACCGGTCATTACCGCAAAAGGAACATAAATCTTTTCCTCTTTTCCGGCAATCTCACGGGTCTCATATAATTCGTTCGTGTAATCATAGCGGATCACTACATGACCGCTCTGGCCGTTCAGATCTGATGGGGAGATCTCCTTGCCGTCCAACGTATAAGTAACTTTCAGGGAAATGGGAGCATCCTTATCGGGATTGCTCTGGGTGTAGGAATCTTTTTCTCCCTGATTCTTCAGCCAGTCGCTGACGTAGATCTTCTGCTGGGTTCCGTCTGCATTCAGGATCACATAGACGGTCTCATCAATGGAGGCTGCGGAGGTATCTTCGGATTTCCAGATGTCATCTACGGCATCCCGGATCTGCTCCTTGACCTCGGTCTCTTTCTTTTCGGAAGTTTTTGCATATACGGAGACACCGGTAACACTTAAGGCTACCACACCGGCGAGGCACAGAGCCCCGGTTCTCCAGGCTTGTTTTTTCAAATTGATCATAATCTTATGCCGTCCTTTCTTTCAATGTATTGGAGGGTTCTGCATTCTTGTTCCGGAAGCCGATGCTGGTGACACAGATCATCTTGTCGAACAGCATGAACATGGCCGGCAGGAACAGGATAACAGCAAACATACTTACAATAGCGCCTCTTGCCATCAGATCACAGAGGGAACTGATAATGTCCACGTCGGAATACAGGGCAACACCGAAGGTGGCGGAGAACAGTCCCATGGCGCTGACGATAATGGAAGGAATGGATACCTTCAGGGCGTTGGTGACAGCTTCACGTTTGTCCCTGCCTTCGTAGCGTTCCTGCTTGTATCTTGTGGTCATTAGAATAGCGTAGTCCACAGTAGCACCCAGCTGAATCGTACTGATACAGATCGGGGCAATGAAAGGAAGTGACGTTCCTGTCAGGTGAGCAAGGCCCAGATTGATGAAGATGGACAACTCGATAACAGCTACCAGGATCAGCGGCAGGGTAATACTTTTTTCTACCAGAGCAATGATCACGAAGATCGCTACGATAGAGACGGTATTTACAACTTTGAAGTCCTCGTCGGTGGTCTCGATCAGATCCTTGGTACAGGGAGCTTCACCGATCAGCATGCCCTTGGAATCGTATTTTTTCAAAATAGTATTCAGCTCATTGATCTGGGCATTTACCTCATCGGTAGCGGTCTTATATTCGGAGTTCACCAGAAGGAGTTCCCAGTCATCACTCTTTAATACTTCTTTTACGGATTCCGGAAGCATTTCCTCTGGTACCAGGGGGCCCACTACGGATTCCAGACCCAGAGCATATTTGATACCCTCGACGTTTTCCATCTCGTGGATCATGGCACGTACGTCAGTGTCAGATACATCGGTGCTTACCAGTACCATATGGGTGGCACCTACACCGAAGTCTTCCTGCAATTTGCTGTTGGCTACCACGTAGGCCATATCTTCGGGAAGGGTTTCACCGAGATCGTAATACACTTCATTGTTGGTTGCCTTATAAGACAGATAAGAAGGAAGTACCAGCCCCAGGAACAGGATCAGGAATACCGGGAATACTTTGGTGATACCTGAAGCAACTTTTCCCATATCCGGCAGCAGGGATTTGTGACTGGTCTTCTGTAATAACTTATCCAGTACCAGGATCATGGAAGGAAGCGTTGTGACACAACCGATGACACCCAGGATGACACCCTTGGCCATGACAATACCAAGATCCAGACCTAAGGTATAGCTCATAAAGCACAGAGCGATAAATCCGGCTACCGTGGTGATGGAACTTCCGACCACGGAGGTCAGAGTGTTGTTGATGGCTACAGCCATGGCTTCCTTGTTATCCTCATACATACTCTTCTGTTCTTCGTAGCTGTGCCAGAGGAAAATAGAGTAGTCCATGGTTACAGCCAGCTGCAGGACAGCGGACAGTGCTTTGGTCAGGTAAGAGATCTCTCCGAGGAAATAGTTGGTACCCATATTTAAGAGGATTGCCATACCGATACTCATCAGGAAAACAAACGGTGTGATCCAGTTGTCCATGAAGATCATCATGGCTACGCAGGCCAGTGCAACGGCAATACCTACATAAATCGGTTCCTCTTTTTCGCACAGATCCTTCAGGTCGGTGACCATGGCGGACATACCGGAGACAAAACACTGCTTGCCGGCAATGCTGCGGATCGCTGTGATCGCCTCCATAGTATCGTCGGAGGAGGTGGAGGTATCGAAGAAGATCGCTAGCATGGTGCTGTCACCGGAATTGAAAGCGTCATATAGTTTGGAAGGAAGTATTTCCATGGGAACGGAAACATCTGCGAAATCGTCATACCAAAGAACGGTGTCCACATGATCTACATGGGAAATATCTTCCCGAAGGGAGGAGACATCCTTGGGATCCATTCCCTCGATAATAACGAAGGAAAAGGCTCCTTTTCCAAATTCATCCATCAGAATATCCTGACCCACTACCGTGTCAATATCACCGGGCAGGTAAGTCAGCATATCGTAATTGATCCGCGTCATGATCATACCGATCAGGGAAGGGACCAGTAGTGCAACTGCCAGTATCAGAATAGGAATACGGCATTTTACGACCCATTTACCAAATTTCATAAAACAGGGCTCCTTTCGTTGTCGATTCTTTCTCAATTGGTATTGTATGCAAGGAATCCAGTCTTGAAAACGGACAAAAAAAGGCAATGCACAAAAATTGCGCATTGCTCTTAAATAATCCAAAATATGTGCAAACATGGACAAATGTCCAAATTAACGGGACACACGGGTCAGGGCTGCTTCGATATTTCCGTGGAAAATCTCGCCGACACGCCGGATCAGTCCCTCCGGATCTTTCTTCATTCCGGTGTTCAGCCAGTCTAAAATCATGCCCACCAGGGCAAATTTGTAAAAATCTACCACCATTTTCTGATCTTCGGGAAATACTTTTTTATGAGCCACATGTTCCACCTGTTCCGTGATCCTGGATACATATAGCCGCATGACCTCTCCGGCGATACTGTAAAGGTAGCGCTCCACCCGTTCTCTGCTGACGGAATTGTAAATATGGTAGACCAGACGCTTATTCTCCAGAGCGAACCGGGCAGCGGAGATAAAGCCGTCCTCCCAGGAGTCCATATCCAGATGCTGTGACAGTACCCGCTCCACATCTGCATTCAGAATGTGTTCCAACAGAGCGGTGATATCCTGAAAATGATAGTAAAAAGTGTTGCGGCTGATGCCGCAGTCATCCACGATGTCTTTTATAGTGATCTTATCCAGCGGCCGTTCATTCAGCAGCCGGATAAAGGATTCTTCGATAGCCTTGCTTGTAAACTGTGTCATGGGTTCCTCCAACCTGATGATCCGTACACTTTATCCTATCACAAAAACGTTAATTTGTCATTAAAAGCAGGTCTTCCAGTGAGGAAAAATCAGAAGTTCCCTGTTCCAGATAAAAGGTATGGAATCTAAGGTCGGAGTAAGCATCTTTCCAGTGACTTCTGGCGGTGTCCTGCAACTGCAGAATCTCCAGATAACCGATGTAATATTTCGGATAATTACAGGGCTCTTCTGCGATATAAGTGTAGATTGCTTCGCAGGTCCCGGGAGAATCAATACCGAATTTCCCAAGAACCTCTGCCACCTGATCGTATCCGGCGCCCTCTCCGTGGATCAGGAGGTCCAACAGAGTGTACATGCACAACTGCAAGCTGCGGGTATGTTTCTCCAGCCGGGCCGACTGTGCGGCATCCGACTGTCCGGCCTGTTCCAACAGAGTGGCCGCATAATCATAGGAAAGAAATTCCACATACAACGCCCAGCCTTCGAGATAACCGCCGTACCAGATGAGTTTTCTGGCAGGATCCGTGTGCATGTCGGAAAAGATGCGGCTGCTGTACACGGTCTGGTAGAGATGACCCGGGAACCCTTCATGAGCCAGTGTGGTGTAGAGCTCCAGTCCCTGAGGGGAGTTCCGGCGGTTTATATATATGACATTATTGTCGGAATCTCCCAGAGGCGTGGTTAGGTAAAAGGCCGGTGCACTATAGGGTTCCAGACTGGGGACCACATCTTTGACAGTGACGGTGGGAACGGGACTGCTGACAGGAAAGTCATTTTTCATACGAGCCTGTAGATCCGAGAGCATTTCTTCCGGTTCTGCCAGAGGGAAAACTGCCGTATTTTCTTCAGAAAGCAGTGTAATCAGGGAAGGGGACTGGGAAGCCAGATTGCGGATTGCGGATTGCTCTTTCTGAAATTGCACAAGCAGCATCTGCACCAGTTCTTTTTCGGAACGGGAGGAACCGGTCTCGGAAAACAGCAGATGGAGATAGTAGGTCTTTCCGTCCGGCAGCAGGGCGAGCCCTTTCGGGAGCCCATTGTGGGCACTGTTGTTTTTGCCCGAAGCAGCATTGGCAGTTGTTTCGGATGCAGTGGAATCGGCATTGGTGGAAGTCTCCAGAGAGTGTAGCCCTTCGGATAGGGCGGCATAGGCGGGCTGCACCACCGTGGCAAGCAGGCGGTCGTTGGTCTCAATCAGAGAGGCAGTCTCCTCCGGTGTAAAAAGTCCCTGCTTCTGTAGCTCTGACAGGCGGTCTTCAAAAGTAGTCTGTAAAAAATGGGTTCCCTGTGCCAGTTCTTCGGTTGTGACAATGGTGTCACATTGCTTCCGGACTTTTTCTGAGGAGCAGGCAGGCATAAAGAAGCCTGCGGCAGCTTTTTCCTGCTCGTAGAGAAGCAGGGAGGCAAAATAGTCATCTATCTGATCCAGGAGAGCCAGGTAATCCGTGACATCCCGTTTTGTGCGGAAGGTGTATTCCGCCAGCAGAACGGGAAGCTGGGACTGCATTCCGGAGGAAGGTGACAGAGGCTCATTGTAATAAGGAAAATCTGCCAGAGCCAGATCATTTTCCAGAGAGCGATGCAATAACCGGTAAGTATAGGCATTTTCCGGGGAAAGTCTGTCAGGGTCTATACGGTCAAGCCGGTGCAACAAGTCGGAACAGTGTTCTTTGCTGTCTTCCGGCTGGCCGGAGTGGTAGATCGGAAGCACAGGTTCATATTCGGAGATGCCAAAGGTCTTTGGATCGGCAATGGTGTAGTGCATATTCAGGGTACTGCCAGTCATTTCCTCCTGAAAAAGTTGAGAGGTGAATTGCTCAAAACGTCTATCCGGGGAGGTATGGGAAGCTACAAGGGTCAGAGCACCGGTGAGGGCGCAGAGAAGACTAATACATACGAGTAGTTGAGGGAAGGAGAGAGGGGGACGTTTACGCACGATGATTACCTGATGAAAAAGAGTGTTGGTAAGAGTATATGTGAATACTCCGCGGGATAGACTTACTGCAAGGTTGTACACCATACAACTATATACAAATGTACCTAAAACAGGTAAAAGATGTATTGACTTTGTACGGTGGTCTGATTATACTGAAAGTGATTATGGAGACAAAATATCAAAACCTCATTAATTACATACAGGAACAGATCTCAGACGGACAACTAGGTCCGGGAGAGAAAGTTCCCTCGGAGAATCAGCTGTCGGAACAGTTCCATATCAGCAGGCAGACGGTGCGGAAAGCTATCGGCACGCTGGAGGAGGACGGGCTGGTGCAGAGGATCCGTGGCAGTGGCACTTATGTGAACTTTGACCGCCGGAAGAATCTGGAACAGCGCAACAGCATCGCCGTGGCGACTACCTACGTGGACAGCTACATTTTCCCCAGAATTTTACAGGGAATGCAGAATACTTTATTTGAAAGCGGGTTTTCTGTCCAGATCTATTTCACAAACAACACGCTGGACCGGGAGAAAAGTATTCTGAAGGATCTGTTGAAACGGGACGATGTGGCCGGAGTGATCATTGAGGGGACAAAGAGCGGATTGCCGAATCCGAACCTGGATCTGTACCGGCACCTGATGGCCAGAAAGATACCGCTTCTGTTTTTCAATACCTATTATCCCGAACTGGAGGCACCGCATGTATCGTTAAATGATGCGGAGGCGGCTTACAAGGCCGTAAGATATCTGATTGACAAGGGGCATCAGAAGATTGGGGCAATCCTGAAGCTGGATGACGGTCAGGGCAGACAGCGTTATCTGGGATATCTGAAGGCCATGGAAGAGGCCGGGCTCACTGTGACGGATTCCCGGATGGTGTGGATCGACACGGACGAATCGAAGCAACTTGGTTACTGCCGGGACAGAATCCTGAATCGGGTGGAGGAGTGCACCGCCCTTCTGGCATACAATGATCAGATTGCCTTTCAACTGATCCGGATGCTGACGGAACGCAATATCCGGGTACCGGAAGATGTGTCAGTCATCAGCATCGACGATTCGGATCTGGCGAGACACAGCGAGGTGCCCATCACTTCCCTGCCGCACCCCAAGGAGAATCTGGGGAAAAAAGCAGCGGAGACATTATTACAGATGATCGCGGGCAGGAAAAAGAACCTGACTTACGAATTTGACACCCGTGTCGTAGAGCGGGAATCTGTTGCGGAATGCACTGAAAACGGGAATAAAAAATGAGATAAATAAAGAAGTGAAAAGGAGAGAACACAATGAGCGAAGCAGTAAAAGAAGCGATCAGAACAGGAAAAACAGCCCTCGGTATTGAGTTTGGTTCCACCAGAATCAAAGCGGTACTGGTAGATGAGAGCCACGCACCCATCGCCATGGGAACCTACGACTGGGAGAACCGTCTGGAGAACAACATCTGGACCTACAGCCTGGAAGATATCTGGAAAGGCCTGCAGGGATGCTACAAGAGCCTGACAGACGATGTAGAGGCAAAATACGGTGAGAAGCTGACCACCCTGGGCTCTCTGGGATTCAGCGGAATGATGCACGGCTATATGCCGTTCAATGCAGCCGGAGAACTTCTGGTGCCTTTCCGTACCTGGAGAAATACCATGACGGAAGAAGCCTGCAAGAAGCTGATCCCGGTATTTAATTTCAACATTCCCCAGAGATGGAGCATTGCACATCTGTATCAGGCTATTTTGAGCGGAGAAGATCATGTGAAGGATATCGCATTCTTCACCACCCTGGCAGGATACATTCACTGGAAGCTGTCCGGAGAAAAGGTGCTGGGCATCGGTGAGGCAGCAGGTATGTTCCCCATTGATTCCACCATTATGGATTTTGATCAGAAGATGCTGGATCAGTTCGATGGCTTACACAATTTTGACTGGAAGATCCGTGACATTCTGCCGAAGGTACTGGTAGCCGGAGAGCCTGCCGGGGTTCTGACCGCGGAAGGTGCAAAATTACTGGATTCCACCGGAACCTTACAGCCCGGCGTACCCATGTGCCCTCCCGAAGGTGATGCGGGAACCGGCATGGTAGCCACCAACAGTGTGGCAGTCCGCACCGGTAATGTCTCTGCCGGAACCTCCATTTTCGCTATGGTGGTACTGGAGAAGGCTATGGAAAAAGTACACGAAGAGATCGATATGGTCACCACTCCCGACGGTATGCCGGTAGCTATGGTACACTGCAACAACTGTACCTCCGATCTGAATGCCTGGGTAAATCTTCTGGGCGAATGTGCAGAGAGCTTTGGCGTAAAAGTAGATAAGAATGAACTGTACGGCGTGCTGTACCGCAAGGCACTGGAAGGTGCTGCGGACTGCGGCGGCGTGACAGCATACAATTATTTCTCAGGAGAGCCCATCACCGGACTGGATGCAGGGCGTCCCATGGTGGTAAGAACTCCCGATGCGGATTTCTCACTGGCAAACTTCATGCGTTCCCATCTGTACAGCGCAGTTGCTACCCTGAAGATTGGCATGGACATTCTGTTAAAAGAAGAGCATGTGGCCGTGGATTCCCTGATGGGCCATGGCGGCTTCTTCAAGACTCCCGTGGTGGGACAGCGTGTCATGGCAGCAGGCATGAACGCACCGATCACCGTTATGGATACAGCCAGTGAAGGCGGTGCCTGGGGTATTGCTATTCTGGCAGCTTTCATGAAGGAGAAAAAAGACGGCGAGACTCTTTCTTCCTATCTGAATGACAAGATCTTCGCAGGACAGACCGGAACCATACTGAACCCGGATCCTGAGGATGTGAAGGGATTTGATGCTTTCCTGGAAGAGTACAAGAAACTGCTTCCCGCAGAAAAGGCAGCCGTTGCGGCAAAATAATTTTTCAGATGCAATTTGAGCCTGCATAGTGTACGGAAGTACACGATACCTATGTGTCGGAAAGTTGGCAGGCTGTGGAAAGGAATGAGATTAAGTATATGTTAGAGGAATTAAAACAGAAAGTATATGAAGCAAATATGGATCTGCCCCGGTATGGTCTGGTGACTTTCACCTGGGGAAATGTCAGCGCCATTGACAGAGAGAGTGGACTGTTCGTGATCAAACCCAGTGGTGTGGATTATGACAAGCTGACACCGGAGATGATGGTAGTCATGGATCTGAACGGCAATAAGGTGGAAGGGGATCTGAATCCCTCTTCCGACACTGCAACTCATCTGGAGCTGTACAAGGCGTTCCCGGAGATCGGCGGTATCGTGCATACCCATTCTTCCTATGCTACCAGTTGGGCACAGGCGGGAAGAGACATTCCCTGCTACGGAACCACCCATGCAGATTATATCTACGGTCCGGTTCCCTGCGTGCGCTGCCTGACAAGGGAAGAGATCGAGGACGCTTACGAGGAAAATACCGGACACTTGATTGTCAACGAGTTCAAACGTCTGGGCAAGGACCCGAAAGCAGTGCCTGCCGTTCTGTGCAAGAACCATGGGCCTTTTGCCTGGGGCAAGGATGCCAGAGAGGCTGTCCACAATGCGGTAGTACTGGAAGAGGTGGCAAAAATGGCTTATCGTGCAGAGACGATCAACCCCAGAATTCAGCCGGCACCGCAGGAGCTGCAGGATAAGCACTATAATCGCAAGCATGGAAAGAATGCATACTATGGTCAAACAGTTCAGAAATAGAATTTGGCTTATAGTGCGAGGGTGCTTGCACACAGAGCACTATATGACAAATTCTATTAGCGGAGCGCACCTCCATGAAATGAATTTTCGAACGAAGTGAGAAAATTTATGAATGGCAGGGCAAAGTTGTTTGATAGAAGACAACAATATTTTACGGTAGAAGAGCAATTCTTTTACTAGACTAGCATTCGGAAGTATGCTAGTATAACAACGTAAATCGCAACAGAAAAGCCAATATGGCGGAATGGAGGAGACAATGAAGAATTTAGAACTGCAAAAGCGTGCCAATGATGTCCGCAAGGGCATTGTGACCGCAGTTCATGGTGCGAAAGCGGGACATCCCGGTGGATCCCTGTCAGCCGCAGATATTTTTACATTTTTATATTTTGAGGAGATGAACATTGACCCGAAGAATCCCGATATGGAGGAGCGTGACAGATTCGTACTGTCCAAGGGTCATACAGCTCCCGGACTCTATTCCGCACTGGCTTACAGAGGATATTTCCCGGTAGAGGATCTGCCTACCCTGCGTCACCTGGGCTCCTATCTGCAGGGTCATCCCTGCATCCATATCCCCGGCGTGGATATGTCTTCCGGATCCTTGGGACAGGGCATTTCCGCAGCAGTAGGTATGGCACTGGGTGCAAAGATGGAGAATCGTGATTTCCGTGTATACACACTGCTGGGTGACGGTGAGATCGAGGAAGGCCAGGTATGGGAGGCAGCCATGTTCGCAGGCTTCCGTAAGCTGGACAACCTCTGTGTTATGGTAGATAACAATAATCTGCAGATCGATGGACCTATCGACCAGGTATGCTCTCCTTATCCTATCGATAAGAAGTTCGAGGCATTCAATTTCCATGTGATCAATGCAGATGCTCATGATTTTGATGCGATCCGTGCAGCATTCAAGGAAGCAAGAGAGATCAAGGGCATGCCCACCTGTATCGTATTCCATAGCCTGAAGGGTAAGGGCGTTTCCTTCATGGAGAACAGTGTGGACTGGCACGGCAAGGCTCCCAACGATGAGGAGTATGCAGTGGCAATGGCAGACCTTGATAAGATCGAAAAAGAATTAGAGAAAGCAGGTGAGCAGTAATGGCAGAGAATACC
>OGZW01003441.1_pt1 | contig 11694 bp, 11 predicted proteins | sample 1577001 | NCBI WGS metagenome assembly OGZW01 (sample SAMEA3541519, study PRJEB24748) | human gut metagenome | biome: human gut; feature: human-associated habitat; material: faeces | place: China | collected 2012
TGAAAATGTGAGAAAAAGCGAGTTAACAAGAGAAAAACAAAGATTATTATGGGAGTTAGAGGAATTGCCAATGATATAAGAGAAAGGCAACTATTTGAAATCGCTGATTGTTACGTTGACGCGTGTGACTTTTGCAGAGATATATTTAACGATAATTATAAAACTTCTATTTTAGAAAAGTTTTATCGTACTGAAAAAAATGTGATGAATTAGGGGGGATATTTTTGAATCATAAGAACGAAACTCAAGCAATGATAAAGCAAAATAGAAACTTGCTTATTCTGTTGATCACAGCCAGCCTGCTGAAAATTTTTTATCCGTTCCTGATCGCATTTATCCCGAAGGTGATTGTAGAAAACATGGACGAACCGGTGCTTTTGATCCAGTTTCTTATGGGAAGCGGAATTGTCGTTATTTTGTTGCAGGCCGCCATCAGCTTTTGTGATAGCATGAAGGATCATGCCTATGCGGTATTCAGATTTTGTTTTTTCCGCCTCATCGATCGAAAGGCGTTGTTGGTGCCCTATGATATCCTGTCATCGCAGCAGTTTCAGGATGATTATAAATTTTCGGTTCAGTTTGTGGACGATATTGAAAATGGACTGCAAGCCACGATGGAGCACATTTCTAAGTTGCTTACAAATGTAGGGCTTTTTGTCTTGTTTCTGACTTCAATGACCTTTGTGGATCGGTGGATACCGCTGTATGTCATAGCCCTGACTGTAATGGATTTCAGTTTTCTTGTAGCGGCCCAGAGTTTTGAAGGAAAGCATCTGCCGGAGTTAAAGCGCTTGGACAACCAGCTAAAGACTGTTGAATTGCGAGCGCGGCAGGCGGGTCAGGCAAAGGATATCCGGATGTTTCATGCCGCCGCTTTTTTCGGGGAGATGTATAAGAGAGCGGGAGATGAGAAGTCCGTGCTCGTCGCGAAAATACAGCGGAAATATCGAACTGGGAGTATCGTACGCTCCGTTCTGGGCTTCCTTCGGGATGCCGGATGCTATGCTTACTTGATCTACTTATTGTACGCTTCGAAAATAGGGTTGGGCGATTTCGTTTTCATGATCGGCATTGTCATAAATTTTTCGGACAATCTGGCGGGCGTCTTTATGAATCTGGCCGCCTTTACAAAGGATATGATATCTTTGCGGGAATTAAAGCGCCTATTAAAAAGCCCTGAAAGTGGAGAGGATGGGGAGGTGCCTGTGCCGGATACTTTTGAAAGTATCCGGTTTGAAGGCGTCAGTTACCGCTATGGGAATGATCAGGAGTATGTGCTAAAAGACATTTCGTTTTGTATCAACGCGGGGGAACAAATTGGGCTAGTGGGATTAAACGGCGCCGGAAAGACGACACTTACCCTGCTACTGTGCGGGCTGTTAAAGCCGACTGGTGGAAAGATTTTTTATAACGGCATCGACATTGAGCAATTTAGCCGTAAGGAGTACATTTCTTTGTTTTCCAACGTTTTTCAGGATATCAATCTGCTGCACTTCACCATTGGTGAAAACATCACGGGATCTTCGGACGGGGAAACTTGGAAGAGGGCAGAAACGGTGCTAAAAACCGCAGGCTTCGAGCGCGATCTGGGTGAAAGAGGAACAGCTGCTTCGATCGGAAAGACCTTTGATGAGCGGGGGATCGATTTTTCGGGCGGAGAAAAGCAGAAGCTAGCAATCGCAAGGGCTTTGTATAAGAACACGGCCATTTTCATTTTGGATGAGCCCACTTCCGCGATGGATCCGCTGGCGGAGGAACGATTTGTGAGGAATTATAAAGAAATTTTTTCAAATCGGACGAGTATTTTCATCTCACATCGCCTCTTGAATACTAAAATATGCGATCGGATCTTGTTAATCGACCATGGGAGATTGGTGGAGTGCGGAACCCATGAAGCTCTGATGAAAGCGAAGGGGCTATATTATGAATTGTTTTGCGCCCAGCAGAAAAGCTATGGCCTGATTTGAAAGCTGTAAAAATGATATTGGAGTGGGGATTATGAGGAAGATTAAAAAGAACGAAGGCGATATGCGAAAAAAGATTATGTCCATGATCTGGAAAAGTGACCCTTGGTTGATCGTCAGTGGGGTTCTCCGTTCTCTCGTGCAGATTATTCTGCCTTATATCACGATCGTCTTCAGCGCAGAGGTGATCAATGCGCTCACGGGAAATTATTACAAAAGAGCGCTGAAAATCGTGGGCTGGATGAGCGCCAGTGTTCTGGTGGTAAAATGCGTAGAGGCCTTTTTGGAGAGCGATGAAAATAGGCGAAAAATTTCTCTGGATTTGTACATGAAGGAAAAGCTGAATCAGATATGTTATGGCGTAAAGCTCGAAAAATTGGAGTCCCACGAATTCCAACAAAATTACCAGCAGGCGATGGACGGCTTGGAGTATAGCGGCGGCTTTTATGCATTTTTAGTTTGCTGCAGGGATCTCGCTGTGAATAGTTTGCGCGCCACGATCGCCGTGGGCTTTTTCCTTGAACTGATTTTAAGGGCGGAAAGTCTGAGCGGCAGAGTCTTCGTTGTCCTGTTGGCGATTGGCATTGGGCTGGGCGCCTGCATCAGGACGGTGAACAATAAGCAGTCCTTTCAGGCGGCCTCACAGTTTTATCAGAAGCTGGTTCCATATAATAATCAGCTGCAATACTTTTTTTACCAGCTCTGTGCGGATAAGGCGATCGGAAAGGATGTCCGCACCTATCAACTAGAGCGGTTGATCTGCGAACATGAAAGTAGTTGCCACGACGAGATCCTGAAGTTCCTCAAAAAAATTGAGTTCACAAGCAGAAAGTATAATGTGGCTAATGCGGTGGTGGATGGCTTTTTATGGGGTATGACGTATCTGCTGGTCAGTTTGTGCTGCATTGTGGAGAAGATGGCGGTGGGCGATCTCTTAAAATATATCGGCATCGTGAATCAGATTTCCCAAGCGCTATCTTTGTTGCTCAATTCTGGCGCAGATGTTCGATTTAAGACAGGCTTTCTTGGAAATTACGTTCAGTTTGTGGAAACCTACAGCGTGGAAGAGAGCAACTCCCAGCCGGGGGAAGCGACGGTTGAAATTCGATGTGAGAACGTATCTTATCAATATGAAAATGCAGAAAAGCCCGCGTTATCAGAGGTAACGCTGTGCATATCGTCCGGCACCCATGTGGCGATCGTAGGTGAGAATGGAAGCGGCAAATCCACGCTATTAAAGATTCTCCTTGGCTTATACGCGCCGCTGGAGGGGGTGGTGAAAGTAAATGAAAAGCCGCTGGAAACGGTGTCAAATGAGTTCGCCGCCGTATTTCAGGACTTCACGATATTTCCGTTTACCGTCTTGCAGAACATTACGGTTTCGGCGGAATCATCAAAAGAGGAGGAAAATAGGGCTTAGGAGGTCTTGGAAAGGCTGGAACTGAGGGAATGTATCGGAGGGCTCCCCAACGGCATCCATACGGCGCTGCGCTGGAACGGTTCTTCAGAGAGGGCAAAGCTCTCAGGCGGGGAGGAACAAAAGCTCGCCCTGGCACGGGCGCTGTTTGCACAGCGAGGGGCTTATATCCTGGATGAACCTAGCGCCGCGTTGGACTCTAAGTCGGAAATCGCATTATACGATTTTTTCAGGAAGCTGACGGGACAAAAGACCGTAATCTTCGTGTCCCACAGGCTATTTAGCTGTCTTAAGTGCGACAAAATATTCGTGATGGATCATGGAAAACTGGTGCAGGAAGGAACCCATGAGCAGTTGGTGGAGGTGGAAGGAAAGTACCGGGAGATGTGGCAGAGTCAGATACAGGATTTTGTGGAGGAAGGCGGTTAATTAAATGAGATTATCAAATGAAATAGAATTTTTAAAAATGAAAGGGTATAGCGCGACGCCTAAAATTGTTCAAATGGAAGTGACAAGAGAATGTCCATTGTCCTGTCCCCAGTGCTATAAAGATTTATCAGGAAAGAAGCATATGGATATTGAAATTTTACGTGTTTTCTTAAAGCAATTTTCTGAAATTGCACCATTAGCGCTAATGATTAATGGAGATAATTTATGTTTAAAGAAAAAATTATTATAGAGATGAAAGAAGTATTCAAAGAAATTCCTTTTGGCATAGAGCATACTCTCAAAGTTTTGAAAAATGCAGAAGATATAATGAAAGGAGAAAATATCGGAGAGGAAGAAAAAGAATTCATCAGTATTATTGCTATACTACATGATATTGGTGCGGTTAAAGCACAAAAAAAATACGGTTCTATTGATGGTGTCTATCAAGAAAAGGAAGGACCAGAAGTAGCGAAAGAAATATTAAAAAAGGTAGGCTATAACAAAAATATTGATAGAATATGCTTTATAATAGGCAACCATCATACTCCATCTAAAATTGATGGACTTGATTTTCAAATACAATGGGAAGCTGATTTGCTTGAAAATTTAACGGTTATGGATAAAGAAAAAGAACAGGAAAAGATAAAAAAGTGTATAGATGAAAACTTTAAAACAAACACAGGAAAAAGGATAGCTTATAATCGCTTTATTTTAGATTAGTAGTAGATTATTACAGTTATGTATTTTATATCGCAAAGAAAAAATAGTAGTTAAGTTTAACCCTAGGGTTAAATGATGAATATGTTGAGGGCATTTTTGTTTCTGGTGAAATGCAATCGCAGGGTATAGGTAAAATTCTGCTGAATTATGCAAAGGATAAAAGGAATAAGTTGTACTTGAACGTATACCAAAAGAACGCACGGGCAATATCTTTTTATAAGAGAGAAGGATTTGAGATTCAGCATAGTGGCTTAGATGAGGCTACCGGAGAAAAAGATTATGTAATGACATGGCAACACAAATAGAAATTCCAGTTTTTGAAACTGAGGAATTTGAATTTGGAGGATTGAATTATGTGGAATGAATTAGGCATAAGCGGAGGAACCGCAATTGTTATTTTGATAGCACTATATTTTGTCATTAAGTGGGCTGTGAAGAATGGTGTGAAAGAAGCATATAAGGATATTACCGGAAAGAAACCTGTTGAAGATGAAAAAAATGAAAAAGAGCTAGAAGGACTGGTAAATGATTCACAAGACGCAAAAATTTAATATGAAATAGAAGTTTTGAAGATTATGAAACATTAAAACATGTAGTATTGATGGAACTGCTATAAGAATTCAATTTAAGATAAGTGGCTTAAGTAAAATTAAAGATATATTAACAGAAATAAACGAAGAAGGAAAGCATGATAGAAATGATGGGTTCAAAACTGCATCAAAAGCATCTCAGTTTGATTTTTTAGATTAAGTCGACTTTATTTATAGCTTAAAAAGTTTTTCTTGTTCAGGGCGGAAAAATATTTTTATTAAAGGAGATAAATTATGCCTAAATACACAGATGAAGATATTAGAAATATGAGTAAAATAACATGTAAGATAGCGGCAGATTACCTAGGCATATCCCCTATGGCGGTTAGTATCGGCATGAGAAATGATCTTTTACCGATCGGTTTTGCAATTCACAATGAAGAAAGAGATAGAACATATTCTGAGAGTTGGTCCTATCACATAATTGGTGAGAGATTGATTGCATATAAGTATGGGAAAACATCAGAAGTACAAGTTCAAAATATAGAAAAGAGTCTAAATACTATAATAGAACAGTTTGAAGAAATGAAAAAAGATTTGGTTTTTCTATTAAGCGAAAACGAGGATCAGCAGAATTAGAGCTTTATGAATATGCGTTTTCGCTTGGAAAATACAAAGATGTTGACAAAAAATATGTAGGAAAGGAGCTGCCAGGATGGAGAATGAAAAAGGAATAGTTAAATTGACTCGTAAGCAGCTCTATGATGAAATATGGGCTGTTTCAGTTGCAGGGGTAGCCAGAAAATATAACTTGAATTATGGTAAACTGATAGCAACTTGTAAAGTAGAAAATATACCTTTTCCGTCTTCTGGTTATTGGACTAAGAAGAATATGGGAAAAGATGTATCAAACGAGGCGGTTGAATTATCAGGTCATGAAGAAACGGAAATTTCATTGATAACGAATGACGCGGTTGTTAAGCGTATTCGGAAAGCTAAGGAAGAAGTAGTAGAGAAGGTGCATACTGACATAACAGAAGAATTGGATGTAACAGCCGAGGAAGATTCACCGCAGAAAAAAACGGAGAACATACCTGAGTGGCCGGATGGAATTCTTGATTATTTGGATGAGACGGAAAGAAATAAAGTATTAGAATATGCATGCAATCTGCAGATAAGTCAAAGTACACGATTGCATAAAATGTTGGTCCAATACAAGAAGGATATTGCAGATTATAAGTCAAAGCTGAAAGAAGTACAGAGTAGACCATACTATAATTCAAGACATAACAAACCAGAAAACGAGCCTGAATTCTTTAAGGAAATGTCTGATGAGTGTATGTCACGTGCAATTGCAATATTAGATACCGTATTCAAAACAATTGAATCTTTAGGTGGAAGTATTAATAGTGATTTGTCTGTAAAAATTAGAGGAGATATTGTTAGATTTTGTATGGTTGAGAGTCAAGACCAAGTGAAGCATGAAATGACTAAGCAAGAGGCACAGGCGCTCGTAAAATATAATGATGATATCAAAAATCATAGATGGGCTTCAAAACCGCAAATTAGAAAGTATGACAAGGTATATAATGGTAAACTTCGTATTGTGTTTGGGGCGCGAAGCTACATAAGAGATAACGATTCTGAAAAATTAGAAGATAGACTGGGTGATATTTTGATTACCCTGTATGAGAAGGCAGAAGAGAATAGAATTGTACGAGAAGCACGTGAAGAGGCAGAACGTAAGAGAGTTGAAGAAGAGAGACGCAGAGAAGAAAATAGACAAAGAAAAGAACAAGAAATTCGTCTTGTAAAAGAACTTGTAAACAAAGCTGAAGACTATAGAATTGCAAAGGAAATAAGAGAATATATTCAGGCTATGATAGATAGTGGAAATGAAGATATTACTCCAGAATGGATTGAATGGGCTCTGAAGAAAGCTGACTGGTATGATCCGTCTATAGCGACTGAGGATGAATATCTGGGAAAACGTCAGCATGAAAAAAGTGCTGAAGAAAAGGAAAAATTTTTACAAGACAGTATCAGAAAGAGCTGGTATTGGTAAAAATGAATGGAGGCAATTTGATGGATAAAGATCCCTTTAAAGAGTATATGAAACAATCAGAACCGAATAAAAGAGACAAAGGTTATGCCTGGCATACAGCTATCGGACTTCAAGCAGTGGATGGATTAAAGACTTCGAAGTATTTGATTGATACTGCAATAAAGACAAAATCCTCCCGCATGGGGGTGAAGATGTCCAGCAGGATGCCGGCCTCGGTGCAGACGCAGCCGTGCTCCACGCCGTCCTCCTTCAGGATGGTATCCCCTGCCCTCACAGTGTGGGTCACGCCGTCCACCGTGAACTCGAACGCACCCGACACCACATAGGTGATCTGGGTGTGGGGATGATGGTGGAGTGCGCCCACAGCCCCCTTTTCGAAGGTGTTTTCCACACACATCAGGCCGTCGGTGTAGGCCAGCACCCGGCGGGTGACGCCCTCGCCTGCCGCCTGCGGCAGAGCTTCTGCATGATAGACCCAGCGCTGTTTCTTCTCGGGAAGCTTCATATCCATTCCTCGTTTTCCGCCGCCAGACTGCGGCTTTTTCTTCTATTATAGCGGCCTTGGGGCTGGATTACAAGCTTGATTTGAGCGGGTGGCGCAGGATGGTCTTCCGCTTTTCTGGCGCGGTGCGGTTGGGGTCGGAGAGATAGAGCTCGTGATGGAAGCGCATCTCAGAGAAGTCCACCGCATAGCCCTGCTCTGCCGCAAAGGCATCCATCCGGGCCAGCGTCTCAGGCTCGTCGTCGTAAGAGCCGAGGTGCATACACTGGACACAGAGGCCCTCATCGTAGGTGAAGAACTCGACCTTGGAGAAATCCTTTTTCTTTTTGGTCGCTGCTTCCCGGACAGCCCAGTCGAACTCTTCCCGGGTCACGAACTCCGGCAGGCGGAGCATGGATGTCCAGTGGAAGCTTTCCTTCCCGGTCCCCGTCTGTTCCCACAGCCCTTCCAGCGGAGGCACTACGAAGTCAAAGTAACCGTCCACCCGGTGACTGCCCTTCTTGCTCATCTTGATGGTGTAGAGCAGGCCATACAGCAGCTCGATGGCTGCTTTGTACTCGCCTGTAGGGTCGTTGGGGTCGCCCTGCCCCCGCACTGCGGCAAAGGTCATGGCTGGCACGGTGACAAACTGCGGCTCACGAGGTGGTTGGTAGAGTGCCTTATATTCCTTCTTATAATCAAACGCCATCGTCGCTGACCTCCTCTGCCTGTCCAGCAGCTCCTTCGTCAGTGTGTCCGACAGCTCACGTCGGCCCAAACCAAGTTCCAGTGCTGCTTGTTCTTTCATCGCCAGTATACCACGACAACCAATCTTTGTAAACCATAAAGTTGTGCTATGCGCCGCAAAAAATCCTCTGTCTGGAAAGGCAGAGGATGCAAACAAAAAAGACCTTCCCACTCTCCGGAATGGGAAGGTCTTTATAAGTGCTTAGTTCGCCTTAGAACTGACGTTCAAGGACAAAATCACTCAATAATCTTGCCGACGACGCCGGAATAACCAAATAAAGCTTTTGGTTTTGGTTTGTTAACATTATTATGTAATCTAAGAGGCAGTATCAATAAATGAGCTATTGAAAAATGAAACTTGTAATTTATTGAAACTGTTTATAAGCTATCAATATGAAACTATATTAACATGTGTTTGTGTTAAAACGCTATTGATTTTACATTCTATGATAGCAATAGAATATTTAAAAAAAAGATGTGCATTGCTACTACTTATCATTTTATAAATTTTTTCTCACTATGTTAATTATGGAAGATGATAATGAAAAGTCTTTGTTGATCGATATTTCAATTATATTACAACTTTTATTGAAGGGGAAAAAGCTGCTTTATTTAAAATAAAAAGATTCGAAACAATATGTTACTTAATGGATGTAAGACTAACAGGGCGCAAATCATACCAATGGCAAAGCCTGATAATACTTCTCCCAATGTATGATGGCTTAAAATGATTCTTGCCGAACCTAAAATACCGGCAATCAGGATGAATAAGCATAACCACCACACCGGATTGTATCCGAACAATTCGCTGAATGAGATCAAGCCGCCTATAATGCCACCAATTCCTGCCATATGTTCACTCAATTTCCATTTCAGATTTACGATAATACAGATAATCTGAACTACGAGGGCTGCTAAAATAATGCCGGTCATGTACCAAGGGATATTCAATTTGTGCATTTTTTGAATCGTCATATTTTTATCGAGATCTTTCCAGTTAGTTCCGGTTGAAAAGAACTCTTTCCAGCTTGAAAGCAGCTGCTCTTCCGACACCTCCATCAGGATATTTCCATGATTATAAAAAGCCATAAGTACCGGCATTTTATACACCTTTGACATGCTTGTATTTTCAAGCAGACTGATAAATTCTCTTCCTATTCCTTTGTAAAAAACCTCTTCATCCTGATTAAGCTCATCCAGTTCTTTAAGAAATTCGAGATATTTCTTAAATGGATTATCCTTTGAATGAGCAATGGCTATTTCATAAATTCCATCGTCCATATATGTGAACAAATCCATTCTGTCTGGGCGCCTTCCGAGAAGTTCCTTCACCCTAAAATATTCATTAATTATCTGGTCTTTAAGCTTTAAATGTTTTCTGTCCATTTCCGCAAAAAGATCAATCAGTTTCATATCAAAATCTACCAGACAATCATCAGGAAAAGCTGATGTATCTGACGGATTATACACACCTGCATGCTGATTACTCCTGTCTGACAGAAGAAAACGCACTCTGCCCGCCTTCTCATAATTGCCGATAAAATCAAGCACAGTCAGAAACTCTTTTCCTCTGCATTTACGGAGTCCTCTTCCAAGCTGCTGGAGAAAAACTATCGGAGATTCCGTAGGCCTGAGGAACATTACCATATCAACTGATGTGATATCCACACCTTCATTAAACATATCCACTGAAAAAATCACTCTGATTTTGCCCTGCTTAAGCTGCCTAATAGCTACATTTCTATCCTCTGTGTATTCGCCGCTTGCATCACTGAATACTGCTACAGATGGTATTCCCCTTTTTGAAAATTCTTTTGCCATCTCCCTTGCATGCTCCCTTGAACAGCAGAAGCCAAGCGCCTGCCTTGAGCCGTATTTACAATAATATTTGTAAATCAGCTCATATCTGCGAACGTTGCCTATATAGGTTTCATTTAATTCCTTTTCGTCATATCTGCCTCTTACTATATGCAGCTTTGAATAATCTGTTTCATCAAAGATTCCATAATAATGAAACGGCACAAGCATTCCTTTGTTGATTGCTTCCTTTAGTGAAATCTCATATGGCACATTGTAATCGCAGATTTCATAGATATTTTTTCCGTCCATTCTCTCCGGAGTCGCGGTGAGTCCCAGGAGAAATTTTGGCTTAAAATAATCAACAATTCTCTGATACTGTTCATTAACAGCATGGTGAAATTCATCAATCACAACATATGTAAAATAATCCGGTGCAAAGTAATTTTCATTCAGATATTCCACTCTGCCAAGAGTTGCTACTGACGCAAAAATCACCGACTTTTCAGTGCATTTACTATCTCCGTTAAAGAATCCGTAATCATCTGAATCACGTACATTTTTAAATGATTCTGCCGCCTGCTTTAATATTTCCTCGCGGTGTGCAACAAACAAAACTCTCTCATAATTTTTTGAATCAAACGCCGCAAGATATGTTTTTCCGACACCGGTTGCAGCCTGAACCAGAGCTCTCCTTGCGCCCTCTGCTCTCGTATTTTCAAGCGCACACAAAGCCTCTATCTGCGCGCCTCTCGGCTCAAATAGCGGTATCTGATTTGATGTCTCTTTATCGTCCTGCAAATCGTATCTGTCCAAGTCCTTTGATACTGCCGGACGGTGCCAGTTCTTTGAATATTTTTTCAGTTCTTCATCGTCTATTACTATGGAATGATTTTCGAATAAGTCTACAAAAGTCTTGTAAAACTTCTCATAATTAATCGGATCTGTTTTATTGCTGAATCTGTAATTCCACTCGATACCGGATGTCAGTGCACTTCTTGAAATATTGGAGGAACCAATGTATAGCTCACTGTAATCCTTGTAATGAAACATATATGATTTCGGATGAAATGAACGGTTTTTCTCATTATAAAAGCGCAAATCGACCTGGTCACCAAGCTTATGCTTTATGAGATACAGTGCTGATGGCTGCGTAATGCCAAGATAGTTTCCTGTCAGAATCCTGATTTTTGCACCACGTTTTAGTGCATCATCAAGCTCACCGAGCAGCATTTTCACGCCAGATTCCATCAGGAACGAAACAATAATATCCACACTGTCAGCCTTTTTTATACTGTCTGCTAGCTGAAAGTACAGATACATTCTCTTATCCGCGCCTCCGGTCATTGCATCTGTCGAATATTTTATTTCATATACATCATCTAATTCTTCTGCAGTATTACGTTCAGCCATTTTTCTTCTCCCCGCCCCGGTCTTACATCGCCTGTAATCCACTCTTCCTTCAGTTGCAGATTATCTATTTCATCAACAAACTCTTCAAATGTCTTTTCCGTGAAATCTGTGAAATAGCGGCCATTTCTCTC
>OGZW01003445.1_pt1 | contig 11689 bp, 8 predicted proteins | sample 1577001 | NCBI WGS metagenome assembly OGZW01 (sample SAMEA3541519, study PRJEB24748) | human gut metagenome | biome: human gut; feature: human-associated habitat; material: faeces | place: China | collected 2012
GCAGCTTCCAGCTCCTCAGCCGAAGCGCTGAAAGTCACACAGTATCTGGCATGTGCAGCGAGAAAAGTTGTTGCAGTTGAGATTGACAAGGCATTGATTCCGATTCTGGAAGATACGCTTTCAGATTATGACAATGCCCGTGTTATTAACAATGACGTCCTGAAAGTAGATATTGCAAAGCTTGCAGAAGAGGAAAATGGAGGAAAACCGATCAAGGTTGTGGCCAATCTGCCATATTACATTACAACACCAATCATCATGGGACTTTTTGAGAATCATGTTCCGATCAAGAGTATTACAGTTATGGTTCAGAAAGAAGTCGCAGACCGTATGCAGGTGGGACCGGGAACGAAGGACTATGGTGCACTGTCTCTTGCTGTGCAATATTATGCGAAACCATATATTGTTGCAAATGTACCACCGAACTGCTTTATGCCTCGTCCGAAGGTTGGATCTGCGGTAATCCGTCTGGAACGTTATGAAGAACCACCGGTAAAGGTGAAGGATGAAAAGCTTATGTTCCGTATTATCCGTGCCTCCTTTAACCAGAGAAGAAAGACTTTGGCAAATGGACTGAAGAATTCGGCAGAACTTGACTACACGAAGGAAGAAATCGAGGCAGCGATTGAAGCACTCGGAAGAGGTGCATCTATTCGAGGGGAGGCCCTTACGCTGGAAGAATTTGCAAAGCTGGCAGATTTTCTTTATGATTGCAGATAAAAGAATAGTAAGGGAATTTACAAAGTTGCTGTTTACAAAAATGTAGTGGACAGCAACTTTATTCTTCTTCACTTTTTGATTCATAAAGATTTAATATTCAGTTAATTGTTTCATGGACGGATATCTAGTATAATTAAAAGATAAAAGACATTAGAAGAAACAAGAGAAGGAGGAAGAGCCCATGGCCAAAGATATTAACAGCATATTTTTTGACATCACTCCGGAGATTGAAGAACTTGCTCTGAAATGTGAAACGAACAATGCAATTGACAAAGAACTCTATACCAAATACGAGGTGAAAAGAGGACTTCGAGATCTGAACGGTAAAGGTGTACTTGCCGGATTGACGAATATATCCGATGTGTGTGCAACAAAGATTGTAGACGGTGTATCCGTACCGTGTGCAGGTAATCTTTATTACAGAGGTTACAATATTAAAGATCTTGTAAGCGGATTCCTTGAGGCGAAACATTTTGGATTTGAGGAGATTGCATATCTGCTTCTTTTTGGAGAGCTTCCGAATCAGAAGGAACTTGAGAATTTTAAGGATATGATAGCTGACCGCCGGATGCTTCCACCGAATTTTGTACGTGACGTGATCATGAAGGCTCCGAGCCGTGATATGATGAACAGTATTACAAGAAGTATTCTTCAGCTTTATTCTTACGATGACAAAGCGGATGATACAAGCATTCCGAATGTACTGCGTCAGAGTCTGAACCTGATCAGCCAGTTCCCAATGCTTATGGTTTACAGCTATCTTGCTTACAATTATAAAATGGGTGAAGATCTGTATATTTATGCACCGAAGAAAGAACTGTCTATGGCAGAGAATATTCTGATGATGCTCAGAGAAGATCGTCAGTATACAGAACTTGAGGCGAAGATCCTTGATATGGCTCTTGTTCTTCATATGGATCACGGCGGTGGTAACAACTCAACATTTACAACGCATGTTGTTACATCTTCAGGAACAGATACTTATTCTACAATTGCAGCAGCTATGGCGTCATTGAAAGGGCCAAAACATGGTGGTGCGAACGTGAAAGTAACACAGATGTTTGAAGATATGAAGACGCAGCTGACAGACTGGCAGGATGATGATCAGATCAGAGCTTACCTTGAGGCACTGCTGGAGAAGAGAGCGTTTGATAAGAGAGGTCTGATCTATGGAATGGGACATGCGATTTATTCTGTATCCGACCCAAGAGCGGAGATCTTCAAGAAGTTTGTAAAGCAGCTTGCATATGAAAAGGGCCACGAGGCAGAATATGCACTGTATGAGAAAGTAGAGAAGATGGCACCGGAGATCATTAGCGAGAGACGTAAGATGTATAAAGGTGTTAATGCGAACGTAGATTTCTACAGTGGACTTGTTTATAGCATGCTTGATCTTCCACCGGCATTATATACTCCAATTTTTGCGGCAGCACGTATCGTTGGATGGAGTGCACACAGACTGGAAGAGCTGAAGAATGTAGATAAGATCATACGTCCGGCTTATAAGCCACTTGCACCATATCGTGATTATATCAAATTAGATGACAGGTAGTGAATGAACGATGAGAGATGAGTTTTATTTCCCTTCAAAGGATGGCAATACGGAGATCCACACGATTGAGTGGAAACCGGAAGGAGAAGTGAAAGCTGTCCTGCAGTTAAGCCATGGAATGGTGGAATATATTAAGAGATACGATGAATTTGCAGAATTCATGTGTAGTCATGGATATTATGTCGTTGGAAACGATCATTTAGGGCATGGAAAATCTGTGCAGAGCAAGTCGGAGTATGGATTTTTTAACGAAAAATATGGAAATGCATGCGTGATCGGAGATATGCATACACTTCGTCAGCGGACGATGAAGAAATATCCGGATGTACCTTACTTTATGTTAGGACATAGCATGGGCTCAAGTCTTTTGCGCCAGTATGTACAGATGTATGGAAATGGGCTGGCGGGAGCAATGTTTATCGGAGTTGTAGCAGATCAGCAGAGAGCGACACTTCAGTTTGGAAGAAGATTGTGTAGGACACTGGCGATGTTCCGTGGCTGGCATTATAAAAGTAAACTGGTGGATAGAATGGCAGTCGGTGCCTATAATAGGAAATTCAAGAATCCAAAGACACGCGCGGACTGGGTAACCAGTGATGAAGAACATCTGGAAAAATATATTTCAGATCCACTGTGCTCCTTTGTCTTTACAGTGAACGCGTATTATAGCATGTTTACCGGGATGCTTATAATGGAGAAAAAAGAAAGTATCTATATGATTCCGAAGCAGCTTCCAGTCCTTTTCGCAGCCGGTGCCGAAGATCCGGTTGGAGGATTCGGAAAAGGCGTAAGGAAGGTTTATGAGAAATACAAAGCGGCCGGAATCCAGGACATCAGTCTAAGACTGTATGCCGGTGATCGTCATGAACTGCTCAACGAGACAGATCGGGAGCAGGTATATGAAGATCTTCTCGAGTGGATGGAAGAACGTAGAAAAATAAATTATTAGTTTATATTTTTTCATAATCTGTTTATATTTTTTCGTATTCTTTAAGAAAGCACTCATACTTTTGACACATTTTCCGGATATACTAATATCAAGATAGTTGATAAGAGAAAATCAATTATCTTCCCCCCCCCTCATAAAGTTGTGACACAGGAAAGTGTCAACACTTTACTCTCATTCCTTTAGATAACTATAAACACAACGAAGCCCGTTAGCCGAAAGGTTAGCGGGCTTTCGCGTTGCAGTGATAACTTAGATGATGCCAGAATATAGGTGGTGTTATATATAAAACAATCCTGCACGACATCATATGAAAACACAAAAAGTAAGACCCGAGCACCTCACTGCTTCAGCAGATTGGCAATCGGGTCTTCTTTTTATTATCTAAAGGAATGAGAGTAAAGTCGACATCCCGGCACACCGGGATGCCATTACTTTATGAGGGGGGAGATAGTTGTTTATCAACTATCTGAGTCTTAGTATAGACAGAAAATGTGTCAAAATTATGTTCAAACATTAAAAGAAAAATAAATAAAATAAAATAAACTTAATCCTGAACGCTTACAAACACTTCATAGACCTTCTTGAGTGATTTATGAAGATAAGGTTTGTACTCTTCCATAGAAACAGGTTTCTCATGAAGGATACAGTTGTAACTTGTTGAACTGATCAATTCAATTAGTGTAAAAAGTAAGAGATCCGGATTCTCACAGTTTACATTATATTTTACAAGTGAATTTCTGTAGTGATCATAAAATTGCCTGGACACTACAGAACCTGTTCCGACAGCATCCTGGAAAACTCCCCAGGAGAGATTCTTTGACAAAAATTTTAACAAGGACTGCTGTTTCTGGAAACGGTCAATAATATAGTCTGTTAAAAAGAGAATCTCTTCTTCTAAAGAATTAATCTCAACTCCTTCAAGCTGCTTGTGTGCATCATCAAAAAGCTGACAGGCTTTGTGTGCGATCAATTTATCTCTTAAATCATACTTGTCTTTGAAATAAAGATAGAATGTCCCCTTTGCCAGACCGGCCTGATTCACGATGTCGGATACAGTTGTTTTGGCAAAGCCTTTTCCGGTGAACAGGTCAAATGCAGTCTGGAGCAGTGTATTCATCTTCAGTTTTTTATTATCATCTACTTTTCCCATAATCTCAATGACCTCCTTTGTGTCTTTAGTGATTGTAATATATAATACAAACTTTGCCAATAAGAGGTTTTCATAAAAATACATTCTGTGAAAAATTCCTATTGTCTTTTTACTAGTATGGCACAAAATTCCTAAAAGTCAATAAAAATGACCATTTTTCATTTTTTAACAAAAAAATATTGACTAATGGTCACTTTGCGCTATACTATAAGAGACTTGAGTAGTGAGACAATATAGGAGATGATACAAATGGTTAAAGTTGGCAAATGGATTGCCAAACACAGAGTTCTGATGTTGATCATCGGATTTCTTCTGATTATCCCGTCGGTCATCGGGATGGCAAAGACACGTGTAAACTATGATTTGCTCAGTTATCTGCCGGAGCATCTGGAGACAGTAAAGGGTCAGGATATTCTGTTGGATGAGTATGGAATGGGCGCTTTCTCCATGGTCGTGGTAGAGAACATGGACATGAAGGATGTTCAGAAGCTTGAAGATCAGTTCAGTGAAGTACCGCATGTAAAAGATGTACTCTGGTATGACGATGTAGCTGATATCAGTCTTCCGGTGGAGATGATCCCAAAGGATTTAAAGGAGGCGTTTTTCAAAGGCGATGCCACGATGATGCTTGTATTGTTTGATAATACAACATCTTCTGATGAAGCTATGGATGCTGTCGGACAGATGAGGAAGCTGGCGAATGATCAGTGCTTTATCAGCGGTATGACAGGAGTTGTTACAGATATTAAGAATCTGGCACTCAAAGAACTTCCGGTTTATGTGGTGATTGCAGCACTTTTAAGTCTGGTCGTACTTGAACTGACAAGCGGATCTTTCGTAGTACCGATTTTATTTCTGATCAGCATTGGACTTGCGATTCTCTACAATCTTGGAAGCAACATTTTCCTTGGAGAGACTTCGTATATCACAAAGGCATTGACTGCGGTATTGCAGCTGGGTGTGACAATGGATTATTCCATTTTCCTCTTGAACAGCTACGAGGAAAACAAGAATCGTTTTCCGGGAGAGAAAGAACGTGCCATGGGACATGCGATTTCCAATACATTTAAGTCTGTGGCAGGAAGCTCTGTTACGACAGTAGCCGGATTCGTAGCGTTGTGTGTTATGACATTTGCACTTGGCCGAGATCTTGGTATCGTTATGGCAAAAGGCGTATTGATCGGTGTGATCTGTTGCGTAACAGTTTTACCTTCTCTGGTTCTTGTATTTGATAAACCAATTGAGAAGACAAAACATAAACTGTTGCTCAGCAACATGGATAAGCCATCAGCTTTTATTACAAAGCACTATAAAGTATGGATCGTTGTTTTCCTGGTACTTTTATTCCCGGCTATTTATGGAAATAATCACACAAAGATTTACTACAACATTGCAGATTCACTCCCGTCCACACTGGACAGTAATGTGGCGAATGCAGAACTTAAGAAAGACTTCGATATGAGTAATATTCATATGGTTATGTTAGATAGAAGTATGGATGCAAAACAGAAGTCGAAAATGTTCGATGAGATTGACTCTGTGAAGGGTGTCAAGTGGACGATCAGTATGAATTCGCTGATTGGACCGGCAGTGCCGGACTCTATGATACCAAGTGATATCAAAGAAATGCTGCAAAGCGATGATTACGAGCTTGCATTTGTATGCTCGGAATATGAATCAGCAACAGAGAAAGTCAATACACAGATTGCATCGATCGATAAGATTGTAAAATCTTATGATAAAAATGCGATGGTAATTGGAGAAGCGCCTTTGATGAAAGACTTGGAGGATGTAACCAATGTGGATTTGGTAAATGTAAATGCACTTTCAATTGCAGCGATATTTATCATTATTATGCTTATCTTCAAATCAATATCTCTGCCAATCATATTGGTGGCAGTTATTGAATTTGCAATTATGGTTAATATGGCAATCCCGTTTTATCAGGGAACAAGCCTTCCATTTGTTGCAAGTATAGTAATTGGAGCAATTCAGTTGGGAGCAACTGTAGATTATGCAATTCTAATGACGACCCGCTATCAGAAAGAGCGTCAGCGTGGACGAGATAAGATGGAAGCAATCAGTATTGCCCATAAAACCAGTATGCCGTCAATTATCAGCAGCGGATTAAGTTTCTTCGCGGCAACATTTGGAGTAGCCTGCTACTCACAGGTTGAAATGATCGGTTCTATTTGCACTTTGCTTGCGCGAGGCGCGATTATCAGTATGGTTGTTGTAATCCTGATATTGCCGGCGATGTTTATGATATTTGACAAAGTAATATGTAAGACGTCCATCGGATTCCTCGGTGGAAAAAAGTAGAAAGGATGTAAGAATCATGAACAAAAACAGAAAAATCAAACGTGGACTCACAACTTCTCTTGCCGTTGGAATGTCAGTAATGATGGGCGCTGTGCCGGTCTTTGCTGCAGGAACAAGTTCTGACGCAGATGCAGTTTATAAGGAAGAGACAGTTTATGTAAATGCAGACGCAACAGGAGCAATTGATGAAGTAACAGTATCTAACTGGCTGAAGAACTCAGGAAGCATTTCCGGAAGCCTGACAGATGCAAGTACTCTGAAAGATATTAAGAATGTAAAAGGTGATGAAACATTCAAAGCATCCGGAGATACATTGACATGGAATACAGACGGTGAAGATATTTATTATCAGGGAACAACAGATCAGAATCTTCCGGTTTCCGTAAAGCTTACTTACTATCTGGACGGAAAAGAAATCAAACCGGCAGATTTGAAAGGAAAAAGCGGACATCTGAAGATTCAGGTGGATTATACAAATAAAGAGAAGAAAACAGTCAGCGTAGATGGAAAACAAGAAGAAGTTTACACACCATTTGTCATGATGACGGGAATGATCCTTCCGAATGAAACATTTAGCAATGTTACGATTGATAACGGAAAAGTTATTTCTGATGGAAGCAAGAATATCGTAGTCGGATTCGGAATGCCTGGCATGAAAGAAAGTTTGAATCTGGACGAAAGCAAAACAGAAGATCTGACAATCCCGGAAAGTCTCTGCGTGGAAGCTGATGTGACAGATTTCACAATGTCTTCTACATTTACAGTGGCACTTACCGATCTTCTTGATGACATTGATTTTGATAATATCGTAGATGTTGATTCGCTGAAGAGTTCCTTAGATGAACTGGAAGATGCAGCACTTCAGTTAGTAAGTGGGTCTGACACACTTGCAGACGGAGCCGGAACACTTGCAGACGGTGTCAACAGCTATACAGAAGGTGCGGATACTTTGAATGATGCAATTCAGAAGTACCTTGGAAGCAATGGAGAACTGAACGGAAGCGTGACAGAGTATGTGAATGGTGTCAATAAAGTTGTCAAAGGCGTGCAGGATTATACAGACGGAACAAATGCACTGGCTGACGGAGTTACAGCTTATATTGGCGGTGAACAGCAGCTGGCAGCAGGTGCCGCGAAACTGAGCCAGCTCAGCAGCGGACTGAAAACAGTACAGGGAGCGATCAGTCAGCTGAATGCAGCGATTGACGGAGAAGGAGCAGCGACAGAAGATATTCAGGTAGCAGCCGGCCAGCTGGCAGCGGGAACAGCACAGCTGAAAGCAGCACTTGGAAGCAAAGAGGTTCAGGCACTTTTGGGTCAGGTAGGAAATATGTTGACGACAGGAACTGAAATGATCAATCAGACAGAGCAGCTTGGAACAGCGCTGAATGATGGAATTGCAACACCGGTTCAGAATATTGCGGCTAACCTCACAAGTCTGAGTCAGCAGCTTGGAATGATTAACCAGCAGCTTGCTACTTTGGACACAACTTGTCAGAGTGCAGTAGATGATCTGAATGCAAAGATCAGAGATTATAATGATAAGGTTGATACAGCAAAAAATGCAGCAGCAAACAGCAAAGCAACAATTGATTCTGCAGTCAGTGAATTACAGGCGAAGAAAGATCAGACAACAGACGAGACTGCAAAAGCGGATCTTCAGGCGGCAATTGATAAATTAAATGCATGACTTCCTAAAAGAAGCATACCCAAAGACCTTCTCTACCTTAGATGTCGAAGAAGTCGGTCGTGCCGGACTGATCCTGCACTGGAAAGGCAGCGATGCTTCCTTGGATCCGATTGGATTTCTGGCGCATCAGGATGTCGTTCCCATTGCTCCGGGAACTGAGAACGACTGGACAAATCCACCATTTTCCGGTGCTAACGACGGGACTTTTATCTGGGGCAGAGGCGCACTGGATATGAAAAGTCATCTGCTCTGCATCATCGAGGCTATCGAGACTCTGCTGGAAGAAGGCTATGCGCCAAAGCGTGACGTCTATGTATGCCTCGACTACAACGAGGAAATTGTTGCAGGCAAGGACAATGGGGCCAAAAAAATTGCAGCACTTCTCCACGAGCGTGGCATCCACTTTGACAGCATCCTGGATGAAGGCGGCGGCTCTATGGATGTGCATGCCAAAAAACTGCTGGATGCCCATGTGACCATGGTTGGTGTCGCAGAAAAAGGCTATGCCGACTATGAGATCACGGTCAAAGGGCAGGGTGGACATTCCTCTTTCCCGCCAAAGCATACCGCACTCGGTCTCTTGGCAGAACTTATCACCAAGATTGAAAATCATCCGTTTGAGGCGCGCTTTACCAGTCCGGTCCTGTCTATGTTTTCCACCATCGGAAGCCATATGACTTCCCCAATCGGAACAATTTTAAAACATCCGGGCATATTAAAATCAATCCTTGCAAAAGCCATGAAGGGCAATTCCTTTACGGCATCCATGGTACAGACATCCACTGCTGTAACCATGGCATCTGCGTCTCCAGCGCCAAATGTACTTCCGGAATCCGCAAGTTGTGTGATCAATTTCCGCCTTTTGCAGGGGGATACGCTGGCTTCCGTACAAGCGCATTTGGAGAATCTGGCAAAAGATTACGACGCAAGCATCCGCCTGATCAAGGGAAAAGAGGCAAGTGCCGTTTCCCCGATCGACACGCAGGCTTTCCATACCATCGACGCTATTTTTGCCGAAGGCCAAGAAAATGCTTTTTGCACACCTTACCTACTGACAGCCTGCACAGACTCTTACCATTATGAGTGCGTTTGTGAAAATCTTTATCGTTTTTCGCCGTTTTCACTGCCATCAGAACTGACACATACACCGCATTCTACCAATGAGCGGTTCCCGATTGACCAGATTCTTCCGGGTGTTTCTTTCTTCATGCAGTACATCCGTCGTATGGATGCATAAAAAGAATGTGCCTATTATGTGAAAAATCCCAGACGCACGACACGTCTGGGATTTTTTTATATCTTCAAAATTCTTTCTGCATTCTTTCCAAGTATGGCGTCTTTTTCCATTGCTTCGATACAAAGTTCCTTTGCATTCTCCATAGTCGCTTTCTTTTCTAATCGCATTTGTTCTCCTCCTTCTAGGCGTTTTGATACACGTGTTGCTTTTTTGCAACTTCATTGAGGATCCTTACACACTTTTCCAACATGACTAAGCACAGCCGACGTCACGTTTTATGCCATTTATATCTGTCCATGCAGTTCTTCCTCAATGCGCAACAGACGATTATATTTTGCCACACGCTCACTTCTGCTTGGCGCACCTGTCTTGATCTGACCGGTATTCATGGCAACCGCCAGATCTGCGATCGTTGTATCCTCTGTTTCTCCCGAGCGGTGTGATGCAATCGCACGATAACCCGCTTCATGTGCCAAACGAATGGCATCTAACGTTTCTGAAACTGTCCCAATCTGATTTAGTTTAATGAGAATCGAATTTCCACAACCTTGTGCAATTCCTCTTTGCAAGCGATTTGTATTTGTCACAAACAAATCATCTCCGACCAGTTGTACCTTATCTCCCAACTCCATGGTAAGTTTCTGCCACCCCTGCCAATCTTCCTCATCCAAGGGATCTTCAATAGATGCAATCGGATATTTTTTTACCAGACAAATCCAATGTTTGATCAACTCATCTGTTGTATAATCAACACCTGTCTTTGGTAAATGATATAACATCTGTCCACTGCTAGTTGCCATCGTATCCTCATGAAAACAGTCTGCCGTACATTTCCATTCCGATGATGCCGCATCCAACGCTATCATAAAATGCTTTTCCATCGTATAGCCCGCGCGCTCTACTGCTTCCATAATCATTGCAATTGCTTCTTCGTCTGACGATAATTCTGGTGCAAAACCACCTTCGTCTCCAACCGATGTCGTCAGGCCCTTTTCATGCAAAAGAGACGCTAACGCATGAAATACTTCTGCACACCAGCGCAGTCCTTCTTTGAAACTTGGAGCGCCTGCCGGCATGATCATAAATTCCTGCACATCTACGGTATTTGCTGCATGAGCGCCGCCGTTTAAGATGTTCATCATAGGAAGTGGAAGTCTGTTTCCGTTTGCTCCGCCAAGGAAACGGTACAGCGGGATCTGCAGTGCATTTGCTGCTGCTCTTGCACTTGCGATAGATACAGCTAAAATAGCGTTTGCGCCTAAATTTGATTTATCTTTTGTTCCGTCTGCCTGGATCATAGCACGGTCTACTGCATAAACATCAGAAGGATCCATTCCCTTTAATACCTGTGAAATAACGGTATTTACATTCTCAACTGCCTTTAAAACACCTTTTCCGCCAAAACGGCTCTTGTCACCGTCACGCAGCTCCAGTGCTTCAAACTCACCTGTAGATGCGCCGCTTGGTGCGGTTCCTCTGCCTACCGTTCCGTCTGTAAGATAAACTTCTGCCTCTACAGTAGGATTACCTCTTGAATCAATGATCTCTCTTCCGATTACTTTTTCGATTGTTAAATGACTCATTGCCATGTCTCCTCTCTGTTTGTTTTCCTCTCATTTTACAACTCCTTTACCGGAAGCTTGGTATCTTCCGGTGAAGAAAGACTCAGGTAATCTTCCTTCAAAGGAGTTCTAAAATGATTCAGTCACACGAAGTTAGTTTTAACTAACTATTTGTATTATACAAAAAGAAGAATAAAAATGCAATCCCCTGAAAGTGATAGTTTTTATCAGTAAATTTCTGATTCTCTTCTTTTAACAGTCATTGAACTTTTACAAAGCCATCTTATCGAATAATGAAATTCAATGGCTGTTCTTCTAAAGAAACTTCTACTACCTTTTTTACTCCTGCGTTTTCCCCGTCTGTATGAATCGGAACAGCCTCTTCCATTGTCAGTACTGCCTTTTTACATCTTTCAATATGTACCATTTTTTTAAATATCACATGCTTTCCGAAAAATGCCGCTTTGGATACCAAATCGGTACCGCTGAAATTGGATACGGATTTAG
>OGZW01003446.1_pt1 | contig 11688 bp, 10 predicted proteins | sample 1577001 | NCBI WGS metagenome assembly OGZW01 (sample SAMEA3541519, study PRJEB24748) | human gut metagenome | biome: human gut; feature: human-associated habitat; material: faeces | place: China | collected 2012
TTTCGTAATTGTCAGCATCATAATTGATATGCTTAACAGAATTTACCAACATGTCCTGGGTAAAAAAAGAAGCAAAAAAAAGAGGAATTATAAAATAAACATATACTAGGAGGATAAACAATATGAATGCAAAACAGAAGAAAGAATGTCATACAATCATACATACAGCAAGTGTGGCAGCGGGAGGTGTTGGTGCGGGATTGGCACAAATTCCAGGAAGTGATAATGCAGTTATTACTCCGATTCAGCTTACTATGACTATTTCGTTAGGAAGAGTTTTTGGAAAATCTTTAAGTGAAGCGTCAGCAAAAGCCGCATTAGCTTCAGTGGCGGCAGCAACAGTTGGAAGAACGGCCTCGCAGGTGTTGGTAGGTTGGATTCCGGGAATAGGAAATGCTATTAATGCAACAACAGCAGCAGGTATAACAGAAGCAATGGGATGGTTGTTGGCAAAAGAATTTGACGAAGGATTATTGTAGAAAAAACTAAAGGAGATAAGTAAAAATGAAAGTGAAAAGAATTGCCATTTACATTATTACTAACATTGCTCTTTTTATAATCGCATGTATTACCATTCCTAAGCTGATGAAAAAGCTCACGGGAAAGTTATATAAGAAAAATATTAAAAAGAAAAATAAAAAGAGATGCTAATAGATGCTGAAAAAACAGAGTTGATAAAAAATAGGAAAAACACAATATACAAGGAGAAATGGATGGAAGTTAATACAGATGAAATAGCCAAGAAATGTATGGATGCCATAAATGAGAAATTAAAAAATCTTAAGAAGCTGAATATTATTGTTGTTGGAAAATCTGGGGTTGGAAAAAGTACACTTATCAATAGTTTATTTCGAGATAAAATTGCGGAGACAGGATTGGGAAGACCTATAACAACTGAAATCAGGAAAATTGAAAAGAAAGATTATCCTATGGCAATTTATGATACTCCAGGTTTTGAATTATCAGAAGGACAGCAGGCGAAGGTGAAAGAAGAGATTATTGAACTAATACATAAAGGATTGGCAACAGGAGATATTAATAATGCCATTCATTGTATATGGTATTGCATCAATGTTGGTGGAAACAGAACCTTTGACCAAACAGAAATAAACTGGCTTAAAGAGTTGATAGAAAAAAATAAAGTTACGAAAGTGCCTATTATTGTTGTACTTACACAGGCGTGCCCGAAAACCAAGGGAAAGCAAATGCAAACTTTAGTTGAAAAAGAAAATCTTGATATAATTAAAGTTATTCCTGTTCTGGCTCAAGATATGGATTTTGATGGCGAGTATGTGGCAAAGGCATATGGATTAGATCAATTGGTTGATATAATGAGTGAAGCATTGCCGGAAGAACTTCAAGATACACTGCAGAATGTACAAAAAGCATCGTTGAAATCTAAAAAAAAGCGTTCACGAGCTGTTGTAGCAGCAGCATCTGCAGTAGCTTTTGGGGAAGGATTTATACCGATTCCTTTTTCTGATGCAGCAGTGTTAATTCCTACTCAAATAACGATGATAGCTTCTATTACAACAAATTTTGGTATGAGTATCAGTAAAAGCGTTATAATGAGTTTTATATCTTCTACGATTGGTACAGCAGGAACTACTATTCTTGGAAAATCTATGGTATCCAATTTGTTTAAATTAATACCGGGAGTTGGAACTGGTGTTGGTGGAATGATATCTGGATCAACAGCAAGTCTTTTGACAACAGCGTTAGGGGAAGCATATATTAAATTTATGGAGATGATTTATAAAGGAGAATTAAAAAAAGAGGATTTATATGATCAGAATGGTCAGAAAGCTATTTCTAAAATGTTCAAAGAGGAATTGACGAAAAAACGAAAACAGAGCTTCTAAATAAATAATTTTAGAGGTTATCAAGTTTTTATGTAAGTTTAAAAAAATTGTGGGTCTGTCAAGTTTTTTGTAAGTTTTAAGAAAAATTTTATGGGGAGGGGAACCTCCCCATTGTTAGAGTTTTATACTTTTGCAAATTAACTCGTCAAAGTATCCTTGACAAGCATCTCCATTTCATCGGCCATTTTCGGAAACTATTTTTTGACAGGCTTTGGAATAAATTCAAGTTTTAGCTGCATCCCCAATCCCTGGGCGAGTTTTTTTACCATGTTTAAACTGGGATTTCGCGTTCCATTCTCAATTCGGCTTATATCTGCCTGCGTAATTCCTGTTCTGCCTGATAAATCTTTTTGTGTCATATTCTGCTGCACTCTTGCATGATCATTGCCTGAATAATATCATATTCCTGCTGAAGTGCATCATACTCCGCTTTTTCCTCTGGATTCTGCAATGCTCTTTTTCTGTTTTTGGTGTTTTCTGAGATTTTTTAACGAATCCATTTGTAAGTACTGCTTTCTTGCCTATGATAAAGAAATACAGTACTCGTGTAATGTCTAATTCTTGTTTGGTACGAAGCTCAAATATCCCATTTTCTAATGGTTTTGAATAAGGTTTTCTCAACAGTGGACCTTTCATTTCCAATAAATCAAGAGTGTTGATGCTAACTTTAGATGGCAATACAAAGACCTTGTTCCTGTTGATTAAAAAGATTTTGTAAATACTCAAATACATATGGAAGGAATTTGCAGAATATGGTAAAGGACTCGGTATTACCTAAAGTATGAGCAAGGATGAAAGATATAATGCTCACAGTAAAAACCACTTTCACGCACCTTCCTTTCATTTATGTTACCTTGATGATACAAAATAAAACCAAGGAGGAGACAAGAATGAACAGGAAGGTGTTTTTGACTGTATGTAGTATGTGAAATATTTTTGTTTCAGAGATTTTTAGCATGCTGAGAATGTTTGACAATGTGCAAAAGGAACAATTTTTCCGTAGCTTTTCAACGCTCTGAGTCGTCAAAATCAATTGCTCTCATCACCCCGCGGAAGCTTTCAAGCGGATGTTCTGTTGTGGATGCCCACAGAAAGATCCAATCGTAAGGATTTCGTTCATAGAGTTCTTCATAGCCACATTCTTCGAGCAGCTGAGCCATTTCTTCGCAGAAGTCATCGAAATAATCAGCGTAATCGGACTGTGGATTTTCGGCAGCATTGCCGGAATCCATCATCAGTTCCAGTGTGACCCAGAAGTGGTAAAACTTTAACAGGATCAGGCACTTGCGGATGGAATCGTAAGAGGTGCTTATCTCGGACTGGCTGCGGTTTAAGATTTTGGAAAAGGTCTTTTTGGATGGAAAATTTAATTTTACGATATCCGGAAGCTTAGCTTTTTTGTTTACAGGTTCTATGGGATCAATTATAAATTCCAGCATAAAATCAATGGAAGTAATATTTTGCTTTCGGTACTTCCACTTGAGACCTAAATGACGAGCCTGCATGAAAAATTCCTGGGTGATCAGCCCGGAAGCCGGAGGCGTGGCCAATGTTTTTGCGTCCGGAATCGTGCCGATTTTCTTGAAGATTTCGATTCGCTCGATATCTTTGTTTGTTCCCCTGATCTGAAGGACAAATTCTTCGATATAAAAGAGTGCTCTCTGGTTCCAGCGGTCAAAGATGGATTTATTTCTGGAAAAGTAGGCGAGAAATTCTTCGTCGCTGCGGCAGTTGTCGAGAGCATTTCGGATCTGATCGGTATAGACGGGATCGGAATCTTTGGATTTTGCCGTTTCCGGCATGGCTTTGATGGTTTCGTAAAGCTCGAGAGCATGATCGTAAGAATGGTTCTGATGGAGGCAATAGTAATAAACGGCCTCTTTTATGGTATGACAGTTGAAGCTGCGGCTGAAGTAAACCTGACGGAAAAATTCCTGTACAAGCTCAAAAGAAGCACCAAGGGCAAAGCAGATTTCATAGACGAGTTTGCGGCTTCTGGAGTCGAGGGATGGGCGGCGTTTGCCGGAAAACCAGTCACGGACTGTGATTTCCGTGATCTTTACATGGATAGCGGCAAGTTTCTGCAGGAGATATGCCGTTTTTTCTTCGACATCTTCGCTGGAGCCGGTATATCCGCATCGCTGCATCAAAGTTGTGAGTCCTGTATGGAAAGAGACAAAGTTTGCCGAATTCTGTAAATATTGATAAGCTTCATTACAGTCATCGATGGAAAACAGGCTATCCTGGGCATTGCCTGTTGAAAGATTCAGATGATCCTTTGTCATAGTAAAATCCTCCTTCTGTGAATGCAGGTTCTTGCGTCCTGCCTTATAGATAGATTATACTATAAAAAAGACAAATGTTGGAGAAAAGAGTGGAAAATAGTTGAAATTTGCAGCCAATGTGAGATGAATTTCCCATTTGTGACTGGAAAGTGACAAAATTGCTGCGGCAGAAAAGAAAAAATTGAGGTGAGAGGATGTTTGATAAAAGAAAACCGCTGCCACAGGGATGGGAGCTTGTTTTTGGGGAAGAACACCGTTATGTCATTGCGGAGGAGATCGGGCGTGGCGGAAGCTGTATTGTATACAATGGATTTTACAGAGACCGGATCGGTGAAAGACATCTGGTTAAAATAAAAGAATGTTATCCGTACCGCCTGGAAATAGAGCGGGATGCCAAGGAAAATCTGACACCGGATTTGTCCTGTGAGCAGACGTTTCTTGCAGAAAAGCAGAAGTTTCTGGAAGCTTACCGGAAAAATACGGCATTGAAAACAACGCTCGGACTTGTGAACTCCACTGCAAATGCAACAAATATTTATGAATATCACAATACCTGCTATGTGGTCATGACGGAGATCGAGGGCAGGGATTATCGAAGCGAGGCGGATGAGAATCTGCAGTCGTTGTTTCTGCATCTGCGGACGCTTGCCCGAATCGTGAAAAAATACCATGACTGCGGGATGTTACATCTTGATATCAAACCGGAAAATGTGCTGCTGATCCCGGAAACAAAAGAGCAGATGGTTCTGTTTGATTTTGATTCTATGGTGAGAAAAGAAAAAATACAGACACAGCCAAATGGTTGGACATTTTCTGTGTCGGACGGTTATGCGGCACCGGAACTGGTGCGTGGAAAATGCAGCAAAATCTGTGAAGCGACTGATGTTTATGCGATCGGGGCGATCGCTTTTTATAAGCTTTTTGGAAGAACGCCGAATGCCATGGACAGTGCGGTGGGTGCGATATATGATTTTTCGGGCATGAAATGGAAGGATGCACGCTATCAGCCGGTGCTGTTCCGGCTGATGCAGGAGTTTTTTCACCGGACGCTGGCGGCAACGGTTCGACGACGTTATGCGTCTGTGGATGAAGTGCTTGAAATTTTGGAAAAACTGATCCGGGAGTCGGATGTAGAAAGAGTGTTTTTATATCACGGTTTTGTTTACAATACTGCAAATTTTGTTGGCAGGGAAAACGAGCTGCGGCAGATCGAGACGATATTTTCTTCCGGGCAGCAGGTTCTGTTTTTGTCGGGAATGGGCGGAATCGGAAAAACAGAGCTGGCGAAACGTTATGCTTACCTTTATGGGGAAGAATATCGAACCATCGTGTTTGTGCCATATCAGGGAAGTATCGTACAGACTGTCTGCGGGGAAGACATCCATATCCATAACGTTCACCGGGAGCAGAGTGAAGAGGGTCTGGAGACAGAAGAGGAATATTTTGAGCGGAAACTTAAAATTCTAAAAGAGCAGACCACGAAAGATGATCTGATCATTCTGGACAACTTTGATGTGGAAGAGGATGAAAATCTGGAGCGATTCTTGGAATGTTCCTGCCGTTTTCTGATCACGACCAGAGAAGATTTCCGGGATTATGATTTCTGTCAGATCGATGTGCAGCAGATGGAAAATATCAATGACGTGGAGGCATTGTTTGCCGTATACAATCCGAGAAGTTATGAAGAGGAAGAAAGAGGACAGATCCGGGAAATACTGAAACTGGTAGAATATCACACAATGACAGTAGAATTGATTGCCAAATATTTGCGTGAGGCAGAAGAAGAGCCGTATGTGCTTTTGGAAAAGATGCGAATGATAGAAGGTATCACCGGAACGGAAGAAGTCTCAGTGAAACATCGAAAAGACAGAAAAATGCAAAACCAAAAAGTGCAGGAGCATCTGCAAGCTCTGTTTGATCTGTCCGGATTTTCGAATGTTCAGCTGGAACTAATGCAAAGCCTTTCGCTGCTTGGCTATGTGCGGATCGCCAGAGAGACGTTCCTTTCCTATGTGCCGCTTGCGGGTGCAAAAGAGGCTCTGGATAAACTGATTCGATTGGGCTGGGTAGAACATAACAAAAAAACAGATAAGATTTCTCTTCATCAGATCATTCTGGATCTGGTCTATCATGATTCAAAGCCGACTGCGGAAAGCTGTCCGGCGATCACAGAAAAAATGACGGCTTATGCCAGAAAGGATCTGGAATCGTCTGCATTGGATGGAGTAAGGTGGCAGTTTTTAAAATATTTCATGGAGCGGATTTCAGGAGAAAATCTTGCCTATTCCCGGCTTTGTGTGGCGTATTGTGGGCATATCCGCAATGAAATGCATTATCTGAAACAGGCAGAAAAGATCTGTCGGTTCGGACAGGAAAAAGAGTGCCATGCATTGCTGTTCCGGATTTATCTTCTTCAGATTCGAAAGGTGGGTAAAAAAGATGATCTCATAGACAGAATGATGGAAGAAGATTTTGATGAAAACCGGTATCTGCAAGAGTTTCAGAATCAGATTTATGAACTTGCCGGCAAGGCGGAGAGGGAAATCCAGAGTGATACAGAAGATGTAGGGATTCTTGGGAAAAGTATGATCGATCTGGCACTGGAAGTGAATGATGCACTGGAAGATGATCTGATTTTGTTTCCGCCGCAGGAAAAAGAAAATGAGGAAGTTTATCATCAGTTGCTGAAAGTGGCAGTGCATTTTATGGATAAAGCAGAACAGTATCTGGATCAGGCTGAGATGGATAAAAAGGAAAAAGCCGGACTGTATAAGGAAATGGCAGAATTTTTCAGGGTAGATGAGTTTGAAATGGATGTTCGTAAGGAATATTACGGGGATCAAAGACGTGCTCATTTCTATCGGGAAAAAGCAGCAGAACTGACAAAGAATGAGGAAATTTCAGAAGAAAACGAAGAGATTGTGTTTGGAGAGATGCCGGGATTTTCGGAGGTTGCAGAAGAACTGGAAAAGAAAGGGGAATATTTCCAGGCAATCGAGTGTTATGTAAAAGCTTATGACCAGGATGAAATTTCCTATGTGCGGGCACTGGAGCAAATTGCAGAGAACCGGGTGCGTTTAAAAGAGATGGAAGAGGCAGCAAACTGCTGGAAACGGATTCTGGAGGCTGAACGGAAGCGAGAGGAATGGTTTCAATATGATGGAGGCATTTGCTGCCGTTTGATACAGTTTCTAAGAGAACGTGGACAGACGGATGAAGCACGCCGTTATGCGATGGAACTGGTGCAGTACTATACTTCGAAAGAAGAACAGGAGGATGATCATGACTGGTCCTGTCGGCTTGCAGGAATGTATCGACTGTATCAGCTGGAAACAGATGAAAAAAGGAGAGAGGATTACTGGAAACAGTGTGAAACATGCTGGCAGCATATTTCGGATGATTATCGTATTTTTGAAGAGAACCGGGCATATCTGCTGGAACGACTGGGACGTGAAAAAACAGAGGAGAAAAGGATTGAGCAGGCATTTGCCTATATGCAGCATCGGACATCGTGGATGGATGCGGAAGATAATCTTGTTTTTCTGGATTATATTCTGAAGCAGACGAAGGGGAAAGAAAAATTTGCCGCACAGGAAATCAGGGCATTTTTATATCGCAGCCGTTGTTATCTGGAGCTTGCGGGAAATCATAAAAAAGAAGCGATGTGGGATGCTTTTGCAGCTCTGAAACGGCAGAAACAGGTGAAAAATCAGGATGCCTATCTGCAAAGTTTCGGTTACAAAATGCTGGCGATATGCTATCGGGACAGGTACAGTGTACTGGATAAGCGGGCAGAAAAACTGCTGGAAAAATGTGACTATTTTCTGATGGCAAAAACAGATGCGAAAGGGCAGAAAACAGAACAACAGTTAGAAATCTGGGAAGATGCGGCGAGAAGTTATCGTGACAGAAAAGAAGATCCGATGGAAGAGAAGTGTTATCAGCAGATGGAACTTCTATTTCAAGAGATGCAAACCAAAGGAACCGAGCCAAGATATGAGACATACAAGTGTTTTGCGGAGAATCGTGCAAGATGTGCGGGCAGACAGAAACAATTTCAGAATGTACTTCAGATCATTCAGAAAGCATACCAACGGACTTTGCATGAATATCAGACTCCAAAACCGGAAGATGCCTGGCCAAATTATGATGAAGAAACGAGAAAATATTATTTTTCGAGGGATCTGGGAGATTATGCGGATATTCTGGCAGAGATCGGACAGCAGAAAGAAGCGTTTGTATTTTATATCATGGCGGCAGTCGTATCCTTGGAAGATCAGCAGGATGCACCGTTTTTTGACAGTCTGGATGTATACTTTGCAGGAGAATGGGAACTTTTATATAAAACATTTGAAGCGGCACTTCATCAGAACGTGACAGAAGAGCAGATCGACCGCCTGTCAGATATCATGGATTATCTTCAGTATGATGAAATGAAAGATTTCTGGAACGGAAACAAAACGACAGACTTTCGCAGAGAGTTTACGTGGTTTGTGGACACCTACTGCCATGGAGAGATTGAGTTCAAAAGAGAAGATTAAATCATTTTCACAACGCCTGAAAGAAAACATGCTACACTGCCATCAGATCATATGGAAGGAGGATAGCATGGGAGAAAAGAAAAGCAGAAATACCCGAGTTCTGAGCCTGTTTGTGAGACTGTCATATGGTGACATTCTGAACAAAAAAGAGGAGGCATGTCACTATCAGGTGACAGAACGGACGATCCAGAGGGATCTGGAGACGATCCGAAGCGTTCTGGAAGAAGAACGAAAGAAGGGCAGGGACGATCGGATGCTTCTGTATGACAGAGGACAGAACGGGTATAAAATCTGCAGAGTTTATGAAAACCAGAAAGAAGATACAGAAGAAAGGAGTATGTGAAAATGGCTGGAGTTTTGCTATTAGCGTATTGTATAGCTGGTTATTGGGCATGCGGAGTGACGATCTATGCAAATAAGATCAGGATCGGAACGTGGAATGATTTGTTTCTCAACAGATTGATAGTTGGGATTATACTTGGTTGGATTTTGATTCCGGTTGCACTGATCAAGTCATTTCTTGGAAGCTGAAAGCGGATTATAATGTAGTTTTTCTCCTCTGCAACCGTAAGTTGCCGTTTCGCAACTGCTTTATGCTGGCTATTTTTCTTCATGGCTGGTATGATGAAGAAAAACGAAAGCGAGGGATGGATATGACGATGGCAGAACGTTTGCAGAGACTTCGAAAGGAACACCATTTTTCTCAGGAGCAGCTGGCAGAGAGGCTCCAGGTTTCCAGACAGGCGGTATCAAAGTGGGAAAATGGACAGACTGCTCCGGATCTGGATAATATCATTGCGATGAGCAATTTGTATGAAGTGACGACGGATTATATATTAATAGGAAAAGAAAGAGTTCCAAAAGAGAAGGAACAAAAAAGAAGGAAGCGAAAGAGCGGGATTCTGTGCCTTGCGGCAGGTGTGATCCTGACTCTTTTGCTTCCTTTGTTTGCCAAACTATATCAGGGATGGATGTTTGCAACGGAAGGCAGCAGCTATACGAATTCCCTGTATTATTTGACAGAGTTGCCGATGCTTGGTGTCACCGTTCTTGCAGTCGCAGGGATTGTCATCGGTATCTGGCTTCTGAAAAAAGAATAATGTTTCAGAAATGAACTTGTTTTTCTCGGACAAGCAGCTTTTTGTAGGTGCGGTCAATACCGATCGCTCCAAGCGGTGCGGTGATCAGGATCGCCAGCACTGCGACAGAGAGCACGATCTGTCCGCAGGCAAGTCCCATGGAAAGCGGGACGGAACCGATCGCAGCCTGAACGGTTGCTTTTGGAAGATAGGCGATCACGCAGAAAAGACGTTCTTTGAAATTCAGTGAAGTTTTTGTCATGCACAGGCAGACACCGACGGCACGGAAAACAAGAGCCAGCAGGATCATGGCGACTGCGGCGATTCCGGCCTGCATCGTATAGCGGATGTCTACAGCGGCACCGACCAGTACAAAGAGCAGGATCTCGGCAGCGATCCAGAGCTTGCCAAACTTCAGTGACAGACGATTGGTGACATCGATGGGACTTTTCAGCTTTACCACGCATGCCATACTGACAACGGCAAGAAGTCCGGAAATGGCAACGATTCCTTTGAGGCGGTTCTCCAGTGCCATGCAGAGAAAAGCAAGGCTGAGCAGGATCAGGACTTTCAGACTGCTGCGGATGCTATGCCCCTGTCTGTGGCAGGTTTCAAAAAACAGGGCGAGCAGATAACCAATGATGGCACCGATCACAATGCCAAGCAGGATGGATACCGGAATGTTTACGAAATCTATGATGTTTGCAGAACCGCCCTGAGCCATGCTCGAAAATGTAGAAAACAGTACAATGACAAAAATATCATCACAGGATGCCCCGGCCATAATGAGCTGGGGTATACTTTTTTCGGTGCCATAATTTGTTTCCATGAGCTGGACCATACGCGGGATGACGACGGCAGGGGAAACGGCAGCGAGCACAGATCCCATACTTTGTTGTGCGTTTTTTCTATTTTCCGGCACGAAGGTAGCTACTAATCCGGTGCTGACCGTCGTGGCTCTGCGTAGAATGTGGTCGCCTTCGAAACTGTAATCAGTATACTCGGTTTTCGGGGGGAAGTAAAGGGAAAAAAGGAAATGTAACAGAATGGTAATAAAATCAAGGCGGCGAGAAACCTCACCGCCTTGATTGCAGGGAACTGTTCGATTTACCGTAGGACCGCGCCGCATTCCTGCTCCAGAGCGGTCAGGATGCTCTTCACGTCAGCGTCCGCCTCTTCGGCGGTGAGGCTCCGGTCATCGGCCCGGAGGGTTAGGTTGAAGGCCACACTCTTCTTGCCGGGGGCAATGCCCGTGCCGGTGTAGATGTCAAACAGGGCCGCGTCCTTCAAAAGGCCCTTAGCGCCCTTGCGGATGGCGTCCTCCAGTTTGCCTACGGTGACAGAGGCGTCGCACACCACGGCGATGTCCCGGGTGACGGCGGGGAACTTGGGCAGAGGCTGATACAGGGGCTGGGGGCCCTTGCTTTCGTACAGCGCGTCGAACCGCAGCTCGGCGGCGTACAGCTCAGCGTCCACACCGTAGTTGCCCGCCACATGGGGATGGACCTGGCCCAAGACACCCAGCAGACGGTCCCCGCTGAAGACCTTGGCGCAGCGGCCGGGATGATAGGAGGGATTCTCGCTGTCCGCCAGGAACCGGACGTTTTCGATCCGCAGCTGCTTCAGAACGGCCTCCACGGCGCCCTTGAGGGCAAAGAAGTCCATACCGTCGCCGTAAGCGCCCAGCGTCAGCACCTTGGGCTCGTCGGCAAGGCCGTCGGCCCGCTTGAAGTACACCCGGCCCAGTTCATAGAGCTTGGCGGACTTGTTGCGGAAGTTGTAGTTCCGGGTCAGGATCTCCAGCATGGAGGGCAGGGTGGTAGTGCGCATGATGGAGGTGTCCTCGCCCAAGGGGTTCAGAATTTTCAGAGAATCCCGCAGGGGGGAATCCTTGGGCAGGTCGATCTTATCATAATAGGTG
>OGZW01003462.1_pt1 | contig 11643 bp, 6 predicted proteins | sample 1577001 | NCBI WGS metagenome assembly OGZW01 (sample SAMEA3541519, study PRJEB24748) | human gut metagenome | biome: human gut; feature: human-associated habitat; material: faeces | place: China | collected 2012
CCGTCCACAACCGCACCGGTTGTCACTATGTCTGCTTTTCCGACCTGACGTCCCGCATAGGTGTAGGCAAGCGTTCCCACCACGTTCTCGCTGACGTCGTCATACGTGATCTCCGATGCCGCATCGTTAAAGTCGGTCGTCTTCGGAAGAACGATATTGGCATTCGCGTCGATGTCCACAAACGCCTTGTTGTTATTTAAGGCTCCAACTTCCACCGCCTCGGAATCCATGTATCTGGTCTCATTGTCCGCAATATTGAACAACTGGAAATTATCAAATGCATAGTCGAAAAGGTTCCGGCTGTCGGTCCACTGATTCGGCGATTCCGTATGCATCACGACGCATACCAGACTCATGCCGTCCTTCTCGGCGTAAGTGACCAGCGTGCTACGCGCGATATCCGTATATCCGGTCTTTCCGCCGGTACAATACTCATACCGGTACTTGAGCGTCTTGAACGGGTAGAGCATCTCATTGTGATTCTGCAGATCCGTCGGCTCATCATGCTTGTTCGTCGGCGGAATGGTGTAGCGTGCCGTCCCCGTAATAATCCGGAAGGTCTCGTTCTGGTATGCCGCTTTGGCAATCAGCGCCATATCGTGCGCCGTCGTGTAATGGTTCTCGTCAAACAGACCGTGCGGATTGGCAAAATGCGTGTTGGTACATCCCAGCTCCGCCGCTTTTTCGTTCATCATGTCCACAAAATGCTCCACCGTACCGCCAACATGCTCCGCCACTGCGTAGGCACATTCATTTGCCGAATTCAGCATAACCGCGTACAGGCATTGCTCCATCGTCATCTGCTCCCCGTAATCGCGGTAGATTCCGGAACCCTCAGTATTGTTGATCGCATCATCAGAAAATGTGACGACCTCATTCAGATCGGAATTCTCCAGCGCGAGAAGCGTCGTCATGATTTTCGTGATACTTGCCGGATAATTCCGCTCATCGCTGTTTTTTTCGTACAGAACCGTCCCCGTCGACATCTCCATCAGTATCACGGACGGTGACTGTACTTCCGGTCCTTCCGGCCAGTAATCTGCCGCCTGCACCACCTGCGGCTTTATCTGTAAAAAGTATAGTAAACTTAAGGCGACACATGCCGCCTTTTTCCACACATTCGCTCTTCGCATTGCTTATAACTCCATTCTATCCAGAAATCCTGTCCATTTCTTCCATATATATCCGGAACATAACTAGTATCAGTATAATCGCAGAAAAAAATACATGCAACAATTTTTCTGGCAAAAGCTCTTTTTTTATCCACAGATTTATTGTAGAATATCTTGTATGTCCACAATTATAGGACTTCCCGACATTTATTAAGATTTTCTTATGAGAGGCAGGAACAATATGAGACTTAGAAATATACCGGGTGCAGACGCCGCCATCACAGAGAGCGTCTACTGCATCAAAAGCCCCGAGACGCACAAAGGCCATTGGCAGGAGATTTTTCCGTCACAGCAGCCGCTTCACATTGAGATCGGTATGGGAAAGGGCCGCTTCATGATGGATCTTGCCGCAGCGCATCCCGACATCAATTATCTGGGAATCGAGCGCTACTCCAGCGTCCTGCTGCGCGCCCTGCAAAAAATGGAAGAGAATCCGCTCCCGAACCTGTTTTTCATCTGCATGGATGCCGCCGATGTCGCTGAGGTATTCGATCACGGAGAGGTAGACCGGATCTACTTAAACTTTTCCGATCCGTGGCCGAAGGACAGACACGCCAAGCGCCGTCTCACCTCCCGTCAGTTCTTCGCGCGCTACGATGAGGTTCTCGCACCGGAGGGACGTCTGGAGTTCAAGACCGACAATCAGGATCTTTTTACCTTTTCCCTGGAGGAGATCCCGGAAGCCGGCTGGCATCTGGACGCCTCCACCAGAGATCTGCATCACGATCCGGTGCTCAATGAAGGCAATATCATGACGGAGTACGAGGAGAAGTTCTCCTCCCTCGGCAATCCGATCTGCAAGCTGATCGCTTCCAGATAAAAAACACCCGCAGTCTGGATTTTTCTCGATCCGCCTGCGGGTGTTTTTTGTGTTCTGTTTTCTTTTATTCTTTGATCCGGAACTGGTTGACATTGTCGCTTAAATTTTCTGCAATATCCACGAGGTTTTTCGTCTGCGCATTGCAGTCCGTGACGATGCCGCTTAACTCCGTCATGGAAGCTGAAGTCTCCTCGGTACTTGCCGCATTCTCCTGTGCAATCGCTGCCAGACTCTCCATGCTGCTCATAACATCATTCTTCGCCGTGTTGACTGTCTCGATCTCACGCCGGATATTGTCAATCGCAACTACCACATTGCCGACCTCCGTATTCAGTCCGTCGAATGCCTCTCTGGTGGTCGAAAGCTTCTCGTTCTGCTCATTGATCTCATCCAGCACACCGTTCATCGTCTCGACGCTCTTGTTAGAGTTCTTAATCAGTTCTTCCACAATATCACCGATCTTCTTCGCGGAGTCACTGGACTGATCCGCAAGCTGACGGATCTCATCCGCCACCACAGCAAATCCTTTTCCATGCTCTCCCGCACGCGCAGCCTCGATGCTCGCATTCAGGGACAACAGATTGGTCTGGCTTGCAATATCTGTGATCATCTGGATCGCGCTGCCGATCTCCATGACAGACTGGTTCGTCCTGTCTGTCTGACGGTTGACCTCATCCACCGATTCTCTGGTGCGGTCGCTGATCTCCACCAGATCTTTGATCGTGCCGTCGAGCTTATGATTCTGCTCTTTCATCTCCTCCGTGCTGCCCGTGAGATTTTCCACGTTCTTTGTCGTCTCGGCAATGGCTTCGTTCATGTCGCTGATCTGCTCATTGACCTTCTGCATCTCGCCCGCCTGATTCGTCGCTCCGTTCGCAATGTCCTCCATCGCTGTATTCACATTATGAATGGACTCATTGATCGTCGTAAAGCTGTTCTGGAACCTGGCGCTGAAATCATCCAGCGACTTTGCGGATGTCCGGATGTTTTTTACAATCATGGCCAGTCCGCCAATAAGTGAATATAGCGCACGCGCAATATTTCCGATCTCGTCCGAGCGGCTCGTCATGCGGTCGCTGATCCTGCTGTCCAGATTTCCCTCCGCAACATCGTCCAGATGATCGATCATCGACATCATTGCCTTCACAATCTTCATCATCACAATTGCCAGAAAGATACATGCAAAGATTGCAAGCACTACCATAAATATTATATTTTTTTTCAATCGGTCATTGTAGATTTCGTGAACGGAAGCAGACGTCATACCGGTAAACACCAGACCTGCCATGGAACCGTCACTGTTGTACAATCCCTCATAATATCCGTAATATTTCTGACCGTCAATCACAGTATCGGACACAAAATAACTACCCTTTTCTTTCACAGCCTGATACACATCTGCTGCTATCTCCGTCCCGATCTCGCGGCTGCCGTCCTGACTCACAATGCTGGTCGCCATCCGGGTCGTATTCCAGCTGAGCGTAACATCCTGTCCGGTATTTTCCTTAAAAGCATCCAGCACATCCTGATGTTCCGAGAAATTGTAATCTCCCTTGTACAGCTGGTCTCCATCCGTATTCCAGTCACCACTGCTCAAAATGGACATTGTCTGGTTCACGGCATAGACCGATGTCTTCAATTCATGCTGCATCAGTTTATCAGACACAGTAACGCCAACCGCCCGGATTGCCAGCCCTGCAAAAGCCACAAGAATGATCAGCGGTATGATCGCGGTGATCAGAATCTTCATCATCAGATTCAGACCTTTTTTCCTTTGCACCTCAATATTCTTTTGTTCCATCTGGCTCTCTCCCCTTCATATAGTATCTGTTTTTTATATCGTCAGGTTTTTCCTTCTGTTAAAGTAGGATACACTCTTTTTTTTAAATTTTAATAATATGCGTTGTAAGCACAAAAAAAGCACCAACCCCACAGTCAATGCTGTAAAATCGGTACCTTTCAATGCGCCACCAGGGGTTCGAACCCTGGACACCCTGATTAAGAGTCAGGTGCTCTGCCAGCTGAGCTAGTGGCGCTTATTTTGTATCTCGTGTTCTGTATCACCCGAGCACGAAAATTATTATATAACAGAAATTTTAGAAATGCAACATTTTTTTTAAAAAACTTCAATTTTTTTTTCAATTGTGTTATTTTATAGATAGAATGGCATAGATCAAGGAGGTTTCTTATGCAAGTTGAACAGCGATTATTGAAATATGTGTCCTATTGGACGACATCGGATGAGAATAACATGACAGACGGCAAGGTACAAATTCCGTCTACCGGGCGTCAGTTTGATCTCGGAAAGGTACTGGAGCAGGAATTACGGGATCTCGGCCTTAAAAATGTGGTTCTGACCGACCACTGCTATGTGTACGGTCTGCTTCCGGCGACTGCAGGCTGTGAGGGACGCAAGGCCGTCGGTTTTATCTCACATATGGATACCGCACCGGACTACTCCGGCAAGGACGTCAAACCACAGATCATTCCGGATTATGACGGCGGTGACATCCGTTTAAACGGTACTGGGGCAATGTTAAAGGTTTCTGATTTTCCAACGCTGAAGGATTTGAAGGGAAGAACCCTGATTACCACCGACGGCACGACACTGCTCGGCGCGGATGACAAGGCCGGTGTGGCAGAAATCATCACGGCATTAGAAGAGATCATTTCTTCCGGAATGCCTCACGGTGATATCTGGGTGGGATTTACCCCGGACGAAGAAATCGGCTGCGGTGCAGATTTATTTGACCTGGATTATTTTAAGGCTACTTTTGCCTACACGGTGGACGGCGATTACGAGGGCGAGGTCGCCTATGAGAATTTCAACGCCGCGAGCGCAAAATTTTCCATCAAAGGCGTCAATGTGCATCCGGGCGAGGCGAAGGATATTATGGTAAATGCCGCTCTTGTGGCGTGTGACATCCAGTCGCAGCTTCCGCCGGAGGAGACACCGGCGCACACCGAGGGCAGACAGGGCTTCTATCATCTGACCGACATGAAGGGTGATGTTGCTTTTGCAGAGCTTTCCTATATCGTGCGTGATCACGACAAGGCTTCTTTTGAATCACGCCTGAACAGACTCCGCACACTGGAAGTGGAGATCAACCAGAAATACGGCACCGGAACCGTCTCTCTTACCATCACGGATTCCTACTCCAATATGCTTGAGATCATCGAACAGCATCCTTATGTCGTGGACATTGCAAAAAAGGCAATCTCGATGACCGGTCTCACACCGCTCTCCCGCCCGGTCCGCGGCGGTACAGACGGCGCCAGATTAAGTTTTATGGGTCTTCCGTGCCCGAATCTTGGCACCGGCGGCTACGGCTTCCACGGTCCGTATGAGCATATCAGCGTGGAGGGCATGCAGACAGCGGTCTCCGTCATCAAGAATATCGTGACGATCGTCGCGGAGTCTGATCTGTAAGATTACGGAAAGAATTGCCGCATAGATTCCCGTAATAGGAAGTTCCGGGATATATAAATAAGTATTATCGTTTCAGATACAAAAATAGCGTGGAAGAAATTCTCACATTTTACTTCAGAGAATCTTCCACGCTCATTTTTTATTCTGAAACTGCTAATAACTTCATTTCTTATCCCGGAACCTGCTCTTACATTTTTGCAATCAATGCGGCAATTTCTTCCGGAGTCATAAGCTTGTGTGGATCGGAAAAATCCATCGGTGCAGCTTCCTCTGCCTTTGTCTCAGGCTCTTTCTGCGGTTCCGCCACCTTCGGCTCGTCCGGTATTTCGTTCTCCGGCGCGGCTACTGGCTCTGGCTCGTCCGGTGCTTCATTCTCCGGCGCGGCTTCCTCTTTCAGATCTGCTCCAAGATCGAGGCTTTCTCCTCCGAGATCGGAGCCATCTGCTCCTAAATCTAAGCTATCCACTCCGAGATCAAGGTTCTCCGTTCCAAGGTCAAGGTTCTCTGCTCCAAGATCGAGACTATCTGCTCCTAAATCTAAGCTATCCACTCCGAGACCAAGGTTCTCTGTTCCAAGGTCAAGGTTCTCTGTTCCAAGATCGAGACTATCTGCTCCTAAATCAAGGCTGTCTCCTCCGAGGTCTAAGCTGTCTGCCCCAAGATCAAGTCCGCCTGCTCCGGCATCTAAGTTATCTGCTCCAAGGTCAAGGTTCTCTGTCCCGAGATCAAGACCGTCCACTCCAAGGTCTAAGCTGTCTCCTCCGAAATCGAGACCATCTGCTCCAAAATCGAAACTGTCTATCGCCGCACTCTCTGCCTCAGCCTCATTCTGATCGTCTGGGGCAGCTGCCGCATCTTCCTCTTCCACAATCGCGTCGGAATCTACGATCGGTTCCTCATACTCTTCCATCACCGGGGTGTCATCCGTCACCGTCTCTGCATCTACAACCGGCAGTTCCTCCTCCGGTGTATCCGGCATGCTAAAATCCGCTTCCGGCTCCATGACCGCTTCCGGCTGCGGCTCCATGGCCTCTTCCGGCTGTGGTTCCATGTCCAGCTCTGGCTCCGCTTCCATATCCGGCTCTGATTCTGTCAGCTCCGGCTCCATGTCTGGCTCCGGCTTCTGCGCTGCCGCAGCTGCCGTGCTTTCTGTAATTTTGCTCTCCAGCACCGCATTCTGGCTCACCAGTTCATCCATCCGGCTCTCTATAGCGGCAAGCGTCTGTGCCTTTTCCTCGGCAACCGTCTCCTTCACTGCCTGAAGTCCCTCAGTAATCTCCTTAAGCCCTGCGGTAATCTCCTTTAATTCCTCAGCAAATTCCTGCTGCTTTAAGACGAGTTCCTTAACAGAATCATCCATCATGTTCTGCTGCTTTCCGGCAAACTGCTCGAATCCAGCATCCATGCTCTCCTTTAACTGTAAGAGATTGTCCACTACGCGGTCGTTGGAATTCATAAGTGCATCTGCATTTTCCTTGCTTCTGGTAATGGTCACCTTGGCGATCGCCTTCTGCACTGTGATGATCTCTTCGCCCGGCTCCCTGGTATTGCGGTCAACCGCCTCCAGCTGCTCCGAGATTTTCTTCAGCATCAGATACGACGCCTTTTCTCCGCGAAGCATCCTCTCATATTCGTCTTTTGCCTGCTCTCCGCTCTTATGTATCTCCTTTAATAAGGCAGCGATGAATACATAAGTACAGGCGAGAATTGCTGCTCCCAGAATGATCTGCACCAGATATACCCGGGGCAGGTTGACGATAAAATACATTTCAATCAACAGCAGCACCGTTGCTCCCAGCAAAAAGACCGGCGCAAGCGGCATACCTTTTTTCTCACGTGGCTGATTCTCTTTCTTATCCATAGTGTGTCCTCCGTGGCTTTCCTGTCCATCCCTGGCAACAGGCATTGTATAGTGTTATATTATCACAGAACGTCAAAAACATAAACGGAATTTCTTGTTATTTTATGCTGCAGATTTTATAATATATTTCGGACTTATTTTCACATTTTTTATACCTTTACGACAAATATGGAGATTATAGCATGAACGAAACTTCTTCCAAGAACGAAATCACATCCGGTATCATCTGGAAACAACTTCTTTTATTTTTCTTTCCTATTTTACTGGGTTCTTTTTTTCAACAGCTTTACAACACGATCGACGCCGTCATTGTGGGACGCTTTGTCGGGAAAAATGCACTTGCCGCAGTCGCCGGCTCCTCCGGAATGGTCATCAACCTGCTGGTCAACTTTTTTACCGGGCTGACTGCCGGTGCTTCCGTCATCGTCTCCCAGTTCTTCGGATCCGGGGACCGCAAAAAGGTGGACGACAGTATTCATACGATCTATGCCTTCTCTATCATCGGCAGCGTCATCATGACACTGATCGGCATCACTGCTGCCCCGGCGCTTCTTCGACTGATGAATACGCCGGAAGAACTGATGAGTGATTCCATTCTCTATCTGCGCATTTATTTTGCCGGCATTTTCTTCGTGTTTATTTACAATACCGGAGCAGGGCTGCTCCGCGCACTTGGAGATTCCAGACGTCCCCTGTACTGTCTGATGATCTGCTGTGTCATCAATATTGTTCTCGACCTGCTCCTGATCGTCGGGCTGGGACTCGGTGTTGCCGGTGCGGCGGTCGCCACGCTTCTCTCGCAGGGAATCAGCGCCGTGATCGTTACCGTCTTTCTGATGCGCCAGAAAGATCTCTGCGATTTTTCCTTAAAAGAGATCCGTATCCACCCGAAACTTCTCAAATCAGAGTTGCTTTTAGGACTGCCGGGCGGATTTCAGTATGCCATGTACAGCATTTCCAACATGATTATCCAGTCCGCGCTCAACAAATTCGGAACCGACACGGTTGCCGCATGGGCGGCTTACGGAAAACTGGACGCGATCGTCTGGATGGTCAGCGGTGCTTTCGGTATTGCCATCACAACTTTCGTCGGTCAGAACTACGGCGCCGGAAAGTATGACCGCGTCAGAAAAAGTATCCGCGTGTGTATCGGCATGGACTTTGCTGCCGCCATCCTTCTGATGCTGGTGCTCGTATGCTTCCGCATTCCGCTCTTCCACATTTTTGTGACCGATGAAAATGTCGTGGAGATCGGACTGAAAATGATGGCGACCATGGCTCCATTTTACTGGCTGTTCGTCTTTACCGAGGTCTTCTCCGGTGCGCTGCGCGGCATGGGTGATGTCGTCGTTCCAATGCTCATCACAACCGGCGGTATCTGCCTGTTCCGTGTGGTATGGATTTTCGGAGTGGTCGCCCTCTTCCCGACGCTCACCGTAACGCTCCTCAATTATCCGGTGTCCTGGGTTTTGACGTCCGTTCTGTTTCTGTTTTACTATCATTTCCGGATGAAGAAGCTGACCGCGCACTGATTGCTCCGGCATCTCTTACTTCTCTCTGCTTTTTGCGAAGCTGACCGGGCGGCATGCCGTAGGCTTCCTTAAAGCTGCGCAGAAACACCTTATAGTTGGTAATTCCATTTTTATTCATTAAATAAGTAATACTCTCGTCCGTCTGCAGCAGATCACTGTGAAAATACTGCAGGCGGATTTGATTTACATAAGTCAAAAATGTCTGGCCGGTGTACTTTTTAAACAGACGGCAAAAATATTCCGGCGTAAGTGACAGTTCATCTGCCGTCTCTTTTAAAGTAATCGGGTTCGTGTAATTTCTTTTCACATACTGCATGCTCTGCTCGATCCGCTCAAAATCTCTCCTGGAGCGGTGGCGCAGCACATGATCGACCGTGGCCGCATCCTTTGTATACAGCAGATACAGCAGCTTATAAACCGCTGCAAGAAATAGCAGATGCGTACCGTCCGCCGCCTGCTCCTGCAGGCACTTCATTTCTTCCAGCTTCTGTGACATCCGGCAATTCACGGATGCGGTCTCCTCCGAATACGGAACATATTCCCCGAAATGCAGTCCCCGCCAGTCCTCACTGACGCGCTTTAAATGCTCCGGCGGAATCTGCAGCAGATAGTAATGCCCGTCCCCGTGGACATGCGTGTAGTGAATGTCTCTCGGATTGACAACGAGAATATCTCCCTGCTGCAGTTCATACGACGTCTCATTGATGTACGCTGTCATTGCCCCGTGCTGCATACAGATCATTTCCAGATGCTCATGCCAGTGTGCCGGCAGCAATTCATTGGACGCGTCGACCTGCGTAAAATAGAGCTGCATCAGCCCGTCATCGGATATAATCTCATGTTCCCCCTGCTGCACTCCCGCTCCCTCTCTTTCCTGCTCTCTCCGTGTTTTTCACATGCACGGTTTCTCTTTCTACCATCATACCTTCAGACGGAAAAAATATCAATATCGACCCATATTTCTGCCAAAATTCGATCTATAACAAACGGAATTATCTGCTTATAATACGAACATAGACAATGTTCCATGATGGAAAATATCAAAATAATATCAGGCGTAAGCCGGAAAAGAGGTCAAAATGAAGAAATGGACCAGAGTGATGTATCAGCCAAACCGTCCGTTAAAAGAGGGCTGTTACGTGACTGCTTCCAAAGAACACATCTCACTTTCCAGGAAAGCTGCAGCAGAGGGTATGGTTCTCTTAAAGAACGAGCACAATCTGCTGCCGTTAAAAGCAGGCAGCCGGATTGCACTCTTTGGAAAAGGCAGTTTTGATTATGTCAAGGGAGGCGGCGGCAGCGGCGATGTGACCGTATCGTATGTGCACAATCTCTACGATGGCTTTCAGATGCTCCACGATGCCGTCTCCCTCTACGAGCCGCTGTGCGATTTCTACCGCGCCAATGTGAACGAACAGTACGATCAGGGTTCCGTTCCCGGCATGACGACAGAGCCGGCGCTCTCCGCAGAGCTTCTCGCCGGCGCCAGCTCCTACACCGACACGGCTGTGATCGTATTGAGCCGTTTTTCCGGAGAAGGCTGGGACCGCTCCAGCATCGAATACAACGGAGAATATAATCCGTGGGAGACAGAGACCAGCATGCCGAAAATCTCCGGAGAGATCTTCCCGGACGGCGACTTCTATCTCACAAAGGAAGAATCCGCCATGATCGCGCAGGTAAAGCAGCATTTTTCCAGAATTGCGGTCGTCCTGAATATCGGCGGCATCATCGATACCTCCTGGATCAAAAATGACGATCAGATCTCCTCCGCACTTATCGCATGGCAGGGCGGCATGGAGGGCGGACTTGCCACGGCGGAACTGCTATGCGGAAAGATATCTCCGTCCGGCAAGCTTCCGGACACCTTCGCCGCTTCCGTGGACGACTATCCTTCCACCGCTGATTTCCACGAATCGGTTGACTATGTGGACTATACTGAGGATATCTATGTGGGCTACCGCTATTTTGAGACTTTTGGGGATGCGGCAAAACGCGTATGCTATCCGTTCGGATTCGGACTTTCCTACACACAGTTTTCCCTTACGGTGCAGAGTGTGACCGAAACCGCGCAGGCCATCCGCGCTTTTGTCCTTGTCACAAACACCGGAGATTACAGTGGAAAAGAAGTCGTGCAGATGTATTACAGTGCGCCGCAGGGACTTTTGCAGAAACCGGCGCGCGAACTCTCCGCTTTTTGCAAGACAAGAACACTTCTCCCGGGCGAAAGCCAGCTTCTGACGCTCGAGACAGCGAAGGACTCCATGGCTTCCTACGATGATCTGGGAAAAATTTTTAAATCCTCCTACATACTGGAAAAGGGCGACTACCATTTTTACATCGGAACTTCCGTCCGGGATGTCATTGCGCTGGATTATGTCATGACGCTTAACACCGACCTGCTGGTAGAGCAGCTCTCCTCCAAAGCCGCACCTACAAGCTTGAAGAAGCGCCTGCTCGCAGACGGAAGCTACGAAGAACTTCCGCAGAGAACTGCCAACGATCCAAATGCCTGTGTTTTTGAAAAAATGGTACCGGGCACCGAGGAGGCTCTCGCCCCGGCAACACGCGGACGCGCATCCTTCCTTCTGCTGAATTCCTATAAGGAAAACGCACATCCGCTGATCGATGTTTACGAGGGAAAGATTTCCCTGGATGAATTTACCGCCCAGCTGGACGACGATGATCTGATTCATCTGCTCGGCGGCCAGCCAAATACCTCTGTCGCGAATACCTACGGCTACGGCAATCTTCCGGAATACGGCGTTCCAAACATCATGACCGCCGACGGTCCTGCCGGTCTGCGCATCGCACCGCAGTGTGAGGTC
>OGZW01003473.1_pt1 | contig 11600 bp, 9 predicted proteins | sample 1577001 | NCBI WGS metagenome assembly OGZW01 (sample SAMEA3541519, study PRJEB24748) | human gut metagenome | biome: human gut; feature: human-associated habitat; material: faeces | place: China | collected 2012
GAAGATAAAAGAAGAACATGATTATTATCTTAAATGATAATAAAATGTCGATTTCAGAGAATGTTGGGGGAATGAGCCGTTATTTAAACGATTTGCGTTCTAGAAGAAGTTACAGTGAGTTTAAGGAGAATGTAGAAAATGCACTAAATAATATTCCCGGTGTAGGAAAAAGTGTTGCGAGAACATTAAAGAAATCAAAAGATTCCATCAAGCAGCTTTTTATTCCAGGAATGCTATTTGAAAATATGGGGATTACGTATTATGGACTTGTAAACGGCCATGATATTTATGAACTGATTCACGCGATCAATAGAGCGAAACAGCACGAAGGCCCTATTTTGATTCATGCGATTACCCGAAAGGGAATGGGATATAAGTATGCCGAGAAGAATCCAGAAAAGTTTCATGGAATCGGGCCATTTGATAAAGAGACCGGAGAGGTTTTAGCAAAGAAAACGAAAAAGACCTACACAGATATATTTGCTGAGAGCCTGGTGGAATTAGCCAGGGAGAATAAAAAGGTCGTGGCAATCACAGCGGCTATGCCATCTGGCACAGGTTTAAAAGCTTTTAAAAAGCATTATCCAAAGCGCTTTTTTGATGTTGGTATTGCAGAAGAACATGCTGTTACTTTTGCAGCCGGACTTGCTTCGCAGGGAATGCGTCCGGTTTTTGCGGTATATTCTTCTTTTCTGCAAAGAGGATATGATCAGGTCCTTCATGATGTATGTATCCAGAAGCTTCCTGTATTTTTTGGCATTGACCGTTCCGGTCTTGTAGGCGCAGATGGAGAGACACATCAGGGAATTTTTGATATTTCTTATTTGAGTCATATTCCAAATATGGTATTGATGGCTCCAAAGAATGAAAAAGAGATGCCAGCAATGATGAAGTTTGCCTTAGAGTATAATGGACCAATCGCTATGAAGTATCCAAGAGGTAGTGTATATGATGGTTTATCTGAATATAATGCTCCGATAGAACTTGGAAAGAGTGAAATGATTTACGAGGGACAAGATGTCGTAATCCTGGCAGTAGGAAATATTATGGAAGAATGCGAAAAAGCAGTGCAGCTTCTTAAAAGTCAGGGATATAATCCGGGGCTTGTAAATGTTCGTTTTATTCGCCCAATGGATGAAGAGATGCTGCATGTACTGTCCAAAAAATATTCACTTATTGTTACTGTAGAAGAGAATCAGTTAATCGGAGGATATGGGCAGATGGTTTCTGCTTTTCTCCATAAAAATGTATGCAAGAATCAGCTTCTTACTCTGGGTATTTCCGATTATTTTGTGGGTCATGCCACTGTGAATGAGCAAAGAGAAGAAGCCGGAATCAATGCGGATTCCATTGTAAAGTCGATAATAGATAGGATGAATTAGAATGAAACAACGTTTGGATGTATTGTTAGTAGAGCAGGGACATGCTGCGTCGAGAGAGAAAGCAAAAGCGATGATCATGTCAGGAGTCGTTTTCGTAAACGGCCAGCGAGAAGATAAGGCCGGAAGCACCTTTGATGAGAAGGCTGCCGCAACCATTGAGATTCACGGTTCTACGCTTCGCTATGTAAGTCGTGGTGGCTTAAAACTTGAGAAAGCTGTAGAACAGTTCGGCTTTTCCTTAAAAGATAAAACCTGTATGGATGTCGGGGCTTCTACCGGAGGATTTACAGACTGTATGCTTCAGAATGGAGCCGCAAAAGTATTTTCTGTTGAAGTTCCAAAGCCCGAGAATCATTCCATTAAACCTGGCAGGAATTGCGCAAAAGTATTTTCTGTTGACGTTGGAAGAGGACAGCTTGATTGGAAACTCAGGAATGATGAACGTGTTGTTTGTATGGAAAAGACAAATATGCGTTATGTGAAACCGGAAGATATTGGAGAACTGGCCGACTTTATTTCTATTGATGTCTCCTTTATTTCTCTTACAAAGATTCTTCCACCAGTAAAGGCATGTTTAAAAGAGGATGGACAGGTTGTCTGTCTTATTAAACCACAGTTTGAAGCAGGAAGAGAAAAGGTAGGGAAAAAAGGTGTAGTAAGAGACCGACAAGTACATGAAGATGTTATAAAGCAGATTATGGACTTTGCCTTAGCACTTGGTTTTTCACTGCTGCATCTTGATTATTCACCGATTAAAGGACCAGAGGGAAATATAGAGTACTTACTGCATTTATTAAACAGACCGGAGGAAAGCCAGATTAGTGATGAGATGATACCGGATGTTGTTGCGGCATCCCATCAGTCGTTGTCTCATCGTGAAGCGGCGAAATAGACAGCATGAATAATTTTTTAATTATTGCAAATAAGCAAAAAGATATTAATCTTGAAATTACAGAACAGATCAAACATCATATTACAAGAATGGGTGCAGTATGTAGAGTATACGACCAGTATAACAGAGACGTTACTTCTATAGATATTCCAGAGGGAACACAATGTATTCTTGTTATTGGTGGAGATGGTACCATTTTAGCTGCTGCAAGAATGCTTGTTGGAAATACGATTCCGTTACTTGGAATTAATCTTGGAACACTGGGCTTTCTTGCCGACGTGAATCTTGCTGATCTATCAAAGACATTGGATTTATTATTAAAAGACCAATATCAGATAGAGAATCGTATCATGCTTACAGCAGAAGTGTATAAGCAGGGGGAGAAAGCGGCAACATATATCGCTCTCAATGACTTTAATATTAACCGTTTTGGAGCTTCGAGAGTTATCGGTTTAAAAGTGGGTATTAATGGCTCAATAATTGACTGCTACCGGGCAGATGGTGTTATTGTTTGTACACCAACTGGTTCTACCGGCTATAATTTGTCTGCTGGCGGCCCGATTATCAATCCAACTTGTAAGAATTTTGTGATCACCCCAATCTGTCCACATTCTCTTACTGCGCGAAGTATTGTACTTGCCAAGGAAGATGTGGTTACGGTGGAAGTAGAACAGATAAGAAGTAATATTAAGGAAGAGGCTATTATTTCCTTTGATGGAAGAGAAGGGTTAAGCATTGTTCCGGGAGATCAGGTAAAGATATATAAATCACAGGAAGTAACACCGTTTATTAAAGCAACGGAAGTCAGCTTTGTGCAGATTTTAAAGGAGAAGCTTTTATAAAAAGAAGTGGAGATAAGGATGAAGGGAAAACGACAGGAAAAAATACTGGAGATTATTCGGACAAATGATATAGAAACACAGGAAGAACTGACCAAAAAATTGTCAGAAGCAGGATTTTCTTCGACGCAGGGGACAATTTCAAGGGATATTCGAGAATTAAAACTCACAAAAGTTACCGGTGCAAATGGAAAACAGAAGTATGCACCGATTCAGACTGAGGATATTCATGTTTCCAGCAAGTATAAAAGAGTATTGTCTGAGGGAATTCTTCACATGGATAATGCAGAAAATATATTAGTAATCAAAACAGTTCCAGGCATGGCAATGGCATGTGCCGCAGCGATTGATTCTATTTCTCTTCATGGAGTGCTTGGTTGTATTGCCGGGGACGACACGATTATGTGCGTGGTGAAAGAAACCCCTATGGTGGAGGAAGTTATGAAGGAAATTGACACGATTATGAAGGGACATCGTTAACATCGGAGGATGCTATGCTCATAAATTTACATGTTAAAAATCTGGCACTTATTGAAGAAACAGAGGTAGATTTTACAGATCATCTCAATATACTTACAGGAGAAACTGGTGCAGGTAAGTCGATTCTTATTGGGTCGATTCAGTCTGCGCTTGGTGCGAAAATACCAAAAGATATGATAAGATATGGCTGTGACAGTGCACTTATTGAACTGATATTTCACACAAAAAGCCAAGCAGTCCAAAAAAAGATGGAAGAGTTTGAGATTCCATTTGAAGATGGAGAGATTATTATATCAAGGAGGATTACCAATAACAGAGTTATTAATAAGGTAAATGATATCAGTATTACCATTAGCAGATTAAAAGAACTTTCTCCGCTTCTTCTTGACCTAAGTGGACAGCATGAGAACCAGCTTCTTTTAAAACCGCAGAATCATTTGAAAATTATTGATAGTTATCATCGAAGTGTAATCGCTCCTGTAAAAGAAAAGACCGCTTCCTTATATCATGAGTATCAGGAACTTCAAAAGAAACTTTCCGAACAAAATATGGGAGAGGAACAAAGAATTCGGGAGATGGAATTTTTAAAATATGAAATCCAGGAAATTGAGGAAGCGCAACTTCGCCCTGGAGAAGATGAATCTCTTGAAACGGAGTACCAGAAAGTATCCCATGCAAAAGAAATTCTTTCTGACTGTGCGGCTGTTCATGAAGTGACAGCAGGGCAAAACGGTTGTGTGGGTGATCTCATTGGTTCGGCCGTACAACGGCTTTATACGGTGTCTAATCTTGATGCCGAGGCTAGGGGACTAACAGAGCAGTTGCAGACCATTGATTCTTTGCTGAATGATTTTAACAGAGAACTTTCCAGTTATATTGATTCCATGGAATTTGATGGAGAGCAATTTGCAGAAATAGAGGAACGCTTGAATCTGATTAATCATTTGAAAGCAAAGTATGGAGATTCTATAGAGAAAATACAGAAATATCATGATAACAGTGTTGAAAAATATGAAAAACTTTCCAATTATGAGGAGTATATTTCTGAAATAAAAAGGGAATTATCTAAAGTAAAGGAAAAACTGGATATACAGTGTGAGAGATTGACTGCTTTGCGCAAAGAGGCAGCGATTCCGTTAACAAAATTAATTAAAGAAGCATTGTTAGATCTTAACTTTTTAGATGTTGTCTTTGAAATCGCTTTTGAACAGTCAGAACACTATTCTGCATTAGGAAAGGATAATGTCTGCTTTATGATTTCTACAAACCCAGGACAGGCAGTACGACCGCTTCATGAGATTGCATCTGGTGGTGAGTTGTCCAGAATCATGCTGGCAATCAAGTCTATTTTAGCAGATGAAGAAAATATTGAGACATTGATTTTTGATGAGATAGATACAGGAATCAGTGGAAGAACGGCACAGAAAGTTTCAGAACGACTTGCTTATATTGCAAAAAAAAGACAAGTTATTGCCATCACACATCTGCCGCAGATTGCTGCAATGGCAGATTCGCATTATTTAATCGAAAAAACAAGTGATGCCAATTCGACAATCAGTAATATTTACCCATTATCAGAAGAAGAATCGGTAAAAGAACTTGCACGAATGTTAGGCGGAGTGAAAATTACAGAAGCCGTTTTACAAAATGCAAGAGAAATGCGTGCTTTGGCAAAACAGTAAAATATGCCTGTTTGAAACAGGAAGATGCCTGCCATACTAAGTGAAAATTTAGATATGGGGGCATTTTTTATGAGGGAAAAATTAAAACAGTTTTACATTGTATTATTAGTATTTATACTAACTATCATGGGGCAATATGGACACGTTTTACAGACAGAAGCTGTGTTTTCTACACAAAAAGAAACCGTTTCGGCAAAATCTCAGACGGGGAAACGACTAACCGGGCAAAAAAGCGAGGAAAAAGTGTATGCATCAGGGATACCAATCGGAATTTATATAAAAACGGAAGGAATTCTTGTATTAGGACTCCAGCAGATTGACGGGAAAAATTCTCCGGCATCCTGTAAAATAAAAGCAGGGGATTATATTCTGAAACTAAACGCTCAGAATATCACAACAAAGCAGCAATTTATACGCTTATTGCAGAAAAATGGAGAAAAAGAAGTGGTGTTGACACTAAAGCGTAAGAACAAAAAGATAAAGGTGAAAGTACAACCCGTATATTCTGCAAAAAATAAATGTTATCAAATTGGTGTGTGGATTCGAAATGATACGCAGGGAATTGGTACGATTACTTTTATAAGAGAGGATGGGACTTTTGCAGCTCTTGGGCATGGAATTAATGACGGAGATATTGGTGTCCGCTTTTTAATTGAGGGTGGAAGTGCGTATCGAACTAATATATCTTCGATTTTGAAGGGAAAATCAGGAATGCCTGGAGAAATAATCGGCACGATTGATTATAGCCCGCAAAATTATCTTGGAGAGATATATGCGAATACGAACGGAGGAATTTTGGGAAAAATAACAGAAAACAAAAAAGAATTTTTTACAGGTAAAAAAATAAGTATTGCAAAAAAATCAGAAGTGAAAACAGGAAAAGCATATCTTAGAAGCAGTATCAGTGGAAAAAGCAAAGATTATTCCATCGAAATAGAAAAAGTATTCTTTCACGAAAAAAATTCTTTAAAAACGTTAAAAATCAGGGTGACAGATTCCGAACTGATTACTCTTACTGGCGGAATTATTCAGGGACTTAGCGGCAGCCCTATTTTACAAAATGGTAAACTTGTTGGTGCAGTCACCCATGTTTTAATTGATAATCCGCAAATGGGCTATGGAATATTTGCAGAAAGTATGTTAGAATAAAAAAAGTGAATTTTTCAGTAAGAGATATTGCAAAATATAAGAAAATTATAGTAGAACTAGTTTGCGTTATGATATTATAACGAAATACAGTGATGAAACAGCAACGACTAGTTAGCAGAACTATTGTAAAAAAACTACAGGACAGATAATGAGGGATTATGAATAGTAAAAGTTTAAGCGATTATTATTATAACCATTCTTTTATGGATGGACTTCGGAAGAAACTCACAGAGCTTCTTCCGAATACATATTGTATAGCGGCAATTGATATTGAACATTTCCGCCTCTTTAATAAGTTGTATGGAAGAAGTTCCGGAGACGAAGTTATCCGCTATATTTGTGCCTGTTTGAAACAGAGTGCTATGGAGAATGATGGAATTGATGCCTATTTAGGTGGAGATAATTTTGTTGCTCTTTTGCCAGACAGAGATGAATTACTTTGTGGCATACGAGAAAAGATTATAAAGAAGCTTGGCAAGTGGAATAACACATCTGCATTCTTTCCATTATTTGGTGTGTACACGATAGAAGATACCTCGATACAGCCAGAATTAATGTATGATCGTGCCATGCTGGCGCGCTCTCATGCAGAAGAAGATTATAAATGGCATATCTGTCGTTATACTTTAGAGATGGAATCCTGTTTAGAAGAGGAAGTCTATCTGTTAGCAGAGATAGAGAAGGGCTTGGAAAACGAAGAATTTACATTTTTTGTCCAGCCGCAGTGTAATATTATGACAGGACAGATTGTCGGTGCCGAGGCATTGGTTCGCTGGCAGAAAGAGGATGGAGAGTCCCTTTTACCAGGTGGATTTATTCCAGTATTAGAGAAAAATAAGATGATAGACCGTCTGGACCGTTATATCTGGGAAAAGGTCTGTCAGTGGCTCAGACATTGGATTGACACAGAACATTCTCCGGTCCCAATCTCTATTAATGTATCCCGCATCGACATTTTTTCGATGAATGTCCCGGCTTATTTATTTGATTTGATGGAGAAATATCAGATTCCGGAACATTTGATTAAAGTAGAAATTACAGAAAGTGCCTACACAGAGAATAATAACCGGATTGCCAGTGCAGTAAATACATTGCGAAGCAGAGGATTAGTTGTTATGATGGATGACTTTGGCTGTGGATACTCTTCTTTAAATATGTTAGAGAATATACCTGTTGATGTATTAAAACTCGATATGCGTTTCCTTCGTTTTGAGGAGGCGGAACGCAAAAAAAGTGCACATATATTAGAAGCCATCGTAAATATGGCAAGTATGTTACATCTCCCGATTGTTGTTGAAGGAGTAGAAGATGAGAGCCAGGAGAAGTTTGTACAAGGTCTTGGTTATCGCTATACACAGGGATTTTATTATTATAAACCCCTTCCAATTCCTAAATTTGAAGAACTTTTGAGCGACCATAGAAGAATTGATACACAGGGAATTGTTTACAAACAGGTAGAGCCGATGCATATCCGAGAGTTCATTGATTCAAATTTTGTCAGTGACAGTATGCTCAATAATGTACTTGGCCCAGTTGTCTTTTTTGAAGTACAGAGTGGCAAGATAAAGGTAACCCGCGTCAATGAACAGTACTTCCAGATGATTGGAGCAGAACACTTCAAAGAAGACATTCAAAAAGAATTTTTAGCGCGGATTCCAGCAGAAGAACGCAGCCAGTTCAACGAACTGCTCGAAAAATCCTTCCTGAATCCAGTATCCGGTGCAGATGGTATGCTCCATCTCTTAAGAACAGAAACCGATAAACTCACCGTATACATTAAAGTATTCTACATGCAGGAAAAAGAAGACTGGAGACAATATTATTGTTCCTTAATGGATATGACAAAAATATTATAAATAATAAAAAAGCTATTGCAGTGTTAACTATAAACACTGCAATAGCTTTTTTATTATTCCTTCTCTCTGGGTTCGGCAGTCACTGACATTCATTCAGCATTTACCTAATGTTCGCCTTCACATACTCTTTGATTGCCTCAAAGCTTTCCTTACTGATAACATGTTCTATCTTACAGGCATCTTTCTCTGCAATTTCGGCAGAAACACCTAATTTTTCTAAACATGATGTAAGTAATTGATGACGCTCATAAATCATATCCGCAATTGCCTTTCCAGATTCTGTAAGATAAATATATCCGGCATCTGTTACAGTGATATGATTCTTCTCGCGAAGATTCTTCATAGCGATACTTACACTTGATTTTTTGAAATCAAGCTGATTAGCGACATCAACGGAACGAACAACAGGAAGTCTTTTACTGAGAACTAAAATAGTCTCTAAATAGTTTTCAGCAGATTCGTTGTTTTTTTCCTTCAAAATAATCACCTCAATAAACGTATAAATTCACTTATTGTTATTAGTATAACATATTAGCGACAATTTTTCAAACAAAGGTATTAAAAAGTTTTATCATTATTAATCCTTTAAAATTAATCCTTTAAAAAGAAAGAGTAAAATGCTACACTGTAACGGGAGATTTATGGCAGATAACCATGAATACAAAGGAGAATATTTATTATAGATACGATTTTGTACATGGGATTGATATAGTCATAAAATTTTGAAGAGAAAGGATGAAAAAGAAAGATTTTATGAAGAAACTATTATACTTTATGAAAGATTACAAAAAAGAAAGTGTTCTGGCTCCTTTATTTAAGATGTTAGAAGCGTTCTTTGAATTATTTGTACCACTGGTTGTTGCTTCAATCATTGACGATGGTATTGTTCCAAAGGATTCTGGGCATATCATAAGAATGTGCCTGCTTCTTCTGGTATTAGCAGCAGTGGGATTGACATGTTCTATTACCGCACAGTATTTTGCGGCAAAGTCTGCTGTTGGAGCGGCAACAGGGATTCGTTATGAATTATTTACCCATATTCAGACATTAGGTTATGAGGAGATGGATACGGTAGGAACATCCACATTGATTACTCGTATGACAAGTGATATTAATCAGGTGCAGAACGGAATCAATCTGGTACTTCGTCTGTTCCTGCGGTCTCCATTTATCGTATTTGGTGCGATGATCATGGCATTTACGATTGATGTGAAGGCTGCGATGATTTTTGTTGTGGCAATCATTTTATTGTCTATCGTTGTATTTGGTGTCATGTTTATTACAAAGCCACTTTATAAAAAGGTACAGTCAGGACTCGATACGATTCTTGGAACAACAAGAGAGAATCTTACAGGTGTGCGTGTGATTCGTGCTTTTCATCAGGAACAGGCAGAATATAATAAGTTTTTAGCAGAGAATGAAGAACTTACTTCTTTACAGAAATTTGCTGGAAAAATATCAGGACTTACGAATCCACTGACTTTTATTATTATCAACTTTGCTATTTTGGTATTGATTCATACCGGTGCGGTTCGTGTAAGTCTTGGTACGTTATCACAGGGACAGGTTGTTGCGCTTTATAACTATATGTCCCAGATTCTTGTAGAGCTTATCAAGCTGGCAAACCTCATTATTTCCGTGACAAAAGCGATGGCATGTTTTAATCGTATTCAGGATGTTTTTCATATTGAGCCATCTATGAAAGAAGGAACAAAAACAGTTGCTGCTGCAGGCAATACCACTCCTGCGGTAGAATTTAAAAACGTTTCCTTTACTTACGCCGGAGGCGGAGATTATGCTGTGGAGAATATTTCCTTTAAGGCAATGCCAGGACAGACCATTGGAATTATTGGAGGTACTGGTTCTGGAAAGTCTACACTTGTCAATCTGATTCCAAGATTTTATGACGTGAGTGAGGGAGAGGTAGATATTGCAGGGAAAAATATACAGGATTATACTTATGGATTTTTAAGAAACACAATTTCTGTTGTTCCACAAAAGGCACAGCTTTTTGCCGGAACGATTCGGGATAATTTGACTTTTGGCTGCCCGGATGCGACAGAAGAACAGATAGAAGAGGCACTTGCTATCTCGCAGGCAAAGGAATTTGTTGACACAAAAGAAGGAAGACTTGATGCGAAGATAGAACAGGGCGGTAAAAACCTTTCTGGTGGACAGAGACAGCGCCTTACTTTAGCAAGAGCGTTAGTGCCACAGTCAGATATCCTCATTATGGATGACAGTGCATCTGCCCTTGATTATGCAACAGATGCCAGGCTTCGAAAAGCAATTCAGGATATGAAGAGAAAACCGACTGTATTTATCGTGTCACAGAGAACTTCCTCCATCCAGAATGCTGACATGATTTTAGTGCTTGATGATGGAAAGATAGCAGGGCAGGGAACGCATGAACAGTTACTTAAGTCCTGTAATATTTACCGTGAAATTTATGAGACACAGTTTAAGAAGGAGGAAGCGTAAATGGCACAGCAAAATACAAACGGCAAAAGAAAAAGCACAATAAAAAAAGTGTGGCATTATTTAAAAAACTACCGTTTCCTTCTGATTTTATCGATTCTTATGGCGGCACTTACCGTTGCCGGTACATTATATGTACCAATCCTTGTCGGAGATGCGATTGATTTTATTATTAAAAAAGGACAGGTAAATTTTGCGGCGATTGCAAAAATATTAGAAAAAGGTGCGACAGTTATTTTATTTACGGGAATCACACAGTGGATCATGAATATCTGTAACAACCACATTACATTTCATGTAACAAGAGACATCCGTAACGAGGCAATGAAAAAGATTGAAAAGCTGCCACTTAAATATATTGATGGACACTCTTATGGAGATGTAGTAAGTCGTGTTATTGCCGACGTTGATCAGTTTGCCGATGGGCTTTTAATGGGATTTACCCAGTTTTTTACTGGAGTTGTGACGATTCTCGGTACGCTTGGATTTATTTTTTCCATCCATGTAGGAATTGCTCTTTTGGTTGTCTGTCTGACACCGATTTCTTTATTAGTTGCCCGTTTTATCGCAACTCACACTTACTCTATGTTTAAATTGCAGTCAGAGACAAGAGGAGAGCAGACAGCATTAATTGAGGAAATGATTGAAGGAGAAAAGGTTGTAAAAGCATTTGGCTATGAAAAGAGAGCCGGAGAACGTTTTGCAGCTGTAAATGATAAGTTACAGGGATATTCTTTAAAAGCTATCTTCTTTTCTTCTATTACGAATCCGTCTACCCGTTTTGTCAGTCTGCTGTTATCATTGTTCTCTGGTCGGTTTAGCTAGCCTTGAAAGTGGATAAT
>OGZW01003476.1_pt1 | contig 11584 bp, 11 predicted proteins | sample 1577001 | NCBI WGS metagenome assembly OGZW01 (sample SAMEA3541519, study PRJEB24748) | human gut metagenome | biome: human gut; feature: human-associated habitat; material: faeces | place: China | collected 2012
ACTTTTCAGATGAAATGTCTGATATCACATGGATACAGGCTTTTCAAATGTTACTTCAAATGTTCCGGACAATGCTTTTAGATAACACCGAGCTTTCAGATGAAAAAATCAACGAGATTCAGCAACAAAAAGGGGGCTTATCGAAATAAATCGGTAAGCCCCCCTTACATGTGTATCCATTTCTTTTTTAACTATCCACATCCATTAGAACTGATGTACTCCCGGCGCAAGTTCATGTCTCTCCCCATTCGGTAGCACTACTTCTGCCACCGTGTTCACCGGAATAACAAACTCGAACGTAATCTTATTACCTTCGTATTTCCATCCGCTCTCAATTGTTCCAACCGGAGAATCATACACTGCCTTTGCATGCGATAATTCCTTGCATGCGATTGGTTTTATTGTGATTTTTCTTCCTTCCTGCTGAATTCCGCATACGCCACCGATCAGCCATCCGGTAATTGCACCATAGGAATAATGATTCAGAGATTCGCTTGGTTTTCCTTCTTCATTGATACCATCCCATGTCTCCCAGATTGTCGTGGCACCTTTCTTCACGGCATACAGCCATCCCGGTGCAGACTCCTGAAGCAGAAGTTTGAATGCGGTATCTTCATATCCGTATTCGCACAGTATACCGCAGATTGCCGGTGTTGTCAGGAATCCGGTGTTCAGATGATAGTCATTTGCAAGCACCAGTTCGTTCAGCTTCTCTGCATTCTTCGCACAGTTTTCTTCATTCACAAGGCCAAACTGAATCGGACGGATGTACTGACACTGACGCTCTGATTCTACCACGCCGTCTTTCGTAAAGATTTCCTCAAATGCTTTCTTGGCGTTTTCTGATACTTCACGGTAATGTGCCGCATCCTCTTCTTTGCCGAGAATCGCTGCAATCTCAGACAACGTTTCCCCGGAATGTGCGAAATATGCGGTTGCAACATCAAAGTTTCCGTTCTGCATAGACATCATTGGATTGGTTCTTGGCTCGCACCACTCACCGTAATCAATACCCGACTGAATTGCATTGTTCTCTGCACGGCTTTCCAAAAAGGCATACCAGTTCTTCATCATTTCATAATTTTCTTCCAGTATACGAACATCTCCATACTTACGATACATTGCCATTGGCACAATAATGCAGGCATCCCCCCAGCCGACAGAACCTGCCAGCATCGCTGTCATAAAGCTTCCTTTGCTGTTCGGCGGTGCGATATTTGCCACCTTGCCTTCCGGATACTGTCCGTAACGACACTGCGCCAGCCATTTTCTATATACATTATAACTATCCATCAGCATCAGCCCCGTATCGACATAAAGTCCCGCATCTCCTGTCCACGCTGCTCTCTCACGAGTCGGGCAGTCGGTCGGCACATCCAGGAAGTTATCTCTCTGTCCCCAGAAAATATTGGAGATCAGCTGATTCAGAGCCGGATCCGAATTTAAAAATGTCGTTTTCCCGGAGCTTGTCCCTCCCGAAATCAACAGGTTGTATTTTGCCCTTACCAGCATCTTTAAAAACTCTGCTGCATCTTCCGGAAGTGCCCCTTTTTGAATAAGGGTCTGCATATCCAGCGGTTTCTCCGGAAATTTCCGGATTGTGATTGTAGAACCATCCAGAGAAACCGGTGCCAGGACAATATTTACACGGGAGCCATCTGCAAGTCTTGTATCTACGATTGGATTCGATAAATTAACCACCCGGTTATGTCTTCCAACGATCTGCTGTATTACATCCTGCATTTTTTCTTCGCTGGCAAATGCCTGATTCCATGCATGAACCCTTCCTGCCTTTTCGTAAAAAATATGTTTCGGTCCATTTACCATGATCTCGGAAATTTCCGGATCATCCAGAAGTTCCTGCAAAGCATCCAGTTTTCTGAGTGAATTAAATACTCTTGCTTCCAGCATCAGACGTTCCCGAATGGAAATGGGTTCCTCCTGCATCAGCCGGGATGCCTCTTCCCCAATCAGATTTTCAATTTCTTCATCCGACATCTCCCGTGAAAGATCCATGCGTTCCAATACACGCTGCCGGATATCTCCTACATACTCATCCAACCGGCATCATCCTCCGGATACTGTCTCCAAATTCGTTCCATTTCCATTGCTCGACGAGCCGCTCGCAGGATACCACAGGGGATGCCACAAGCGGAAGCTGTATTTCCCGCAGGTTCTCGGATAACCGTTCTTCTCCGCGTTTTTGAATTTCTGTCAAAAATTCTTTCTCTCTCCACTGTCCAAGCCCTCCTCTGCTTTTCATCAGGAAAATTTTCTGGCAGCTCCCCAGCAATTCAAAAAATCCCATAAACCGTGACCCCAGATTTAAAACGATGGTTGTATAATTCATTTCCTGCGCTAAAATCTGAAACAATTTCTGATACGTCAGATTTTTTACTTCACACAGACACTCGGTATTTCCCAGAGGATACACAACATCTGTCCTGTCCAGATGACCGATGCAGGAAACCATCCTGCTCTTTGAGTATTTTCCGCTTTCTGCCATCACCAGAAGTTCTTCCATCCCGGACGAATAAAATTCCCCCATCAGCTGCGACAATCCACTGTTTTCCTGCAAATCCAGAAGCAGAACTTTTTCGTTTTCACTCAGAATGGAGGACAGCGTGACCGCAAACGGAAGCTGCATTTCATTTTCTGCCAGCGAATATACTGCAAGAACCTGTAATTTTTGCTTCACACCCCCACTGGCATTTTTTATTTCCTCCCCAATCTGTTTTAAAATCTCATCGACGATTTTATTCACTTCCTGATACTTATCCACAAACACCACCCCTTTTTCCACCTCTTTATCCACATTTTCATTTCCATCAAACAGATAAATTTGTGGAATTTCACATTCTATCCTGTTTTCCCCAGCCAAATCATCCGACAGAACAATTGCATCCAGGGTTTTCCAGTTCTCCTGAAGTGCCTCCTTCTGGGAAAACATGTGCAGCTCAAGCTGATCCCGATAATGATTCATCAGGCAGCTGGTAAAACGGTCACCATACTCCCGGTCTCCAATACAGAGTCCCAATCGAGCTCTCCTCATAGCTCCTCCTTTCTTTTCAAAACAGTGACAGCCATACTGTCCGATGCGCATATAACATTCCCAGTAAAACCGCAACAGAAAAATGCATCAGATTCTGCTCCTGAACCCAGCCATTTCGATAAGAGGAGAATTTCCCCGAAAACAGTTCTCTTAAAAAAAACTGTGCTTTAAAAAGGCTGATTCTAAGATTGCGCATATACAACATCTTGAGCACGGCTATTACTGCTCCTGCCACAAATGCTGCCAGCACACAGTCTGTCAATGTTTTTAAATTTGTAAATCCACCGATAACGGAAAAAAGTTTGATATCTCCGGCGCCCAACACACCTATGAGATAAAAAAGATATAACATGATAACCGGAATAGAAATATTCAAAAGAACTTGAATGATTCGCGGCATTCCACCCAAAACTATACCGAATGCCATCGATAAAAATAAACCCATGATAATCAGCCGGTTACTAATCCTCATGCTGGTAATATCCTGAACGACTGCCACAATTAGGATTGCATACAGTGTCAGAACCGATGCCCCCTGCATCGAAATCAATTTGCATCACCCCTTTGTTGTGAATCGAATTATAACAATGCCAATTTTATTTGTCAAGCAGTTTTTTACAAATTTTTTGTATAACTTTTCCATTTTTGCTTATACTTGTAAAAGAGAGACTTCAGAAAGCAGGTGATTCAATGAAATTGTTTAAGACAACCCCTCAGCCCCCTGACGGCTATGCAATACTTCTCGATAATCTGAAACAGACAACCGCAGAACTGCAAAATACCTATGCCAATCTTGAAAATGTCGTTGATCCGGATTTGATCGACTATTACATTTATCAGGCAAAAGCGGTACAGATGCGCTATAAATTTCTTCTGGGATGTGTAAAAAAAATAGAGGGAAACTATTCGCTTCCCTCCTGACCGTTCACATTTTACGGAAATTTTATACAAAAAAGCCCCGGTGACTGTCCACATCCATATAATCCTCGTTTACGGCACCGCGCGCATAAGTCATCCCTGCATATACCTGCTGGGTATTTTTCATAAGGGGTGCACTCTTGTCCTGTTTCGCCACCTCTACAAAAGAAGTATACAATCTATGCATGATATTTTCCGCTTCCTGCACTCCATCCAGCCGATTCTCGTACATCGCCCGTGAAAGCTCATTTTTACAGAACATATAGAGTTTATACAGGTTGTGCGAGATCGGATACGAAAAATTGAGACTTCCGATCAGTTCATCCAGAACACTCTGTGCATTCCGGATCGCATCCTTCTGTCCATCATGATCTCCATTGCAGTGTGCCTGCCGAATATCATCCACATAGGCAAAAAAGATATCGTAAATGATGACGATCATCTCACCAGAATTACACTGGCTCAGTCGTCTCGTAAAATCTTTTTTCAGCTCATTTTCCATATGCTACTCCTATTTCTGCAGCAAAGACAGTACCTGCTGTGGAATATCATTTGCCTGTGATAACACCGAAACAGCAGCCTGTTCCAGAATATTCTGCTGTGTATATTCTGTCATTTCAGATGCCATATCGGTATCCATAAGCCCTGAATATGCGGTTGTCATATCTTCCTGTGTCTCTGCAAGACTGGAGCTTGCATACTCGAGACGATTTGTGTATGCACCGATTCCGGAGCGGATCGCACTCAGTTTTGCAATTGCTGCATCCATCGTGCTGATGGCTTTGTCTGCACCTCCGTTGACCGCCACATTCACCGTATCCAGATACAGACTCTCCGAGGAAACTTCCGGAATATGTACATCCATATTCTGATACTGGTTCGCACCGATCTGAATTGTCATCGCACCAACATCCGTCACATCAAATGTAAGGGTATCCCCATTTTGTACGTCATCACTCAGCAGAAAATCCATGGAAAATCCACCTTTATCCGTGATTTTCACACGATTTCCCTCAACATTTGTAATTACTGTACTTCCAAACCCATCTTTCAGTTCTATCTCTGCATCGGTTCCGCTTGCCACAAGTTTGTAACTTTTGTCATCAGCATTCTGAACAACTCCCTGTGCTTTTGACAGACCTGTTTTTTGTGCCATCTCTTCTGACATACCAATGGTCAGTGTTTCCTTTGATCCCTTGTTATCCGCAGCAATATTATAAACTCCTGCATTATTTGGATCCTTTTCAATCTTACATCCGATCTCATCTGCCACAGACATCAGCTGCTTGTATACATCATCCGCACTCATGCCCTTTTCATACTCTATTCCTACTCCATTGATGGAAACCGTACCTCCGTCAAAATTCGGATCATTGATCAGGCCGGACATATCCAGCTGATACGTTGCCTGTTTTGCCGGAGTCTTCACTTCCACCGTATAATCTCCCGGAAGAACTTCCTCGGAAAAGTCAATTCTTGTTGCGCTCCGTGCAAATTTTGTTCCATCTGCTGTTTGTGTTCCACTCACATATACACGTGTATTAGTCGAACCATCAAGCAACGTCTTCTTGTTGTACTCTGTATCTGTGGAAATCCGGTCAACTTCCTGTGTCAGCTGATCAATCTCGTCCTGAATACTCTGACGGTCCGAATAAGAGTTTGTTCCATTTGCCGCCTGAACACTCAGTTCACGGATACGCTGCAGCATATTGCTGACTTCGTTTAATGCCCCGTCTGCAATTCTGAGTACGGACTGTCCGTCATCAGAATTCGCTTCTGCCTGATTCAAACCATCAATCTGTGCTTTCATCTTGCTGGAGATTGCCATTCCCGCCGGATTATCTCCAGCTTTATTGATCTTATATCCGCTGGAAAGACGCCCCATAGAAAGGCTTAGCTTATTTTCTGTCCGAAGCAGCTGCCGATTGGCTACAACAGCAGACATGTTGCGATTAATTTTCATATTAATTCCTTCCCGTATACGCTACGTTTGAGCATCCCTGCCCTCTGATTTGACGCTCCCTGTCATTTCATCTGACATATATATCGTCCGAAAATGTCAATTCTTTAATAAAAAAAAGTATAATTTGCAATTAACGGGAAATCGTATTATAATAGCAACATTAAACGATATTTGCAAAGGAGGATTTATCCCATGGCTAAAGTAACCAAGGATACTATGATCGGAGAACTTCTTCAGATTGATGAGAACGTAGCACCTATGCTTTTAAACATTGGTATGCATTGTCTTGGCTGCCCATCATCCCAGATGGAGACTATTGCTGAGGCAGCTATGGTTCATGGAATCGACCCGGATGATCTGGTAAATGATATCAACGATTTCATCGAGCATGATGCAACCGCATAGATTTCACGTATCAAAAAGGAGTGCTGAATTTCAGCACTCCTTTTTGATTTAAATTTTCTAAAGAGATGCAAACACCTGCAGTGCCTGCGGTCCCGTAATTTTATTTCCATGCTCCGCGAAATATGCTCCGACTGCAGGATTATAGTTTTTCTGCTGTGCATATTCGCAAATAATATTGCAGACTTTATTAAACTCTTCCGGTGTGTGGTCATCTTTGTGGATCACCAGATAAAACCGGTTTTTCTTCTCGTTCTTAAACAGGTCATTTCGTCCATTGTAATAATTTACAAGTACATGTGCGAGACGCTCCACCTGATCTATCGTCGTAAATTCAAACATTTTCGTCAGATCTGCCGGTACTTCCGGTATTTCTTCCGGTGCCTCTGTCTGCTGTGCATTTTCACTCTCCGGAGAGGCTTTTGCTTCACGTATTTTCTGGAAAAGTTCCAAAATATCATCTGCGCCTTTGCGTTCCACATTTCCGACTGCTCCCGTATTTGAAAACAGTTCCTCATCTCCGGCTTCCGTAAACTGGGAAAAACGGGTATCGAGTTCTTCCGGGTATTCAACTTTTGTAATCAGCAAAACCAGGGATTCGGAAGACAATGGAATTGCCTCTACCATAAGTGGATTGTCACTCACATCAAATCCAAACTCATAATTTGCCTGCTGTATCATATCATGGAAAAGTCCTTTTGCTTTCTCAGAACCATATGCCAGTTCCCGCAGATTAATCTGACGATCTGCAAGATCCTGTTTTGTTAATGTGCATCGAATCTGATTTTCATTTACTTTTTCAATTTTCATCTCTATCACATCCTTCTCTGGAAATCGCTTTCCGTAAATGGTACACTTATTATAATCAAATGCCCTCCCGTTGTAAAGTTACCACGGATTAAAAAATTATAAAAAAAATACTTGCATTGCAAAATAAAGTGTGTTATAAGTTTATGCATGAGATGCGTCTCTGACCCAAAGGAGCGTATGAATAACAAAAATTTAATATTGTCTGACCGATACGAGCTGATTCGTCCCCTTGGCCAGGGAGAATGCGGAAGTGTCTTTCTTGTCAGACAGCAATCTTTAGAGCAGTACCGTGCAATGAAGCGATTCCCCAAAAATACTTCGGCACAACCGCTCTTCGCAATATCCGAAGCACAGATTCTAAAGTCTGTTCAGCATCCCGGAATTCCCACAATTTATGATTTTGAAGAAGATGAATCATTCTACTATCTTGTGGAAGAATATATTCAGGGTGACTCTTTAGAAGAATTTTTGCTTCATCAACAGTCAATATCCCAGAACCAGTTTTTATATTTTTGTGAGCAGCTTTGTGACATTTTTGCATATCTGCATACATTACGGCCTTCTCCGATTCTTTATCAGGATCTTAAGCCGGAACATATTATAGTATGTGGAACACAGCTTAAATTGATTGACTTTAGTGTCGCATCTTTTGCTGCCATTTCTGGAAAAGACTTCAACCATTTCGGAAACGTGGATTTTTCTGCTCCGGAACTTATCTCAGGAAAACCGGTAACCCTGAGATCCGATATCTACAGTATCGGAAAAATCATGAAATACATGATGCCATATCTGGATGCAGCCACCAACCGATCTATTTATCCCAAAATTCAAAAAGCAATTTCAGCAGATCCCGACCTGCGCTATGAATCACCGCAGGCTCTGTACTCTGCATTAAAAGAAGTAATTGAAACTACGGGAAGAACGCATCTCAGGCAGACAATTGCAGTCGTTGGAAGTCACAGCGGCTGTGGTGCAACACACATAGCCATCGCACTGGTGACAACACTTAACTACCTTGGCATTTCCGCGATTTACCAGGAAAAAAACTGGTCAAACGATCTGCGCAAGACGGTTGTCCAGCTGAAACATGTGTGGGAAAAAAACGGTTGTTTCTTTTATCGCAATTTTACAGGATTTCCAAAATATGACAGTGGCATCGAAATCCCGGAGCCTGTCGCACAAATCATGGTAAATGATTACGGATGTGATTTTTCTTCCTCCTGCCTTGCAACGGCGGATCATATTATCTATGTGTGTGGAGGATCATTATGGCATCGGGACGATGCAAAGTCCAAAGACTTTCTTTTACAAAATTTTGGTGACCGCCTGCATATTGTTGCGAATCTGTGCGACCACAATTCTGCCATTTATTTTGCCAGAACATTTTCACAGCCGGTCTATTCTTATCCGTTTAATACGGACATCTTTCGTGCAGACAAAGAAACGCTGGATTTTGTTCACTGGCTGCAACAACCTGAGAAAGGACGGAATCGCCTATTTTTACGTTTCATAAACCATTTATTCCGGCTCCTGCAACCATAGGAGTCTGCGGTACAACAGTAAATTCTGGTGTAACACACTTTAGTATTTCGCTTTGCAACTTTTTACACAGCAGATTTCTGGCCCGCACCGCATACCTGGAAGTCAATTCCAGTCATGAAATCGCTGCGCTTTCTTCGAAAAAGGACCCAACCATTCCTTTTCGCTGCAATGGTGTCAGCTACTATCCGGAGATTACACTCCGGCAGCTGCGGGAACAGTTACATCTGCAACACAAGTATAAAATTCTGGATTTCGGGGTTCTGACTCCATACTCATTTCCGGAATTTGTCCGCTGTGATTACTGTATTGTGCTGACAAATGTGAGTATTTGGAAGGATCGGCAGCTCTTGCAATTTATTGAGGAACTGAAAAAAACAAATTTAGGAAAGGATTATAAAACAAATGTCCGTTTTATGAGTATGGGAAACCTCAAAAAAGACCGAAAAAGAGTCGAAACGTCCTATGGAATCCGTGTGATTCCGGTTCCCTTTCTCGAAAACCCGTTTCAAGTGTCCTCTCATGATTTTGGATTCTTTGAACAAATATGGAAAGGAAAACAGTTATCACATTAAATTTATCTACTGACAATCAGCTGGTCATTGAATTCAGACCAGAAGTATATGAAAGTCTGATCGTTACTTTTTAAAACGATCCATTAAAAAAAATAAAATAACAAATGGGCTATTATTATGGGTGTGAAATGAGTCTCAATGCAACTCCGTCACGCACAAAATAAACTGAAAAAAGACAAATGGGAGGGCAGATCCACAGACACAACTGCCCTCCCGAAAAAATTCAAACAACTTCTATTTCTTAATTTTATCTGATTCCATTTGAATCTGTACAGGCACAATGCTATAATCGGAATAAATATATAATTTGCCAACAGACAAAGGAAGGACGGCTCATGAAGAAAAAATCTCATTCCATTTTCGCTGTGCTTGCACTGACACTTGTCATTGCTGCAGCGATCGTAGTCTTCGCCCTGATCCGCAAATACACACCGAGTAAGGAACACGAAGATTTAACCACTTATTATCATCTGACAAATTCCAATGAGGTTGCCATTGTTTTAAATAATGAAGTAACCTCTTCCAAAGCCAGGGTCATTGACGGTCATATTTATATTGATTATGATTTTGTCCATGACAATTTAAATTCACGTTTTTACTGGGACAATAACGAGAATATCCTTCTCTATGCAACAACACAAAATCTGATCTCGGCACAGGCCGAGCAGACCAGTTATATGGTTACAAAATCTTCCGCAGATTACGGTCGTAAAATTGTTACCATAAACTCTGATACTGCATATATTGATCTGGATTTTGTAAAGGAATATTCCGATTTTAAATACAAACATGTAAAAGATCCCCACCGGATCATTATTACCAGCCAGTGGGGAAAATACCAGACTGCCACTGCCAAAAAAAATGCCTCCCTGCGCGTAAGAGGAGGCATCAAAAGCCCGATTCTGAAAAAAGTTTCTTCCAAAGAGGAAGTCACCGTGATCGAACAGGGCGACAACTGGGACAAAGTAATGACAGACGACGGTATTATTGGATACATGCAGAAACGTATGCTTTCCTCCGTCAAAGAAAAGACAAGAAAAAGCGATTTCACTCCGGATACCTTTGCACATATAAAGAAAGATTACAATATCTGTATGGCCTGGCATCAGGTCACAAACCAGTCTGCAAATAACGCGGTTTCCTCTGTCCTTGCCAATACCAGAGGAATCAATGTACTCTCTCCTACCTGGTTTTATCTGAATGACAACAATGGAAACATTGCCAACCTGGCAAGCCTGAATTATGTAAATTACTGTCATAACCAGGGGATTGAAGTCTGGGCGCTTGTCAGCAATCTGGAAAATAAAAATGTCGATACAACAGAAGTCCTGACCCATACCTCTAAGAGACAGAATCTGGTAAACCAGATTGTTTCTATGGCGATTCAATACAATCTGGATGGAATCAACGTAGACTTTGAAAGTATGAATGGGGAGAAAGTCGGGGATGCATTTATTGAATTCATCCGGGAGCTTTCCATTAAGTGCAAAAACAACGGGGTTGTTCTTTCTGTAGACAATTACGTTCCAATGTCGCATACTTCCTTTTATAACCGAAAAGAACAGGCAAATTTTGCAGATTATGTTATAATTATGGGGTACGATGAGCATTATGCCGGAAGCCCCGAAGCCGGGTCTGTTGCCTCTTTAAGCTGGGTAACCCAGGGTGTAAGCGATACTTTAAAAGAAGTTCCTGCCGATCAGGTAATTCTTGGAATGCCGTTTTATACGCGTGTATGGGAAATCCCGTCCGAGAGCAGTTCCGATGACACAGCAGCCGGTGCCAAAATTTCCTCAAAAATTTATGGCATGAAAGCTGCAACCGATTTTCTCGCCACACATGGTGCAACCAAAACATGGCAGGATGACTGTGGACAGAACTATTCGGAATTTACAGATAATGACACCACCTATAAGGTATGGCTGGAAGACTCCGCCTCCGCAGAATGCCGGTTGAAACTGGTAGAAGAAAAGAAGCTTGCCGGTGCATCCTTCTGGAAACTCGGATTTGAAACGAGTGATATCTGGGATACCGTTACCAGGTATATCCACTGACTTACCTGCATATATATAGGAATAAATAATTCCATAAAGCAGGTTCTATGAAAAAGAAATTTGAAATTCTTATGGTTGCCTGTCTGTTTATAAGTGCTTTCTTACTTGCGCGTGCATCAGCTGCACTGACATCTTCCAGACATGCGGCTTCCTCCAAAACCTGTATCGTTCTTGATGCCGGACATGGAGGAAGCGATCCTGGAAAAGTTGGCTGTAACGATGCTCTGGAAAAAGACATCAACCTGTCTATTGTGCTAAAACTCAAAACCCT